>RCUK01002278.1_pt1 | contig 10415 bp, 6 predicted proteins | sample 2166381 | NCBI WGS metagenome assembly RCUK01 (sample SAMN09932809, study PRJNA488358) | compost metagenome | isolation source: compost soil in an enriched community | place: Germany: Experimental Botanical Garden
AAAGAAGAGAAGCTATTGTAGATTCAGTTTCTGGGGTCACCAGAGATAGAAACTACGGTAAAAGCGAGTGGAACGGAAAAGAGTTTTCTGTAATTGATACCGGCGGATATGTTCGCGGATCTGATGACGTATTTGAAGGTGAAATTCGTAAACAAGTGGAGCTTGCTATCGACGAGGCTGATGTTATTATTTTTGTGGTTGATGTAGAAGAAGGAATTACGCCAATGGATGATGTTGTTGCGCGCTTATTGCGTAAAGTAACAAAACCAGTTTTATTGGCTGTAAACAAGGTTGACAACGCAATGCGTGAAAAAGATGCGCTGGAGTTTTATAACCTTGGATTGGGAGAGTATTTTACTTTCGCCAGTATTTCAGGAAGTGGAACCGGAGATTTATTGGATGCTTTAATCGAGTCTTTTCCGGTAAAACCAGAACCAGTTCAGGAAGAAGTAGTTTTGCCACGTTTTGCCGTTGTAGGACGTCCGAATGCAGGAAAATCTAGTTTTATCAATGCCTTAATTGGTAAAGAACGTTTCATGGTAACGGATATTGCAGGTACTACACGTGATGCAATTGATACAAAATTCGATCGTTTTGGTTTTGAATTCAACCTGGTTGATACTGCGGGAATTCGTCGTAAGGCTAAAGTAAAAGAAGATTTAGAATTTTATTCTGTAATGCGTTCGGTTCGTGCGATTGAGCATGCAGATATTTGTATATTGGTTATTGATGCAACCCGCGGATTTGAAGGTCAGGACCAGAGTATTTTCTGGTTGGCTGAGAAAAACCGTAAAGGTGTTGTAATCTTAGTTAACAAATGGGATTTGGTAGAAAAAGACACTATGTCGACTCGTGATTACGAAGCAAAAATTAAGGAAGAATTAATGCCTTTTACTGATGTGCCAATTTTGTTTGTTTCGGCTTTAACGAAACAGCGTTTATTGAAAGCATTGGAAGCTACGGTTCAGGTTTTTGAAAATAGAAAACAAAGAATTCCTACTTCAAAATTCAACGAATTTATGTTGAAAGTAATTGAAGCTTATCCACCGCCAGCAACAAAAGGTAAATATGTAAAAATTAAATATTGTATGCAGTTGCCAACTTTAACGCCTCAGTTTGTGTTTTTTGCCAACATGCCACAATACGTTAAAGAACCATATAAAAGATATCTTGAAAATAAAATTAGAGAAAATTGGGACTTTTCAGGAGTGCCAATCGATATTTATATCAGAGAGAAATAACACTAAAATCCCCGCTACAATGGGGATTTTTTTATACCTAATTTTAATTTTTCGGAAATTATTTTTATTTAATTGGCATGTTATTTGAATAAATGTAAAAACTACAATTAAACCTTTTGTGTTTTTTTTAGTCTTACTATTCTAACTAACCAATTTTATGACCAGGATTTATTCATTTTTACTGTTTTTTCTTTTTTGTTTTGCCGCAAACGCCCAGAACGATATTATTGTTAAAGGGACTGTGGTTGACATTAATACACAACTTCCTCTTGAACTTGCTACTGTTTATTTTACGACTGTAAAAGATTCCACTATAATAGAATACGCTACAACGGATAAAAATGGGGTTTTTAGGATAAATACCAAAAAGTACGACAAACCTGTTTTGCTAAAAATAAATTATGTCGGATACCAACCTTTTATTGAAGAACAAAAGGGACTTTTAGAAAGCAAGGATTTCGGAAAATTATATGTGCTTGAAAATGTAAACGCATTAGATAATGTCGTGATAAAAAGTGCAGCTCCACCCATTACAATGAAAAAAGATACATTGGAATTTAATGCTGCTTCATACAAAGTACGCCCAGATTCTAATGTGGAGACTTTATTAAAACAATTACCCGGTGTTGATGTTGATAATGACGGGAAAGTGACCGTAAATGGACGGGAAGTAACACAGTTTTTAGTAAACGGAAAGACATTTTTTGATAAAGATGGTGCTTTACTTTTGAAAAATTTACCTGCCGAAATTATAAAAAAGATTCAGGTTTCGGATTTTAAGTCTAAAAAAGAAGAACTGGCTAAACAAGAATCTACTTCAGATTATTCTTCAATTAACCTGACTATTGATGAAAAGAAGAATAAAGGGTATTTCGGAAAAATATTAGGAGGCTATGGTTCTGATGATCGGTACGAAAGTAGTCTGATTATGAACTTTTTTAATAATAAACGAAAGATAAGTGTTTTGGGGTCTTCCAATAATATCAATTCAACTGGTTTTGCCCAGGATGAGGTTTTTGATAATATGGGAGGCGGAAGAAATAATAGCAATAGAAATAGCGGTGCTGCGGGCAATGGAAAAGGAATTACGCAATCTAATTTGTTTGGTGTTAATTATACAGATGACTGGAGTGAAAAATTAGCAGCTATGGGAAGCTACAATTTTGCAAATACAATCAATAAAAACGAAAGTAAATCGAATCAGCTTAGTTTTTTGCCAACAGGAAATATCATCACCGAATCTGATGCAAAAACAAGAAATGAAAATACGGGGAACAAAGCCAATTTTGAGTTAGAATATAAAATAGATCCGACTACAAGACTTGTTGTAGCTCCAAAATTAAATCAGTCACGATCAAATAGTGACTCTTCTTCGTCTACTTCTTCAGTAGATGAAAACGGTGATGCTTTGAATGAAAGTACAGCTAAATCTTATAATGAAAGTACCAATACAAGTTTTGCAAACACGATCAATTTTAATAAAGTGTTTAAGAAAAAAAATCGTAATCTAAGTTTTGTTTTTGATAACAATAATTCAAATACGGATTCGGATGGATGGAATCAGTCGGCAACTATTTTTCATCAGGACAATAAACCAGATGATTTGAGAAATCAGAATACCAAAAATAATAGTACTAGTGATTCTTATTCTGCAGATATTGAATATACAGAACCTATTACAGATTCGTTACGTATAAGATTTGGATCTGATTTTGATTGGAAAAGCGAAGTTAAAGACCAGAAAACATTTGATTTTGATGCTGCTTCACAATCGTATTCTGATTTGAATGAATCATTAACTACCTATACAACTTCGAGACAAAATTCGGTTAGTCCGAAGGTGGGAATTACTTTGCAAAAAAATAAATTTACCTTAAATCTGGATTCTAAAACCTCTATTGTTGGTTTTGATAACTATTCATTGTACTTAGGAAAAGAAACGGAGTTGAATAAGAAATATGCTTTGCCTTTCGCAACGGCGCAGTTTAGATATAAGTTCAGCCGATCAAAAAACCTGACTCTAAAATACGATTTTTCAAGCACTCTGCCATCAGCAAATTATTTAATGCCTATCGCCAATTTAACAAATCCGCTAAATACGATTATTGGAAACCCAAATCTGGATCCAATTGAAAAAAATACGGTAAACTTCAATTTCAGAAATTTCGATTTCAGAACGCGTTCAGGTTATAGTTTTATGGCAAAAGGAGATTATTATAGCAATGATATTTATGCAACATCTTTTTATGATGATAGTGGTAAAAGAACAACATCTTACATCAATATATCAGGAACTTATACCGTTTCTGTTGGTGCCAACTGGAGCCAGTCTATTAAAAGAGATGCTCATGTTTTAAGATACGGTCTGGCACTTAATGGTAGTTATTCATTTGATAAAGGATTTACCAATGCAGTAATGTACAATGCGAAATCTACAGCCTTAAGCCCGAAAGTTTATATGACCTATGAATATGGCGAAGTGCTTACCATTTCACCATCGTATAGTTTGTCTTATAATGAAACAAAATATGAAAATTACAACAGAGACGCAAGTTCAAATGTATTGCATAGAATCAATTTGCAAACGACATCTTACTGGCCGGCAAATTTGATTTTCGGAAATGATTTTAGTTATAGTTACAATTCTAATATTTCAGACGATTTCAAAAAGGATTTCTATTTGTGGAATACCAGTTTGTCTTATGGTTTTTTTGATAAAAAACTTTATGCTAAAGTAAAAGTTTACGATATTTTGAATCAAAACCAAAGTGCTACCAGAACGATTTCAGCAACTTCTATTCGCGATGAGGAAAATACAGTTCTAAAAAGATATGTGATGTTTTCTCTGGCTTATAAAATTGGAAATTTTTCTGCTAAAGAAAAAGGACAAAGAAGAAGAGGCGGCGGAGAGCGTCAAGGAGGAGAAGAATAGGTTTTAAACTCCGGAGTAATCCCGAAGCATCGGGACCAAATTCCCAAAATGAAAGTTATTTTTGGTTGAATATTTTTTTCTCAGATAGTTTACTAAATAGTATGCTATTATAGATGTGATTTTTGGGATTTGGCCGATGCTTCAGGGTTAGTTTTGGTATTTTTTAATTTTTTATTTTGCGATCAATTCTGTGGTAAAGTGTAAAACGAATAATATCACGATCATAAAAATCAACACCGCTGGCACGTCGTTGAAAGCTTTTTAAATAACCCACTTCTAAACCAATATTAGGATTGAAGTGATAACGTAATGCAGCGTAAAGTCTGTTTTGGTCGAAAGTATTTCGCTTATTATCTTTTCCGAAATTAAGTAGAATTTCATCTGAAATGGTACCTTTTAAACTTCGTTTTTCTTTTTTCCAAAGATCAAAAGTCGATTGTAATCTATATCTGAATCGGAAAGAAAAAGAAAAATCATCAAGCAATTCCGTTTTAGTAGCTTTCTGAATAAAACGTTCTTCTAACTGAAAACGATTATGGAAAGTGATTTTCGCAACATCATTAATCAGCGTTATGTCTTGCTGACCACGATATTCGGGAACCGAAAAGTCAGGATCAATATGCGGATCTTGTGTATTGGTACTAAAAAAAGCAAATCCTCCGCCTAAATCGACAAGTTTAGTAGCGCGATATCTTCCCTGAACTCTTATTACGAAAAGATTTTCATGAACAGGATTCAAAAAACTACGGTTGTCAAATTCAGAGTGAAGTGCCCATTTCTCAGTTAAGGGTAAAATATTATAATAACGAATCCAGGTTAGGGTTTGCTGGTCGATATTTTTCTTCGTTTGAGAAAAACCAATTTGACATATAAGACTAAGAAAGAAAAATATTCTGAGAATTTTCATTTATATAAATTCAGGCTACGAATATATATAAATCGAAATGCATTTATCGAAGAATAAAATGGGTTTTAAATTCTTTTTTGTGATTATAAAAAAAGCGAGGCAAGTTTAAGAACTTGCCTCGCTTTGTATTTGGAATTCAATTAATTTCTTATAATGAATATTTCAATGTAACTCCGTAAGTTCTTTGATCTCCGATTACACCAGCATATTGTCCTGTATTTCCTCCTGCAGGCAATAATTGTTCGTAGTAATCTTTGTTTAATAAGTTACGTCCCCAGAAGTGAACTGATAACCCCTGAGAAGCACGGAAACCTAAACGAGCATTGAAAATTGCATAACCCGGAACTACTAAATATTTTGAAGCAGAAGGGCTTGATGAGAATTCAGAACGTGCGTACGAATCAAGAGCTAAGAAAATTTTACCGGCATTACCAAAGAATTTGGCATTATCAGAAAGTTCTCCGCCTAAAGATCCTGCCCATCTTGATGCACCAGGTAAATCAGTTCCTGAAACATCTTTATAAGCTACGGCTGCTCCGGTTTCTTCTAACGGAAGTGGTGCATTTGTAAACTTAACATATGTACCTTCAGTATAAGTTGCAGCAGCATTTACAGTCAAATGCTGGCTAAATACAAAACTTGCATCTAATTCTGCACCTCTTACACGAACTTTGTCAGCATTAGCAAGGTAACCACGATTTACACCTAATTCAGCTGCCTGAACGTTAGTTTGGAAATCTTTAATTTCTGTATTGAAGAAAGCCAAATTGAATATTGAATTTCTAAAAGGAGAAGTTTTTACTCCAACTTCATAATGATTTACTTTTTCTGGTCTAATTACTGCAAGATCAAGCAAAGGTAGTCCTTTTGAATCTGTAGGAAGTCCCGCAACGTTTACACCAACTGGTTTGTAACTTTTAGCGTAAGTTGCATAAGCGTTAATTTTGTCAGATGCTTTAAAGGTCAAAGTTAAATTTCCTGAAAAGTCTGTATTATCAGTACTAGAGTCAAATGCCTGATCAGAGTAAACTAGTTTTTTCAAAGCCAGTAATGCAGGATCTGTTGTTTGAAGGCCCCCGTATGTTGTGCGGGCGTAATGAGCGTCTTTTTTATCGAAGTTATATCTTAAACCTGGTAAAATATGTAAACGATCTGTAATAGCCCAATCTAATTGACCAAATACTGCCGCACTTGAAGCTCTGATATTTGCATCAGTTTTGATTCCGTATCCTTCAAAAAGACCTGGTGTTTTCCATAAGTTGCTGGTTGTACTTTGAGCAAATCTCCATTGTGCGTTTCCAGATTCTTCTGTACCATCTGTTTGAGACGTTTGATCGATGAAGAATACACCTGCAACTCCGCTTATTTTTGATGTTAACTGACCAGCATAACGAACCTCTTGTGTTATCTGAGTTTGTCTTGTAGGATTTTGTGATTTAGCTAATACCTGCAATCCTGTAAAATCTCTGTCATTTGATGGATCCCAGTTCCAAAAACGCCAAGCTGTTGTTGAAGTAAGTGTTCCGCCTCCAATTTTGGTGTCAATATTAAGTGAGATACCTCCCATGTCTTGTCCTGAACGCCATGGAGTATCGTGATCAATTTTACGATCAAATGCATTTAAACTTGGCAATTGATAGTTTAAATCTTTAACAATAGCATCAAACTGACGATAAGCAGCTCTTTGAGTAGGAGCAACTCCTGCTACCACCTGCGCATATCCGTCTGGACGCTGTGTTGTTATATCTGCTGCTAAAATAATATTTGTATTTACTGTTGGCGTCCAAAGTAATTGACCTCTAATTCCCTGATTGTTTAAAGTATTAGTTGGTCTTCCTGTAACTACATTATCAATTAAACCATCACGTTGTGTGCCTGAAAACGAGATACGTCCTGCAACTTTTTTTCCTAATGCACCAGTAACAGACGCTTTTGCCTGCAAAAATGCATAGTTTCCATAGCTTACTTCAAAATCAGCACCAGTAGTAAAACTTGGTTTACGGGTTGTAATATTAAATGCTCCTGAAGTTGTGTTTTTACCAAATAAAGATCCTTGTGGTCCACGTAATACTTCGATTTGCTCTATATCAATAAAATCTAAAGTTGTAGCAGCCGGACGAGCATAATAAACACCGTCAACATAGAAACCAACACCCGGATCAATTCCGTCGTTTGTCAATCCGAATGGAGAACCAAGACTACGAATATTAATTCCTGTATTTCTTGGATTTGATGAATATAATTGAACAGAAGGAACTAATTCTTTAATACGATTCACATTAAACGCTCCGGTTTGTTCCGCCTGTTTTCCTGTGATAACAGAAATTGCAATTGGCACATCCTGAACTTTTTCGATTCGGCGTCTTGAAGAAACCACAACCTCTACAAGTTCATTTTCTTCTTTTAATGTTACTAATAATGGAGTTGCCGGAATAGCGTTAAGTTCTATTTCTGTAGTTTTATAACCAACATATTGAACTAGAATTGTTACTGGAAGTTTTCCTTTAGTATCGATTGAGAATTTCCCGCTTGGATCTGTAGTAGTGCTGAAGGTTGTTCCTTTGATAACAACGTTAACCGCTTCTAATGGAATGTTTTCTGTAGTTGTTACGACACCTTCAATATTTTGTGCGTAAGATGTTGTAAAGGCTAATAGTAAAAAGATACTTGTTAGTGATATTTTATATAGATTTTTCATTTTTATATTAAGTATATGTAATTAGTAGAATTTAAATTAAATTTTTTTTACCAACACATGCACATCATAAATGAATTGTTTTTCACAGTTGTGAATTGACTATAATTACTTTGCAAAAGATTTTTTGTTACACCTGATTTACTGGAATGTACTTTCATGGGTTAAAAATTTGTAAATGATTTGTTAATTATTTTTGGCAAATATATACAAATTCTATTAAATCTATAGGGTTTAGGAAATATTTTTTTATTTCTTTACTAATGAGGCTATTGTAATGCCTTCCATTGCCTTCAAGGTTTTGTCTCTTATAAGAAGTAAACCGTGGCGCAGACTGCATTCAGACTCGGTTTTGCAATCGGAGCAAGGTTCGTAAAAGTTTAAAGAAGCACAAGGCAAAAGCGCAATTGCACCGTCAAATAAGCGATGAATTTCGGCCAAAGTAATTTCATTTTTGGATTTTATCAGATAATAACCGCCAAATTTTCCTTGCTTACTACTCACAAAACGTCCTCGTTTTAGATCCAATAAAATTTGTTCTAAAAACTTTTTAGGAATGTTGGCGCCATCAGCAATTTCTATAGTTCTTGAAATGTGATTTTCGTCTTGTTCTGCTAAATAAAGTAAGGCCTTAAGGGCGTATTTTGCTTTATGTGATAACATCTATTTTTAATTATGAATTATAAATTATGAATTTTAAGACTGAAAACTAATTTTCAGCATAAAACCTGAAACTTGACTCGAGGCTGCAAGCCGAACTGGCGAAGCAAACCTGAAACAAAAGAAACAAAAAACGCTACCAGCCTCCGCTAGAACCTCCGCCTGAGAATCCGCCTCCGCCAAATCCTCCACCGAAGCCACCGCCTCCGCCGCCAAAACCACCTCCTGATGATCCTCCGCCGAAACCTCCAAATCCGCCTCCGCTGCTTCTGCCAAGACTGCTTAAAAGAATGACATCCATCAAACTAGGTCCGCCACCGCTGTTGCCAGAGTTTCCTCCACCGCCTCTTTTGTTTCGAGACAGTAAAATTAATACAATTACAACAATTACAATGAATGGTAATATCGGAAAACTTTTTCCTTTGGTTTGTTTTCTTTCGCCTTTAAACTTTCCTTTAAAAACATCAATTATAGCATCCGTTCCTTTGTCAAGTCCGTTGTAAAAACTTCCTGCTTTGAATTCCGGAATAATAATATTTCTGATTATGGTTCCGCCAATTCCAGCTGTTAAACGGTCTTCAACTCCATATCCGGGATTAATGGCAATTTTTTTCTCATTTTTTGCCAATAAAATTACGACACCATTGTCGTCTTTTGCAGTTCCTCCAATTCCCCAGGTTTGTCCCCATTTTGTAGCTAACTGACTAACATCTTCTCCTTTTAAACTTTCAATAGTTATAATAACGATCTGAGTAGTAGTAGAATCTGAATAGCGAACCAGTTTTTCTTCCAGCTGTGCTTTTTCAGTAGAACTTAAAATATTGGCGTAATCATAAACCGAAGTCTGTAAACTTGGTTTCTCCGGAATTGTAAATTGTGCAAAAATGCTATTGGTGGTAAAAAATGCTATTAAGAGAAAGGATAATGTAAAAATTCCTTTTGACTTTGATATTTTGTTTTTGGAAATTTTCATTATTTATCCTTTTGAGATTTCGTTAGATAATTCATTAGTGTCTTCTTCAGACCACGGAAAATGTTTTTTTAGTTGTTCACCGGCATTCAAAATGCCATCAACAATCCCTTGCTTAAAGTTTCCTGCTTTAAATTGTTCTGTCATAGCGTCTTTGGTACAATCCCAAAAATCATCAGCAACAGCATCATTTATGCCTTTATCGCCGCAAATAGCAAAGGTTTTATCTTCAACAGCAAAATAAAATAAAACACCATTTTGCAATTGGGTTTCATCCATTTTTAATTCATGAAAAAGTTCTAAAGCCCTGTCAAAAGGCGCTTTAGAACTTGTTTTTTCTATATGTACTCTAATTTCGCCAGAAGTATTTTTTTCAGCCACGCGAATAGCTTCAACTATTAATAGTTCCTCTTCTTTGGATAAAAAATCTTCTACTTGTGACATTTGAATTATTTTAGAGTTTAGATTGTTGATTTTAGATTTAATGATTATCTAAAATGTAAAAGTCTTTTTTAGAATTTTACTTCTACTGGTTTATCAGCGCCTGTAGATGCTTCAAAGTATGGTTTTTCTTTAAGACCATACATTCCAGCTAATATATTTCTTGGGAAAGTATTAATGTTATTGTTGTAAGGTTTAACAGCTTCATTAAAACGAGTTCTGGCTGTCAAAATTTGATTTTCTGTACTCGCTAATTCATCTTGTAGTTTCAAGAAGTTTTCATTTGCTTTAAGGTTTGGATATTGCTCAACACTTACCAATAATTTTGATAAAGAAGAAGAAACTCCTGATTGTGCTGAATTGAATGCAGCTAATTGTTCTGGAGTAACATTACTTGGGTCAATTGTAATTCCAGTGGCTTTTGCACGAGCTTCAATTACAGCCGTTAAAGTACTTTTTTCATGTTCAGCATATCCTTTTACAGTACTTACTAGATTTGGAATAAGATCATTTCTTTTTTGATAAGCTGTGTTAACGTTCCCCCAACTTTCTTTCACATCTTGATCAAG
>RCUK01002281.1_pt1 | contig 10407 bp, 7 predicted proteins | sample 2166381 | NCBI WGS metagenome assembly RCUK01 (sample SAMN09932809, study PRJNA488358) | compost metagenome | isolation source: compost soil in an enriched community | place: Germany: Experimental Botanical Garden
GAATAAAGTAGCGGTAACACAAATGAAGTCGCTCGTAGAAAATAAGGCCGTTAAAAAATTGAAATAGAAAATCATACGTATTTTTAGAGAAAGTTTCTACAATTATTTAAACTTGTCCATACTGACCTCTCCCCAATAAACTGGATTATTTAAACGTAGAGAATTCGGTGATGAATTACTAATTCTAAAAGGGAGGAAAAGCGATGAAAAAATCAAAGTTTACCGAAGCGCAGATCACCTAAGCGATCAAACAGTCCAAGACAGGCACCCGTGTGGAACAGGCCTGCAGAAAAAGGGGTTAAACGAAACCACATTCTACAACTGGAAGAAGAGATACGGTGGTTTAGGTGTATCGGAGCTGCGCAAGCTTCTTCAGCTGTGAGAAGAAAATGCACGCTGAAAAAGCTTGTGGCGAATCTCAATCTGGATAAACAGATGCTCCGAGAGGTATTAAAAACGGTCTGTGCCATACCATAATGGACAGGTGTCTTAACAAGACTTTTTAATAAGGCAAAAAGGTGTTGATATGTTGATGTTAGACGTAGTGACGTTATAAACAATTTTCAAATATCGAAAATCCGATAGCAGTGACATCTAAGGCTGCATTGGATAGAATAACAATGGCTTTTTGGGACTTATCATCAAATGCAACAAAAGACCTAAATCCACCTGTTCCTCCAGAATGATGAAATATCTTCTTGTTTCCTGTTTTTTTAATACGCCAGCCCAATGCCATAATTTGATCGTCATTTGCAAAAGTTATTTGATGAGTCAAATGAATAGCCTCGGTCAGTTTATTTTTGAACCTAACTGTGCCTTCATAAAAATAATCATATCGTCTAAAGTAGATCTAATGGCACCAGATCCCGCCAAAGATTCCAAGTGCCAATACGACATTGGCCTGCCTTTTTCCTTGTATCCTTGTACCATCCCGGCATCTTCTAATGATGTATTTTTCATTCCTAAGGGCAAGCAAATATTGTCAATGACCAACTCGTCAAAACTTTTGTTATTATGGCGTTCTAACGCGACACCTAATACACCTGCGCCTAAATTTGAATAAGAAAACTTGACTCCAGTCTGAGACGAAACTTTATATTTTTTCAGAAAATGGAAGAGTGAATCAACCTTGTAATGACGATATGGATCTGCCAGAACGGCATCAGTCGTAAAAATATTCTCTGGGAGCCGAGGAAATCCACCGGTGTGATTTGATAATTGAACAAGTGAAATCGGATGACTATGCCATGCTAAGCGAGGGATAGAATCGGGCAGATATTTACTGATCGGATCCTCTAAGTGCATATTGCCACCAACAACTTCTTTGGCCAATAAAAGTGAAGTGAAAATTTTTGTAACTGAACCAATCTCAAAAATACTTTTGGAAGCGCCTGGAAGTTGCTTGCTTGTCTTAGCAATAGTCCCATAACTATATTTTCTTTGCTGCTTTCCATCAATTACCGCTAACATAATACCTGCGGTAACACCCTTTTGAATATACGGCCTGACGAATTTTTCCACCAGTAAATCTATGGAGTCTTTTAATGGATTATTGCTCTCTACTTTGAAGTTCTTATCTTCTATGAAAAATGGTAATTCCTTAAAATTCATCCTTAGGATCTGTTTCTCGTGATCAAGCAGAACAGAAAATAACTGGTCGGAGTTTTCAAATTTAATGGTATAATTATATCCGCTGGTAGTCGAATCAACAAAAGAAAAATGTTGCATTAATCCCACATTTGCCACAAACTTCCGCATTCCCAGCGTAAACTTTTCTTTTGAAATTTTAGATTGATAGCTCGCGGACGATCGTCCGTAAATCTCATCTGATTTTTTTTCATTAAAAAATCTTTGAAACTCCTTCATAAAATAATTGTAATCGGAACGAATAGCCTGGGCAGGTAAGTACCCTGCTGAGAACAGAAATAAAACGAGGAGACTGTAAAACTTATAATTTAGTTTAATTTTCATTTTTATATATTTCGGGTCTTATGCCATGATCAAAGAATCATTTAATCTGAATTTCGGTGAAACACTCATTCCTATCACCATTCTTTTTCTAGTGATTACAGTAAGCCTTTATTCTGAAACGCATTTTTAATGTTATCTATTGGCATGGCAGTTAAGCAAAAACAACTTACTTCACTCAACCAATTCATTAACCAAAAACATAAAAAACTTATAATGAACAAATTAAATATAAAATATATTAGAAACATGTTCAAAATTGAACAACTTATGTTCATTTATGAACAAGCTAAACATATATTTGGTTAGAGTCGCCCCCAACTGATAACTGGAGTCTCAACGGGGTCGTTAAGCCCGAGCCAATACCTTCTTCGACATGGTTAGGAAGACCCAACGATTTATAAATCTTGTCAAGCGAATTGTAAATCCATTCATAAATAAATCCAAACCTCTATATATTTAAGATTAAATTAAAGACGCCTATGTTGAGTAAATACCAATTCAGTAAAAATCCACTACATTATATTTATGCCCTGATCTGGTTGGGTGTATTCGCTACTTTTGCTTTTTATCTTTTCACAGGAGAGATGTTCAGGCCGGAAAACGGCAAGATCCACATTGTAGCAATTCTTATCGCTTGGGTGGTGCAATATCTTGGCCTAACACTGACTTGCCTGATCATCCTACTTTTAGGGATATACAAGGCATTACGAACTGTTTTAGATAAGAAAGAAACTGAATCTTAATTAATTATCGCCGACGCTACGAAGTTGCATAGAGCATCTTCAAGATGATAACCGTAATCCTTAAATACGTAGTTATCCTCATTAAAAATATAATTGTATGGATTATAGAAAATAATATCAATCGCTATGAAAACAGCACCTAGAATCGTCTTTAAAAAGGCAAACGATTAGGTATATTGTAAAAATATGGTTGGGCCACGCTAGATCGCGAGGCATTAATGCAAGAATTACTTATTCGAGCTGGCACTTTAACTATTCTTACTTGGCTGCTTTGGTAATTGCTACCTGTGAATATTGGACAGCATGTGATAAAGATCCTCAGGTTTAACAGGATTGAATAACCATTGCCTAATTTCCAGTGATTCGCAAACAGCAGCAACATTGCTGTCTAGGGGATCAAATATGGGAATTATAGGCTGTATATATTTTTCATTAAAAACCTTTTCCCGAATCTTCTTAATGGTGTCTATGCCATTCATAATAGGCAAGTCATTCATCATGAGGATTGCTCCAAAGCGACTGCCGCGCATCAAGAGCTGCAGGACTTCGAACCCATTATTTGCATGTTGCGCATCGATATTCTTTTTGTTCAATAGTTGAACCAACCTTTCACGTTCGTTTTGATCATCGGAAACGACAAGAACGGTGTCAATATTTGCAAGATCTTTCCATTCTTCTGTTTCCCAAATAGAACGTAAGTCGAGGTCAAAAAAGAAATGGCTTCCTACAGCAACTTTACTTTCCAACTTCAGTTCACTCCCCATCATTTTTAGCAAGCGATTGGATATCGTAAGTCCTAGACCTGTGCCGCCATACCGTTTGGTCATTGAAGTATCCTCCTGCGAAAAGGCTTCAAAGATTTTTGCCTGCTTATCTTCTTTTATGCCTATCCCGGTGTCCTGAACACTGAAACGCAGAACAGCAGTTTCGGCCTCCCGGGAAAGTACTGAAATCTGAAATGTAATTTTTCCTTTCGCAGTAAATTTGATTGCATTGCTCATTAGATTCATCAACACTTGTTTAATACGAAGTCCGTCTGTCCAAATATAACTTGGCACCTCGGGTGCTATATTTAAATGGAATTCCAGGCCTTTGCCTGTGATCTGAACATTAAAAAGTTTGTTCAGCTGAATGATGAGTTCGTTGAGGTCCGTTTGCTCGATTTCCAGTTCCATTTTACCGGCTTCAATTTTGGAGAAATCCAGAACATCATTGATAATGCTTAACAATAAAGTGGTTGATTGTTCGACCATCCCCAAATACTCACGCTGTGTAGCATTCAAACTGGTTCTAGTCAATAAATCGGTAAAGCCTACTATACCATTAAGGGGGGTGCGTATTTCGTGGCTCATATTGGCCAAAAACTCGGACTTTGCCATACTTGCCTGCTCAGCAATTCCTTTTGCTCTCTCAAGTTCTTTATGCTGTTGAATAATTTTGCTGATATCTGTAGCTACACCAAGATATCCAATGACTTTATCCTCGATGTTTCTGATCATGGTCACAGCTAAGGAAACGAACAGGTGTGAACCGTCTTTGCGGATGTAAGTCCATTCCAGTTGCTCCGAACCATAACGCTCAGCTTTTTCCACAAAAACGCTGAATCCTTTGACAGGATACCCCAGTTCTATAGCTAGCTCACGCTCCCTCATATCTAACTCGCTCTGCAAATGAAAGTGCACCGGGCTTAATTTACCGATTATTTCTTCGCTGGCATACCCCAGGAGATTTTCGGCGCCTTTATTAAACAACGTTATTGTACCATCTATATCCGTGGCGATAATAGCAACTGCAGAAGTAGCCTCCAGAATATCTTCAAATAGTTTTTTCGAATTTGACGACTCCGCTTCCATTCTTTTACGTCTATCAATGTCCTGGAAGGTACCATAAAGCCGTACACAGACGCCATTTTCAAAATCGGCATTGCCCAATGCGCGTACCCAAAGTGCATGCCCTTTAAAAGTGATAATTTCCAGTTCTAGATCCCAAGGCTCTCCTGTGGAAATAGCCTGCTCAATGGCTTGCTGAATTTTATTCCGATGCAGCCCTTCCTTGTAAAAATTCAGCGAGCTTGTAAGATCAGGCTCATAATCCTTTGCTACTTCATGAATCTCCTTGGTGATCTCGGACCAGACAATTTTTGCATCCTTAAGATTGTACTCCCAGCCACCGATTCGTGCAACCCTTCCTGTCCTTGTCAACATCGCTTGGGCATGTTTTAGATCCTTCTCCAAATAATGCTGCTCGGTGATATCAACCGCATTACCAATGACATATGCCTTCTTATTTCCGTTAACCTGGAGGATATTATTAAACATCCAAATACGCATGCTACCAGCACGTGTTACCGTACGCATTTCGCCTTTGAGAACTCCTTTTTTTACAATTTCAGCGAGGTAGCTTTTAAGATTTGAATGGCCTTCCTTTGGCACAATATCAAAAAGAGAAAGCTTTTCTATTTCCATTTTTTCATAGCCTAATAATCTAGCTCCTGCCTCATTCACCGTAATAAAATTGCCGTCAAGATCATGTGTACACATGAGGCTCTGTGAGTGATCAAAAAATGCTTTCAGCTTCTGCTCACTTTCTTTATGTTTCTCCTTTTCTTTTCGATTGACAATAAGTGCAACCACCTCATCCCGTAAGAGGGAAAGTATTTGTTTTTGGTTTTCATCGAGTTGCCTGGGCACCCTGTCAATAACGCATAATGCCCCCAAAGCAAATCCATTCGCATCAATTAAGGGTAATCCAGCGTAGTAACGGATATGAGGATCCGCCGTTACGAGTGTATTGGATTTAAACCGGTCATCTTCAACAGCATCCCGAACCTCCAATAGCTGATCTTCTGTAAATGTATATTGGCAAAAAGATAAATCGCGTGGCGTCTCTTTCACTTCGAGTCCCACCCGTGATTTAAACCATTGCCTCTCTTTGTCTACCAATGAAATTAAAGAGATAGGCATATCACAAACGCGTGAGGCGATCTCAGTGATACGATCGAACTCGGATTCCGCAGCGGTGTCCAGAATTTCATATTCATGCAGTGCCTGGATCCGTTGCGACTCATTTTTTGTAGGTGATTTTGCATTCATAAAATCACAAATAAAAGTTTATAACAAAAAAGTTAAATTTCTACACCTTCATGAGAACACACCATCAATCACCATCTTCCATCGGTAATATACAACAACAGACAATATAGACTAAAGACCTGAACTAATAGCGATTAATATATTATGGTATCTAACAAATGGAAGATAAAAATAGTTTAATAAAAAATTAATGTTTCTTAAAAGATACCATTTTCCGACTGCGCTACATAATTATAATGTGCATAATCCATAATCGAAGGTGTATGACCATATTTATTGGTAAATGATCGGCTTCGAAGTTTCTTTAATCCGTAATTTTACCTACTAAGCAATATTGGACCAATAAAGATTATTCTTTGATCATAAAAAAGGGGACATCATCCAAGATGTGCCCCCAATAAACTATAAACATCGAAACGTTTTTTTTGAATTGGATTAGTATCCAAATATTTCACCAAGACTTAGCTTTTGGATACTACCCAAGTCTGAGATAGTACCTTCATTTAAGTCCTTTTCATCTCCAACAATGCAATAGACATAAGGCTTATGGCTGATATTATCGGTATGAAACGTTTTAAGGTCTGAAAACGTTAGCTGAGGAAGTTTCTCAAAAACCATTTTTCTGGAATCTTCTGTAAGTCCACGACGTTGTGCAGCTAAATAGCTTGAAAGAATACCCGCCCCTGTAATACGCTCACTTGCCAAAGATTTCAGTAAATTGGTGCGAATTGATTCCAAGCCTACTTTTGACTCAGGCAGCTCATTCAAAAGCTCATTCATTCCACCTACGGCATCCTTAAACTTGTCAGATTGTGTCCCGATATAGGCACCTACCATGCCATGGTTTTCTTTCCTTTGAGGTTGTCCATAATAAGCATACGTCGTATAGGCCAATGCTTTGGATTCGCGAAGGGTCTGAAAAACAATACTACCCATGCCGCCGCCAAAATAACCGTTAAAGAATGTGACAGTCGGTATTTGGTTTTTATCAAATAATCCCGAATTACGGATCCAGAAGACTTCTGCCTGCTTCATCACATATTGGGCAAACAGCACCTTATTCTCGTTGGTTGGCTTTTCTTCAAATTTTACGCCTTTCTCCATCGCAAAATAAGGAGATACATTATCCTTTAATGGTTTAAGGTTTTTGACCAAATCGGTGACACTTTGTGGTCCATAATATAAAATACGATGCTTGGCTCTAGCTAGGTTGTGCAACACCGCAACAAGTTCAGCCGCTTTCAAACCATCGAGTTCCTGGTCGGTATAGGTATAGTTAAAGGGATTTTTGGCACCATAGCGTGCATAGGCTTTTAGGCCTTCCATGATCGTTGCCTTATTCTCCTTGGCATTCGCCCTTGATTTTTTCAACCGTGCAATGTAGGCCTTAAATGCTCCTTCATCCTCCACGCAGTTGTGCATCAGATCCTGCAACAAGCTCATCGATTCGGTAAAGTTACTGTGTAGGCCATGAACAGACACACTGCTTTCTTCATTGCCAGAAGATACCGAAAATTCCGAAGCCAACTTGTAGAAGGCTTTGCTAAACTCTTCACTGCTCTTGTCTTTGGTGCCCAAAAACTCCAAATACCCCACAGCAAGGCTTAATAATTTATTGTCCCAGCTTCCAAAATCAAAATGGTAGGTTAGGCTAAACAACTCATTGTTTTTATTCTGAACGGCCAAAACATCGAGATCTTTCAATTTTGCTGTCGACATATCTTGTGCAAAATCAATCCACCTTGGCTTGATGTCCTGCTCAGGCATCGCGTTGATCTGTTTCAGAAAGGCAGATTCAACATTTCTGTTAACCGTAATTGGAGTAATGGCCGGTTTGACAACTTTATCGACCTTATCATCCTGTCCTTTTCGTTTATAGACAGTGACATAATTGACATCTGAGAGATACTTATTAGCAAAACGCACGATATCTTCTTTGGTTATTTTTGACAAACGGTCGGTATAAGCCAATTCTTTTGCCCAATCAGTCTCCGAAGTAAAGCCTGACATGAGCTGCTCTGCAGTACCGGTATAATTATCAAATAGCTTGATTTGCGCTTTCTTTTCATTATTAATGATCGAAGTAAGCAGGTCGGCTGAAAATTGTCCCTTTCTTAGTTTATCGAGTTCACCCAACAATAGTTTCTTGACATCCTCCAAACTTTGTCCTGCCCCCGGATTGCCTTGAAGAATCAACATCGAATAGTCTTTCAATACATAGGGAAAAGCGCCTGCACCCAACAATTTTTGTGATTTCACAAGATCAAGGTCGATCAATCCGGCTGATCCATTGGTCAGCACATTGGCCATAAGATTCAGGATCTGTGCATCTGGATCAGCAGCCCCCGGAAACCGAAACCCCATCAGCAGGTACTCAGATGTCGGCCCCATGACGGTTTTTGTAATAGGGCTGGTAATGGTCTGCTCTTTTTCAAATGTATAGGCCGGAACAGGCTTAGATTTCATCGTGGAAAATGCCTTATCAATACGTTGTATGACATCCGTAGGATTGAAATCACCCGACATAATGACGCCCATATTATTGGGAACATAATAGGTATTGTAATATTCCCTTATAGCTTTTAGCGAAGGATTTTTAAGATGTTCTACAGATCCCAATACAGTTTGCTTACCATAATTATTGTTTGGAAACATGGCCGCAAAAATGGTTTCGATAGACTTTCTATTGTCGTTATCTAGGCTGATATTTTTCTCCTCATATACGGACTCCAATTCGGTATGGAACAAACGCAGAATAGGATTTCTGAACCGCTCGGCCTGAACGGCCAAATATTTGTCGAGCACATTGTTGGGGATATCTTCCACATATACCGTCTGCTCAAAAGATGTAAACGCATTGGTACCTTTAGAGCCCATGCTGCTCATCAATTTGTCGTACTCATTCGGAATAGCGTATTTCGATGCCTCGCCCGATACACGGTCAATTTCTTTATAGATCGCCGTCCGTTCATTAACATCGGTGGTATGATTATATTTTTCATATAGATTGTCCACCTGATCCAACAGTGGTTTTTCTTTGGACCAATCGAGGCTACCAAACTTATCCGTCCCCTTAAAAAGCATGTGCTCAAGATAATGTGCTAACCCAGTATGTTCTTTGGGGTCTGTTTTGCTCCCGGCCTTAGTGGCAATGTACGCCTGAATACGAGGTTGTTTATTATTAGGACTGAGGATAACGGTTAAACCATTTTTGAGTTTGTAAAAACGGGTCTTAACAGGATCGTTGGTCACATATTTATAGGTATACCCCCCCTCAGAGGTTTCTTTCCAGAGGTATTTGCCTACTTGGGCTTGGACACCAGTGGTTATGAACAATAACGAAATAAAAGCTATTGTTTTAAATTTTCTATTCATAATTAGGATTGACTTTTTATTTTGACAACTTAAGGTAATTTTATAAACAAGATTATTTACAGCAATAATCGCAAAAAACAGCATTAAACACAACAGTAAGCTATGATTACAAGAAAAAGAAATGAAAAAATCACAAAAACAAGAAAAAAAACATAAACGAAATAAAATATATGTTTATCGCAGCAGTTTTTTCAGTTTGGCTGCTCGACCAAAGCGCACAACTCACAGAAAATCAACAGGTAAATAGACATCCAGGTAACATATTATGATATCTGCATTAAATTCAAGAAGAAAGGCTGTACGCAAGGACAGCCTTCTCCTCCTAACTAAACATATCCCAGCACAGCGTGGGGTGTACGAGCGCTGGAAAACTATTTGGCAAAAATTTCCGCCAATTTTTTATCTAGCTCTTCGCCACGTAAATATTTAGCAATGATTTTGCCATTTGGGTCTACCAGGAAATTCATGGGGATAGCCTTCACATCATACATTACTCCTGCTTCATTTTCCCATCCCTTGAGATCTCCGACCTGTTTCCAAGTAAGTCCATCGTCCTGAATCGCTTTTAACCATTTTGCCTTATCAGCTGCTTTATCCATGGATACGCCTAGAATCTCAAATCCATCTTTTTGGTATTTAGCATATGATTTTACCAAATTCGGGTTTTCACGTCGACATGGTGCAGCAATGACATCTAAGGCTGCATTGGACAGAATAACAATGGCTTTTTAGGATTTATCATCAAATACAACAAAAGACGTAAATCCACCTGTACCTCCAGAATGATGAAATATCTTCTTGTTTCCTGCTTTTAATACGCCAGCCCAATGCCATAATTTGATCGTCATTTGCAAAAGTTATTTGATGAGTCAAATGAATAGCCTCGGTCAGTTTATTTTTGAACCTAACTGTGCCTTCATAAAAATAATCATATCGTCTAAAGTAGATCTAATGGCACCAGATCCCGCCAAAGATTCCAAGTGCCAATACGACATTGGCCTGCCTTTTTCCTTGTATCCTTGTACCATCCCGGCATCTTCTAATGATGTATTTTTCATTCCTAAGGGCAAGCAAATATTGTCAATGACCAACTGTTCAAAACTTTTGTTATTATGGCGTTCTAACGCGACATCTAATACCTTTGCGCCTAAATTTGAATAAGCTAAACATTTATTTGGTTAGAGTCGCCCCCAACTGATAACTGGAGTCTCAACGGGGTCGTTAAG
>RCUK01002287.1_pt1 | contig 10386 bp, 9 predicted proteins | sample 2166381 | NCBI WGS metagenome assembly RCUK01 (sample SAMN09932809, study PRJNA488358) | compost metagenome | isolation source: compost soil in an enriched community | place: Germany: Experimental Botanical Garden
TCCAATGCTGAAACCACGACCTCATCACCCGGTTTTAAAATAGCAGCAAACCCATTCGCAACCAAATTTACACCATGTGTGGTCCCTGAAGTAAAAAGCACTTCATGAGCGAATTTGGCATTGATATGATTTTGGGCTTTTTTTCTGGAAACCTCATAAGCATCTGTTGCCAACTGGCTCAGAGTATGCACACCGCGATGAATATTGGCGTTAATTTCCTGATAGTATTTAGTAATCGCATCAATCACTACTTGAGGTTTTTGCGATGTGGCTCCGTTGTCGAAATAAACCAATGGTTTCCCGTTTACAGTTCGGGACAAAATTGGAAAATCTGCTCTAATTTTATTTATATCTAACATTACTTTATTTAGAAAAATTCTAAATACAAAAGTAGTGAAATTGAAATTAATTTTTAGCAAACACTTGTTAATAAAAATTAAACCATCAAGAAATTGAGTTTCACTACCTATGATTACAAAAACATAATTTTTCTAAATGTGTGATTGTTCAAAATTTTATGATTCTTTTTTTATTAAATTGCTTCCAAATGATTCTATAAATTGAACATCTTCCGAAATTACTCGCAAAACCATTGATACTATGCGAATTGCAACGGAACAAAAAAAACAACAATAGCTACAGATGAAAAAATTCTTTCAAATACTTGGTCTAGCGACTCTTATTGGGTTTACTTATTTTGGATTTACCACCTATCCCAAACTGGATTTAATTTCCGGTTTTTCTTCAAAAAGTCTGGCTTCCGGTCATTTTATTGACAATCGTTCCCAGGAAATGGTCGAAAAAGGAGACAATGACATCAATCTGATTGATTTGGCTGACAACAAAATTGATGAAGATGGGAAATTCGCCTCCGCCACCGTTTATGGATTGAAAGAGCGAAAAGCGATCTATCGCGAAGGCCTGGGCGTTACATTAATCAATGATGATTTTGATGTTACAAAACCTTATCTGGTTCCCAAAAGAACAAAATTAAACAACAATTTGCCTTTTCCTTATGGCAATAACGAACCCAAAGACACCGTTTTTGACAATATTGACTATGATAAGTTAAATTTGGCTGTAGCCAATGCTTTTGACAAAAAAGGCGAAGTAAAAAAAAGAACCCGTTCCATATTGGTTATTTACAAAGACAAAATCATAGCCGAAAAATACGATACCGGTTTTAACAAAGACAGCAAAATATTGGGTTGGTCTATGACAAAAAGTATTACGAGCGCCATGTTTGGTATTCTGGAAAAACAAGGGAAATTTAACATTTACAAACCTGCTCCAATACCGGAATGGGCAAATGACGAACGCAAAAACATAACCACCAACGATTTACTGCACATGAATTCCGGTTTGGAATGGGAGGAGGATTACTCCAAGATTTCGGATGTGACCAAAATGCTTTTTCAAGCCGAAGACATGACAAGAGTACAACTGGAAAAACCAGCGCTATTCAAACCCAATACCCATTGGAATTATTCTTCAGGAACGAGTAACCTACTTTCTGGAATTCTAAGAAAACAATTCAAAACCCATCAGGAATATTTAGATTTTTGGTACACGCACCTGATTGACAAAATAGGGATGAACTCCATGCTGATTGAAACAGATATGGCAGGCAATTATGTGGGATCCTCATACGGCTGGGCAACAACAAGAGATTGGGCTAAATTTGGTTTATTATACCTGCACAAAGGCAATTGGAATGGAGAGCAAATCCTGAACGAAAGTTGGGTAAAATACACCACAATACCAACAAAAACCTCTAACGGCCAATATGGCGCTCATTTTTGGCTAAACGCCAGCGGAAGATACAAAGATGCCCCGAGAGATCTGTTCTCATGCAACGGTTTCCAGGGACAAATGATTTTTATTATTCCTTCCGAAAATCTAGTCATTGTACGAATGGGCTTGAAAGAAGACCCTGCAATCAATTTTAATGCGTTGTTGAGAGGTATAATCTCGTCAATCAAAAAATAACTTCAAGCGCCTAAAGTAAAACCACAAAGGGCACAAAGTTCATAACAAACTTTGCGCCCTTCGCGTAAATCTTAGCGTCCCGATAGCTATCGGGGTTGCGGTTAAAAACCTAACTACAAATCAAATCCTAATTTCACACCCAGTTTATTGGCGATAATGGTAGTGATTCGTTTTTTAAGTTCTGGTATTTTAATATTTTCGATAACGGCATTCGAGAAAGCATACATCAATAAAGCTTTGGCCTCTTTCTTAGGGATTCCGCGTTGTTGCATGTAGAACATCGCTGTTTCATCTAACTGACCCACCGTACATCCGTGAGAACATTTTACATCATCAGCAAAAATCTCCAATTGCGGTTTCGCATTAATGGTAGCTTTATCGCTTAGCAAAATGTTGTTGCTTTTTTGGAACGCATTTGTTTTTTGCGCTTCTTTCTCTACATAAACTTTTCCGTTGAAAACTCCTGTAGAACGATCTGAATAGATTCCTTTATAATCTTGGAAACTTTCACAATTTGGAGACGAATGCTTCACTAATGTATAGTGATCAACATGTTGTTTTTCGCCAATGATTGTTATGCCGTTTAAAGTACTGGTCAATCTTTCGCCAAAATGATAGAAATTCAGGTTGTTTCTGGTCAAATTTCCTCCAAAAGAGAAGGTATGTACAGAAACATGACTTTCTTGTTTTTGAGAAACGTAAGTGTTGTCAATTAAGTTGGCTTGAAGACTGTCGTTTTGAATTTTATAGTAATCAACAATAGCGCGTTTTTGTGCAAAAATCTCCGTAACAGAGTTCGTTAAAACCGCATTGTCATTCAAGCATTGGTGTCTTTCGATAATTTGAACATGGGAATTCTCACCTACAATCACCAAATTTCTTGGTTGTACCAAAAGAGCTGCTTCTGATCCGGTAGAGAAATACATAATCTCAATTGGTTTGTCCGCTACTTTACTTTTCGGAATGTTGATATACGCTCCCTCATTGGCGAAAGCCGTATTCAAAGAAGTTAAACTTTCCTCTTTACTGGCAATTTTATTGAAATACGTGTCGATTACCATTTTGTATTTCGGCTTGTTCAATGCCGAAGACATTAGGCAAACGTCAATTCCGTCATGTGTAGTCGACGACAGATGCGAACTAAAAACCCCATCAACAAAAACCACTTTGTAAGTATCAATTTCGTGCAAGAAGTATTTTTTTACATCTCGGAACTCAATCGTTGGTTCATTTTTTGGGAAGACGCTAAAATCATTTTTCAAGATAGCACTTAAGGAAGTATATTTCCAGGCTTCGTCTTTTTTAGTTGGAAAACCTTTATTTTCAAAGTTTTTTATAGCCTCAGTTCGAACATCATGAAGTTCAGTCTGAACATCGATACGCTCTTCGAAAGCCATAAAAGACGATAGTAATTTTTCTTTTAATTCCATTTTATTTAAGTCTTAAGGTCATAAAGTCGAAGGTCTTAAAGTCGAGAAGTGGAAAATTTCTGCGCTATTTAATGTTATCGAAATAGATGCCTGTCTAATTTGTCTAGTGAAATCAAAGTCCTTTTAAAATTTAGATTTTTAGTAATTCGTATACTCTTTCGGTGAATTGTCTTGCTTTTGGCTAAGAATTAATTGCTTCGAGAGAATACTTTTTACCTATTTCTTTTTTTCTTTTGACTTTATGACCTTCGACTTTAGACTATTTTAATTTTAAGCTTCCTGCTCTTGTTTAATCCAGTCGTATCCTTTTTCTTCCAATTCGTAAGCCAATTCTTTTCCGCCGGATTTCACAATTTTTCCGTTGTAAAGAACATGAACAAAATCAGGGACAATATAATCCAATAATCTTTGGTAGTGTGTGATAACAATGATTGCGTTTTTATCACTTTTTAGCTTGTTTACGCCATTGGCAACAATTCTAAGTGCATCAATATCCAAACCAGAGTCGGTTTCGTCCAAAATAGCCAATTTTGGTTCTAACATCGCCATTTGAAAAATCTCATTACGTTTTTTCTCACCACCTGAAAACCCTTCGTTTAAAGAACGTGACAAAAACTTTCTGTCTATTTCCAATAATTCTGATTTTTCACGAATTACTTTCAACATTTGGTTGGCCGGCATTTCCTCTAAACCATTTGCTTTACGAGTTTCGTTAATCGCGGTTCTCATAAAGTTGGTTACCGAAACACCCGGAATTTCCACTGGATATTGGAACGAAAGAAAAACTCCTTTGTGTGCTCTTTCTTCCGGAGCCAATTCAGAGATATCCTCCCCTTCCAAAAGGATTTCTCCCTCAGTCACTTCATAATTTTCATTTCCGGCAATAATTGCAGAAAGTGTACTTTTTCCGGCACCGTTTGGTCCCATAATCGCATGGATTTCTCCTGCTTTCACTTCAAGGTTGATTCCTTTTAATATTTCTTTATCCCCGATTGAGGCGTGTAAATTTTTTATGCTTAACATCTGTTTCCTTTGTTTAAAGTTTAAAGTTTAAAGTTCTTGTTTTTACTGAAACTTAGTTCCTTTAAAATCTTTCTTGTTTAAATATGATATAAAATTGTTTATTTTTCCGCTTAAATTTTCAAAATCAGTTTTCAATAAATTGAATTTCTCTTCGCTGATATAATTACAATCAAAAACTCTGTATAATTGCGATCTGCTTTCCCCGGCTGAACCTTTTGCAATAGACAAAAATTGCCTAAATTCAATATTCCCATTTCTTTCAAATCCTTCAGCAATATTATCCATTACTGATCCTGATGAAGCTTTTATTTGATCTCTAAATCTAAAATCATTTTTCAATTCAGTATCAACGCATATAAGATGAATTTCCTTAGCCAATCTTCTAGCTTCTTTCCAAATTTCTAAATCATCAAATCTAGTTATTGTTGCCATTCATTGTTTTTGTTTAAAATTTAAAGTCTCCTTTGTTTAAAGTTGCCAATCGATTACGCTTACAACTTTAAACCTTAAACTTTAAACAATATTCTAACCTACTGAACCTTCTAACGAAATTTCTAATAATTTTTGTGCTTCAACAGCAAATTCCATTGGCAACTTATTCAATACATCTTTACTGAAACCATTCACGATTAACGCAATGGCTTTTTCAGTTGGAATTCCACGTTGGTTGCAATAGAAAACTTGGTCCTCACCAATTTTACTGGTGGTGGCCTCATGTTCAATTTTGGCTGTTGGATTTTTACTTTCGATATATGGAAAAGTATGTGCACCACAATTATTCCCCATTAACAATGAATCACATTGTGAAAAGTTGCGGGCATTATCTGCTCTGGCACTGATTTGTACCAAACCACGGTAACTGTTTTGTGATTTTCCTGCAGAAATCCCTTTGGAAATAATGGTTGATTTGGTGTTTTTACCCAAATGAATCATTTTAGTTCCTGTATCCGCCTGTTGGAAATTATTGGTTACAGCAATCGAATAAAATTCTCCTACTGAATTATCACCTTTTAATACGCAAGAAGGATATTTCCAAGTTACAGCAGAACCGGTTTCTACTTGTGTCCAAGAAATTTTCGCGTTTTTCTCACACAAACCTCTTTTGGTTACAAAATTGAAAACCCCACCTTTACCCTCTTTATTTCCAGGATACCAGTTTTGTACGGTTGAATATTTAATTTCGGCATCATCCATTGCAATCAATTCAACCACAGCAGCGTGCAATTGGTTTTCATCACGACTCGGAGCAGTACAACCTTCTAAATACGAAACATAACTTCCTTCATCTGCAATCACTAATGTTCTTTCGAATTGTCCTGTTCCTGCTTGATTGATACGGAAGTACGTTGATAATTCCATCGGACAACGAACGCCTTTTGGAATATAACAGAATGAACCGTCTGAAAATACAGCCGAATTCAATGCCGCATAAAAATTATCTTTCTGAGGAACCACTGTTCCCAAATATTTTTGAACCAATTCAGGATGTTCTCGAATGGCTTCAGAAATACTCATGAATATAATCCCTTTTTCTCCCAATGTTTTCTTGAATGTTGTGGCAACCGAAACAGAATCGACCACAATATCCATCGCAACTCCAGACAACATTTTTTGTTCGTCAAGAGAAATTCCAAGTTTCTTGAAAGTTTCTAATAATTCCGGATCTACTTCGTCAAGACTATTGTATTTCGCCTTACTTTTTGGGGCCGAATAATAGGAAATCGCCTGAAAATCGGGTTTTTCATAATGAACATTTGCCCATTCCGGCTCCTCCATTTTCTCCCAAGCACGAAAAGCCTCAATACGCCAATCGGTCATCCATTGTGGTTCTTCTTTTCTAAGGGAAATCGCTCGAACGATATCTTCGTTTAAACCAACAGGAAAAGTATCCGATTCTATATCTGTATAAAATCCGTACTCGTACTCTTTGGTTTCGAGTTCAATTTTTAAATCGTCTTCTGTATATTTTGACATTTTTTATAGTATTGAAAGATTGAAAAATTGAAGTATTTAAATATTAAAAAACACCTTCGTAATCTTTAAATCTTTAAATTTTTCAATCATTTAATTATTTTAAAGAGAGAAACTCTCCCCACAACCGCAAGTTCTACTTGCGTTAGGATTATTGAAAACAAACCCTTTTCCGTTTAATCCGCCCGAAAATTCCAAAATTGTTCCGGCCAAATACAGAAATGATTTTTTTTCTACTGCAATGGTTATATCGTTATCCATGAAGATTTTATCGTCCTCACCTTTTGTTTTATCGAACTTCAAATCATACGATAAACCCGAGCATCCGCCGCTTTTCACCCCTACTCTTACATAGTCGACAGCAGCATCAAAACCATCGTCTTTCATCAAATCGATGATTTTCTTTTTGGCAGTATCAGAAACTTTTATCATGTGTTTATGTTATTTGCTTTTGAATATCAGATGTAATTCGCATTAAGAAGTAGATTATAAAGACCTACCTTTTCAAAATGCTTATTTCATTGTTATATTGATTTTGTCTAAATTAACGACAAAGATAGTACATAAAAACCTTTTTCCATAATTGATAACATTTATATAACTAATCTTAAAATAGAAAAAAACTATTTGCCAATAGTTAAAGCCATTGTATTCCTTAACTTTGTTTCAACTTTTTTATAAAAAACATCAAATGAGCATCCCCTAAAATTGGTCTCAAATACCAATTTTATGATAGGCTAATTACAAAGAACCGACAAAAAATAAAAAATAAATCGATATGAAACTATATCCCATAGAAACAGGTAATTTTAAATTGGATGGCGGCGCCATGTTTGGTGTTGTACCCAAAACTATCTGGAACAAAACCAATCCCGCCGATGAAAACAATTTAATAGATATTGCGGCACGATGTTTATTAATTGAAGATGGCAACCGACTCATTTTGATCGATACCGGAATGGGAAACAAGCAATCGGAGAAATTTTTTGGTTATTATTCGCTTTGGGGAACACATTCGATGGATAAATCCCTGGCGAAATATGGTTTTCATCGTGATGACATCACCGATGTTTTTATGACGCATTTGCATTTTGATCATTGTGGCGGAAGCATTCAATGGAACTCCGACAAGACGGGGTATGAGCCTGCTTTTAAAAATGCCAAATTCTGGTCCAATGAAAATCATTGGGAGTGGGCGACCAAACCGAATGCGCGGGAAAAAGCGTCTTTTCTTTCCGAAAACATTTTGCCGATGCAGGAAAGCGGACAGCTTAACTTCATCAAACGACCTGAAGGGGATTTTTTATCAACATCTGAATTGGGTTTTGGTATCTTCTTCGCTGACGGCCATACCGAAAAACAGATGATTCCTCACATTCAATACCAGGACAAAACCATCGTTTTCTGCGCTGATTTATTGGCAACAGCCGGACACATTCCAATTCCGTACGTAATGGGTTATGATACCAGGCCGCTTTTGACACTAGACGAAAAAACAAAATTCATGTATGCAGCTGCAAACAATAATTACTACTTATTACTGGAACATGACGCGCATAACGAAATCATAACAGTACAACATACTGAAAAAGGAGTTCGTTTGGCAAGCGTTTTTAAATGCGAAGACCTTTTTTAATTTCATCAAATTCTCTTAAAAAACAGTTAATGATTGCGCAAAATGTAATTTTCTTAAAGTATTTTTGAACTTGATTATTAAAAACCGAAAAATAAATCCATGAAAAAAATTAATTTAACTTCTATTGCACTCGTTGCAGCTTTGTCATTATGCCTTTCGGCAAATGCACAAACATCGGTTACCTATATTGCCAAAAAAGGAAAACTTAGCGAAACCGAATTACAAAGATGGTCTCATCTGGATTTAGAAAAAGACAGTATTCCGGGAATGAGCGTTGACAAGGCTTATGCGGAATTAATCAAAGATAAAAAAGGAGTAAAAGTAATTGTTGGAGTTGTTGATTCAGGCGTTGACATTGAGCACGAAGATCTAAAATCAGTAGTTTGGACTAATGCTAAAGAGATCGCAGGAAACGGTATTGATGACGATAAGAACGGCTACATCGATGATATTCACGGTTGGAATTTTCTTGGAGATGCTGTTCACGAAACTTTGGAAATGACCCGAATTTTGAAAAAAGGAGATGACGGTTCAGCAAATTATAAAGCAGCAGCAGCAGCTTATGAAGAAAAATACAGCAAGGCACTAGAAGGAAAAAAACAAGTAGATTTTCTGATGAGTACTAATAAATCTATTCAAACCCATTTAAATAAAGAGGTTTATACCCTTGAAGACTTAAATGGAATTGTTACTACTGATCCCCAATTGAGCCGAAACAAAATGATTATGACTCAGGTCATAACGAATGTTGGGCCTGGTTTCAATGAAGAGATAGAAGGATATAGTAAACAAATCTATGGTCAACTGGATTATAACCTGAATAAGGAATTTGACGGCAGAAAAATAGTGGGCGATAATCCGGATGATATAAAAGACACTAAATACGGAAACAATATTGTCTTTGGACCGGATAAAGAAGAAGCATTGCACGGAACGCACGTTGCCGGAATTATTGCTCAAGTAAGACACAACAATATTGGAGGTGATGGTGTTGCCAACAATGTAGAAATCATGACTGTAAGAGCGGTTCCAGATGGAGATGAATATGACAAAGACATTGCACTTGCCATACGTTATGCTGTTGATAACGGAGCCAAAGTAATTAATGGCAGTTTTGGAAAAAGTTTTTCTCCGAACAAACAATGGGTTTTTGATGCTATAAAATATGCAGAGAAAAAAGACGTACTATTTGTACACGCAGCGGGAAATGAAGGAGATAATTTAGATTTAGAATCGAATGCAAATTATCCAAACGATTCTGATGATAACAAAAAGGAATTTGCCTCTAATGTATTGACTGTTGGATCGTTAACTAATATATATGGTGAAGGAATAATTTCAGATTTTTCAAATTATGGTGCTTTCAACGTCGATGTGTTTGCCCCAGGATCTGAAATATATGCAACGATTCCTAATGACAAATACAAATACGAATATGGAACATCAATGGCAGCACCAAATGCAGCCGGAGTTGCGGCATTAATTCGTTCGTATTACCCAAAATTATCAGCTAAAGAGGTAAAACAAATTTTAATGGATTCTGGAGTACCTCTTCCAACGATGCTAGTTCTAGGTAAAAATATAAACCCTGACAAAAAACCTGAGCCAGTTTCATCCATAGAATCTTCGAAAACCAAAAAGATGGTTAATGCTTATAATGCTATGCTAATGGCAGAGAAAAAATCTAAAAGCAAGTACGGAAAATAATTTCCGTACTTTAGCTTTAAACTTAATCAACTCTGTAAAACCAAGCAGTACAAAAATCATCAGGACCACAGTCTGTGTTGTTGCCAAGAATCCATCTTGTACCCTGATCTCCGCCAGAAATTGTTTTTTGTTCTTCTGTAGTCAATTCATTTACAATAAAATCTTCAATAGTTAATTTCATAATTTCTTAAACTAAAAGTTAAAATAATACTTACAAATATATAAATAATTTATGAGAAAATACGTACATTTAATTTTTTTTATTTCCTTTGGGATATATGCCCAAAACACACCTTATTGGCAACAACAAGCAGATTACAAAATGGATGTTGTCATGGATGTAAAAACCTATCAGTACAAAGGAAAACAAGAATTGGTTTATACCAATAATTCACCCGACACCCTTAAAAAAGTCTATTACCATCTATTCAATAATGCTTTTCAGCCTGGAAGCGAAATGGATGCACGTCTCCAAAGTATTAAAGATCCGGATGGCAGAATGGTTACCAAAATAAAAGTTGGTGATAAAGAAGTTAAAGAAAGTAGAATCAAACACTTAAACCCTAACGAAATTGGGTATTTGAGAATCTCGAATTTCAAACAGGATGGTGTTGTCGCCAATTCTAAAGA
>RCUK01002291.1_pt1 | contig 10375 bp, 8 predicted proteins | sample 2166381 | NCBI WGS metagenome assembly RCUK01 (sample SAMN09932809, study PRJNA488358) | compost metagenome | isolation source: compost soil in an enriched community | place: Germany: Experimental Botanical Garden
CCTATCTGATTCCTGTTGTTGCTTTCTTTTGGGGATTATTAGATAACGAAATGCTTACACCTGTTCAGTTTATTGGCGCTTTTATCATATTAATTGGAGTTTACTTATCTGCTAAGAAACCGTAATTAGATGGAGAGAGAATAGATAATAGACAATAGGCCTTCAATTATTTACACAACGAAAAAGACTGCCCAAAAGACAGTCTTTTTTGTTTATAAAGGGTTCACTTACTACTTATAAATGGGCTTTTCTACCGGATTCCCATAATTATCGAAATAAAACATCGGAATCTTAAGTTTTTCCAGCCCTGGAATAACTTCCGAACCTTTCCCGGCAATAATAATCCGTGTATTATCTAAAAGGAAATATTTCTTGGCCGCTCGAAGCACATCTTCCGGACTTACCGCATTGATGGTTTTGATATAATTTTCATAAAAATCTGCAGGAAGATCTTCTGTCTCAATATTCAAAGCATATCGCGCAATTGCCTGAGGTTTCTCCACTTGCATTACAAATCGACCAATATAACCCGCTTTAACATCATTAAGTAATTCGGTTGACACCTTCTCAGTTGTCATTTTTTTAATCTCTTTGATGAATTCCACAACAGCACTATCGGTAGCAACACTGTTAACCGCAGATGCCGACCTCAATTTTGTCACATATTTACCCGAACCAATAACTGCATTAGCGCCATAAGTCCAACCGTGTTTTTCTCTCAGATTCATATTTAAATAACTGCTGTAATCCCCTCCAAGTATATACGTCGCAATAACTGCAGGAAAAAAATCGGCATCACCCATCTTTAAATTCAATGTATTGACCAATGAAATTTCAGATTGCACAGCATTTGGAACATCAATAAAATTAATCTGGGTAAAAGGCGCATTTTGCGGAGCCGGATACGTTAATTTTGGAGCGCTTCTTTTTTCCCAAGGCCCAAACAAATTTTCAACGACCGGTTTTACATCTTTATATTTAATATCACCTATAATCACCAAATAAGCATTTTCAGGTACAAAATAATTTTTATAATTAGCTTCCACATCAGCAAGAGTGACGTTTTTTAGCGTTTCTTCAGTCACATATTCGCCAGAAGGATGATTTTTACCAAAGGCCAGCGCATCAACCACTCGGTTAGCAATTGCAGGAACATTTTTTTCCTGTGCTTTAAGCCCTTCCAGTAATTTAGCTTTCTCTTTATCGAATTCTTCCTGCGTAAATTTAGGATGCAAAGCTCCATAAGCCATAAGTTCTAAAATCCTACCGGAATATTTAGAAAGCGAACTGGCATAAGCACCTTGTGAGCTAAAGTTGATATTAGCACCTAAAAAATCAATCTCTTCATTAAAAGCATCTTTTGCAATCTTAACATTTCCGTTTCCAATCATGTTATTGCATAATTCATCAACTCCTTTTTTATTTCCTTCTGGAAATGGGGCATTGTCTAAGGCCAGATTGAAAGTGACTCTGGGTAATTTATGATTTTCAACAATCATCACCTTCAAACCATTATCTAAGACAAAGGTTTGCGGTTTTTTTATATTAACGGCCGGAGAAGCTCCGGGTTTAGGTTGTGGACGGTTTTGTGCCTGCATAATTCCTGTTACGAACAAAATGAATACTAGAATAACTGTTTTTTTCATAATTGAAAATGTCTTAATTTCCTGTTGCTGGGGCAGGAACATAATCTAAAATAAGTCTTTGATTGGGATTCAAATATCTTTTGGCCACCTCTCTGATCTCCTCACGTGTAATAGAATGTAAAAGTTCAATCTCGGTATTAATCAAATTGATGTCCCCATAAAGTAAATAATAAGTAGCTAAATTTTCGGCTATTCCTTCTAAACTTGCATTCTTGTTTACAAAACGATTATCAAATGTGTTCTTCAATTTTTGAAAATCTTTCTCAGAAATCAAATCGGTTTGAATTTTTACAATCTCTTCGTCAACTTCCCTTATCAAATCAGCAGAAGTAAAACCGTCCATTGGTAAACCGTATAAAATATACATGCCATAATCCTCCTGACTGAAACCCACTGCATCTATTTGGAACGCCATTTTTTTGTTATCGACAATTTTCTTATATAATTTTGAACTTTTTCCGTCACTTAAATACGACGAAATTAAATCCAACACTCTTGCATCTCTGGTTTTCATCGAAGGTGTTCTATAAGAAGCTACCACCATTGGGATTTGAATATTAGGATCTATGTAGTTCGCTTTAATTGTTTGGGTTATTGGTTCTTCAACAAATGTTTGTTTTTTAGGTTTAACTCCCTTTTCTATTGGACCAAAATATTTCTGAATCCACTCTTTTGCCTTATTCTTTTCAAAATCACCAGCCACTACCAATACGGCATTGTTTGGAATATAAAATTTCTCATTGAAAGCTTGAAACTCGGATAAAGTAGCAGCATCCAAATGTTCCATTGAACCAATAGTTGACCAACGATAAGGATGATTCTTAAACATATTTTCTTTGACTACCGGAAGAATATTTCCATAAGCCTGATTATCGTAACGGCTTCTTTTTTCTTCCTTAATAACTCCGTTTTGGGTTTTTACCCCGATTTCATTAATTACAGGATGCATCAACCTTTCGGATTCCATCCAAAGTGCTAATTCTAAATTATTCGAAGGAAATACTTCATAATAATACGTACGGTCATCAGAAGTGTTGGCGTTATTAACCCCACCATTAGACGTTACGATTTTCATCCATTCCCCTCTTTTTATATTTTCCGTTCCTTCAAATAAAAGATGTTCAAAGAAATGAGCAAATCCGGTTCTGTCCGGAGTTTCATCTTTGGAACCCACATGATACATAACAGAAGTAACAACTACCGGTGCCGATGGATCGTTATGCAATATAACATGCATGCCATTATCTAAATCATATTCTTCGAAAGCAATTTTTTGAGCCGAAGCTACCCCTCCCAGCATAAGCGCAGTACTTAACATCATCATTAATTTTTTCATACGGATTAATAAATTTCTATTTGCAATAGATAAAAAACGAAAAATATTTATACTCCAAAAATACCTTCTTTTTAATCATGATTATCTGATGTTTCAAACTTTCGGTTAATTTTAACAAATTTACCTTTGAAAAACATGATTTTAAGAAAAGATAACACACTGAAAAACAAACACCAAAACCGCTAAAGTATTTTTTCACATAAGGGATTGCAGGATAAATATTTAATTGTATATTTGCAACCTTAAAAATTATTAAAACAATTCAGTATGTATGCAATCGTAGAGATAGCAGGGCAACAGTTCAAAGTAAGCAAAGACTTAAAGGTTTATGTTCACCGTTTGACTAATGAAGAAGGTTCAAAAGTTTCTTTTGACAAAGTTCTTTTATTAGACGATAATGGAAATGTAACTTTAGGCGCCCCAGCTATAGAAGGTGCTTCAGTAGAAGCTAAAGTGTTACAACACTTAAAAGGAGATAAAGTTATCGTTTTCAAAAAGAAAAGAAGAAAAGGATACAAAAAGAGAAATGGTCACAGACAATATCTTACTCAAATTGTAATTGAAGGTATTACTGCATCTGGAACAGCTAAAAAAGCAGCTCCTAAAAAAGCAGCAGTTGAAGCAACTACAGAAGAAGCGCCAGCTCCTAAAGTAAAAAAAGCTCCAAAAGCTAAAAAAGAAGATACTCAAGAATAATAACAAAATAAAACTAATACGTCATGGCTCACAAGAAAGGTGTCGGTAGTTCTAAGAATGGTAGAGAATCAGAATCAAAACGTTTAGGTGTTAAGATTTTTGGTGGTCAAGCTGCTATTGCTGGGAACATCATCGTAAGACAAAGAGGTTCTAAACATAATCCAGGTGAAAACGTTTACATCAGTAAAGATCATACTTTACATGCAAAAGTTGATGGAGTTGTTAAGTTCCAAAAGAAAAGAGATAATAAATCATACGTTTCTATCCTTCCATTCGAAGCATAATCAGTACGATTCCTATTATTACAAAACCCGTTTCGAAAGAAGCGGGTTTTTTGTTTGCCCTTAAACGAAAAAATTGGTTTATACGATTATTAACTACAAACACATCCTCCAACTAACAGGAAACAAAAATTATCAGTTTCTAATCCCATCGCCTCCAGACTATTTCTTTTATTTTAAAGCATAAAAAAAACTGCAGCTTTCTACAGCTACAGTTTATATTATATTATTGATTATCAATCCTTATTCAAATATTCCCCAACTGACATCAAAACTTTAGTTCTTTTGCTTTGTCAGGGTCTTCTTTATGTTTCTTTAAATCAAAAGTAGTTTGAAAAACTTTATCCCAAAAAGTATTACTCACTCCAAAACCAAGGTGTTCATTTCTATAATGATGCATTTGATGATTTCTCCATAAGGGCTTCATAAAATTAAAAGGAGGCTCAAAGGCATGAATTGCATAATGCGTAGAAGCATACAATAAATACCCAAAAATAAAACCTGGAAAAAATGCCCAATTATAATTCCACAAAAACAAATAGTGAATTCCAAAAAGCGAAGTAGACAAGATTAAACTAGGCACAAGCGGCATAAACAATCGTTGTCTGTCACGAGGAAATTCATGATGATTCCCATGCAGAACATAGGCAATTTTTTTAACCTTTAAATTATCACTAATCCAATGAAACACAAAACGGTGTGCTAAATACTCAAACAAAGTCCAATACAACATTCCTGAGACAAACAGCAAAACAATTGTACTGACAGGCAAAAGAAATGTAACATGAGCATGATACAAAACATAGGACAAAATAGGAATATACACTCCCCAGATAATCAAAGGATCCGTTTTTGTAAGCATCTCTAAATACTTATTTTCAAATAACCGGGCCTGTCCTGAATTTTGAATGTTTTTACGATCCATATGCAACTGCTTTTATGATTAATTCTTTAAAATTACATTACCAATTGTATAAAATAAAAGTAGAAAAAATAAACCAACCCTCCAAGTTGAAGTTTTTACTATTTTGTGTTTTTAACATTAACGTTTACCCAATCAGCTCATGTATATACCTCAACAACTACAAAAACTAATCTATTTCGACGGATTAAACATCATTCCAACGCTAAAAAATATCCTAACTTTATCAATATCATTTACCCAAGACGCGTCAAAATTTACAGGTCCCAAAAAGGTTTTATAAGAAACTGTCGCTCCTCCAGACATCAAAAGACTGGTTTCTGTTCTCTCCTGCCAATTCCCATCCGGTGAAAAAGCATCTTTCAAATAATCGTCAAAATCGTTAAATCCCACGGATGCAATATTAAAATGCGGCGTCAGATACAATTTATCCACAGGATTCGTTTGCACCCTAAGACTAAGCTTCATAAATTGATTCAAGTTTAACTCATCATCGTGTAAGCCCGCAAAAACAGAACTATTATTACTCGGATTCAACAAATTACCTCCCAAAAAATATTTAGCGGCATAGCCAAATTCCGTAAACGACACATCATCAGCATGCAACTGATCTTCAAAAATAAAACAGGCCGCAGCATCAATAATACCAATAACTTTCTTCTTAATAGGAAGTCTTTTTTCTATATTCAAACCGAATTTGGTAAAACCGTTAGTAGCCCCTTTAACAGGCGCAAGTGCTTCATCAGAATAAGTAAAGTCAACCTCATGCAGTAAAGACCTGCTAAGATTTGCCTGAAAATAAGTTCCGCTTGTGGCATAATACACTTCATCCATACTATTGTACAAATATTGCGCATTTAACTCAATATTATTGAAGTAATAACTATTCAAAAAATAAACATTCTCATTAAACTCCGGATTGTTTTTAGGCTTCAGATTGGTGTACTGATAGTTCAGACCGATACCTACATAACTTTTCAAAGAATTTAGATTTTTGTTTATTTGGTTATCAAACTGAAACGAACGGTAGCGCATGTTATCTACAAGGTCTCCATCAACAAACACTTCTTGCACCAATCGTTCACCATACACTTCTGATCTCCACCACCACGATCTCTCTTTTCCAAAAATTTTCTGGTACTGCACTCTAAATCTTGGTTGCTCAGCGACATCAACACTCACCAGAAAACGGGAAGCAGCCCCTAAAATATTCCTGCCTGTATAGTTAAGAATGAGTCCGACTCCTCTATAGGTATCATAATGCAACGATCCTTTTACCTGATTTTTTGAATACTCAAATCCATTAAATTGCACCCCTAAATTACCCTCATCAGTAACGAAAGGATTATATGTTATCTGACTAAACAAATTAGTTCCTATAGCCCTGTCAACCCCATCAATTAAGTCATCCGTCGTATGTGTTTCATGAAGCTTGATAGCAACCCTGGCTTTCACAAGGTCTAGGTTTGCATCACTGACACCTTTATAAACAATGGTGTCAACAACAAACTCATTTTTTACATCTGGTAATTCATGCGTTCTTTGATTAGAGCCTTTTAATTTTTCCGCCAAAGCCACCAACATATTTATATTTTGCTCGGTCGCTATTTTACCCTCTTCATAAATTTCTTTACCCTTTTTAAAATCGCTGGTTGAATATGTTAAATTAGGAATATGGTCAAAAAGAATATCACAGCGCTTTTGGTTTTCGGGATTTTTTATATTACTGGCAAGCATCCCTGTTTGAAAAAGAATGGTTCCAATGTTATTCAATCTTTCTATTGGTGCCATTCCTCCTCCTACATCACTTCCTATAACAATATCAGCCCCCATATTTTGAGCTACGTCTGTCGGGAAATTATTAAGTACTCCACCATCAACCAACAATGTTTTCTCATAAGGAACCGGTTGAAAAACACCAGGAATCGACATACTGGCCCTCATAGCAACATTTAATGAACCACTACTCAAAATAACCTCCTTACCATTTACAATATCTGTCGCAATCGCCCGATAAGGGATTGAAAGTTTATCAAAATTAGTTACATTATAAACCGGATAAGTCAAAGACGACAAAAATTCCCTCAGTCTTTGATCATTCAGCAAAGAAGAACTAACCATTGGTTTCCCTTCGGCCAAATTTAAACCAATCAAATAACGATCAAATTCACTTTTCTCTTCAACACTGACATTCGTTAACGAAATACTCCCACCAAGAAGCTCATCCCAGTCCGCATTAAGCGCAATATTTGCAATACTGTCGCCGGAATACCCCATAGCATACAAACCACCAACCACACTCCCCATACTGTTCCCAACAATAAGATCCGGAACAATCTTCAACGAATCCAGAGCTTGCAAAAGAGGAATATGCGCAATTCCTTTTGCTCCGCCTCCGCTTAAAACCAAAACAACTTTAGGCTTTTTTTCTTGGGCAAAATTCATTTGAGGAACTATAAAAAGAAAGGAAAGAATAAAAAAATAAATAGCTTTTTTCAAAACCAAGTTCATTAGATATTGAGTCAATAAATAAAAACTGTTTCGTAATTCGATAAAAAAATCATGCTTCATCATTTGACTAAAATATTTAAGTTTTTGATAAAATAACAATATAAAAATCTACACTAAAAATAAGAAATAAAATTAGTATAACAGCTACAAATTAAAAGTTAAAACAATAGATTATCATTATAATAACAAACACCCCCAAATACAAACAAAAAACCCCTGCAGTCCCGAAACTTCGGGACTGCAGGGGTTTTAAAAATCAATAATCTAAAAATCTAATTCCAGATTAGTATCTGTAATATTCCGGTTTGAATGGACCTTGAACCTCAACTCCAATATAAGCAGCTTGGTCATCACGTAAGGTTTCCAATTCAACACCTAATTTAGCCAAGTGTAACATCGCTACTTTCTCATCTAAATGTTTTGGCAACATGTATACATCATTGTTATATGCCGCACTGTTTTTCCACAATTCGATTTGAGCCAAAGTTTGGTTTGTAAATGAGTTACTCATTACAAAACTTGGGTGACCTGTAGCACAACCTAAGTTTACCAAACGACCTTCTGCCAAAATGATAATATCTTTTCCTGCAATAGTATATTTGTCCACTTGTGGTTTGATTTCGATTTTTGATGCACCATGGTTAGTATTTAACCAAGCCATATCAATTTCGTTATCAAAGTGTCCAATATTACAAACAATAGTTTTATCTTTCATTTGTTCGAAATGGCTACCCAAAACGATATCTTTATTTCCTGTAGTTGTAATGATGATATCAGCATTAGCAACAACAGTGTTTAATTTTTTAACTTCAAAACCGTCCATTGCGGCTTGTAAAGCACAAATTGGATCAATTTCAGTAACCGTCACAATAGAACCAGCACCTCTAAAAGAAGCCGCAGTACCTTTCCCAACATCACCGTAACCACAAACAATTACTCTTTTTCCAGCCAACATAATATCAGTAGCACGACGAACTGCATCAACAGCAGATTCTTTACAACCGTATTTGTTATCAAATTTAGATTTAGTAACCGAGTCATTTACGTTGATAGCAGGCATTGGTAATGTTCCCGCTTTTACTCTTTCGTACAATCTGTGAACACCTGTTGTAGTTTCTTCTGACAATCCTTTGATACCAGCAACCAATTCTGGGTAACGATCAATAACCATATTCGTTAAATCTCCACCGTCATCAAGAATCATGTTCAATGGTTTTCTGTCTTCACCAAAGAATAATGTTTGCTCAATACACCAGTCAAAATCAACTTCATTTAAACCTTTCCAAGCATACACCTGAATTCCAGCAGCAGCAATTGCAGCAGCAGCCTGATCCTGAGTTGAGAAAATGTTACAAGAACTCCAAGTCACTTCAGCACCTAGAGCAATCAAAGTTTCAATCAAAACCGCAGTCTGGATAGTCATGTGTAAACATCCTGCAATACGAGCACCAGCAAGTGGTTGTTCATCTTTGTATTCAGCACGAAGCGCCATTAAACCTGGCATTTCAGCTTCTGCTAATTCAATTTCTTTTCTTCCCCAAGCCGCTAGAGAAATGTCTTTAACTTTGTAAGCCACAAAAGGCATAGTTGTAGTACTCATTTATAGTATATTTGTAATTACTTTGTCCGTTCGTCTTTAAAGACTCGGGTGAAATTTTTTGCAAATTTACGTAATAAGTTTAGAAATTAACTATTTTCTAAAAGATTTATGAATTGTTTAATTCCTTAATCTTTTGAACATTAGATAAATAATTTTTTCAAACTGAACTGTTCCACTGAATTTCATTTCGGTTCATTTCAGTTTTAAGGAGCTAATCCCGTTATTCGCTATATCTTTTTCCTCGCAAAAAAGCGAGAAAAAAGGATGCCGCTACTACCGGGGCTAAAAAACCAACAAACCAACATAATGCCGCTTTACAAGACCATAAATTTCTCCCGAACCGTCGGGACCACTACCCAAATACTCATTTGGAAAATCACCGAAAGTTTTACGGAACTATTCGGGCAAGTGGTATTGAATGAAACGAATAGGATTCGGCTTGACGGCATGAAGTCCAAAATGCACCAACGCGCCTTCTTGAGTGTTCGCAAACTGTTTCAGGAAGTTGGCTATACCGATTTTGATCTGTATTACGACAAATTCGGAAAACCGCATTTGCATGATGGCAAACATATTTCGATTACGCATTCCCATCAATTTTCAGCCATCATACTCAGCGATGAAACAGTTGGGATTGACATCGAATTGCAAAGAGAAAAAATCACTCGAATCGCTGATAAATTTGTAAACGAAGCAGAATTAGCTCGTTTAAGGAACACAGGTTCTCAAGATTACATCAAAAAACTGACCGTAAAATGGGGAGCTAAAGAAGCTATTTTTAAAATCAGAAACGAAAAAGGAATCAGTTTCAAAGACCACATTAAAATCGGTACTTTTGAAATAAATGATAACCAAACCAATGCCGAACTTCACTTTGATGGTTTGATTAAGGATTTCAAAATTTATTTTGAAGAAATAGATTCAAGTGATAGCGAACATTTTACTTTGGTTTACGCGTTTGAAAAGTAGTTATAAATAGCAGTTCCCTAAAATTAGGAATTACTCTTTTCTCCTGTTTTCAAAAATATTCATATACAGAAAAGTCCCCATTTTTCGGGCTCTTCTCTTTAGAATAGCCACATTTTCACCCTCAAAAAGCTCATCTAAAGTTTCAAACCACAAGTTCAACCAAATTCCAAACTCATTAGGCGAAATCCGATGACCAAAACGCTCATCAACTTCATTATGTACCGCAATGGGGTTGCCCTTGTACTTTTTTCCACCAAATAAATTAGTCTCCCAAAAGTCCGTTAGCTTTTCCAAATGTCCTTCCCAATCTTGAATAGTTTCATTAAAAAAGAAACCAATTTCCTTGTCTGCTCGCACTTTAACATAGAAAGAGCGAACAAGAAAATTTATATCGTCCCGATTTTCAATTGTTTT
>RCUK01002297.1_pt1 | contig 10340 bp, 10 predicted proteins | sample 2166381 | NCBI WGS metagenome assembly RCUK01 (sample SAMN09932809, study PRJNA488358) | compost metagenome | isolation source: compost soil in an enriched community | place: Germany: Experimental Botanical Garden
TCGCCGCGCTGGCGCGCGCGCTGGACATCGACATGACCCGCATGTTCATGCTGCGGGACGCCTCCCAGGCCGCCGTCGCCCCCACCTTCGTCAAGAACAAGCTGAGCGACGCGCGCGACTACATCACGGAGAACTATCACTACCGTCTGCTGATGGGCGAATACCCCGGCAAGAAGATGCTGCCGATGGTCGCCCTGATCGATTCGCGCAAGGTGGTGGAGTTCGAAGACTACATCCGACACCCTGGCCAGGAATTCGTCGTGGTGCTGTCAGGCAAAGTCCGCATCCAGTTCGAAAACGGCGACAGCGTCGTGCTCGACCGGCTGGAGTCCGCGTACTTCGACAGCAGCATCGGACATGTGTATTTGTCGCTGAGCCGGAAGCCGGCGGAAGTCCTGGCGGTATGCAGCGATATGGAGGATGTGCCTTCGAGGTTGAAGGCGGGGTGAACAGGTTGGCCGCTGCACCTAGCCAAGCACCTCGGCGCTATGCTCGCCCAGGCTCGGCGCGCTCCCGGCCGCCGCGCGGGAACTGGCCGAGAACCGCAAGGGAGTGGGAGCGCAGCGCAGCGTGCCCTCCGTCGGGTGCTCGACGGTCTGGAAGAAGCCCACGTCGGCAAGATGCGGATCGCGCAGCAAGTCGTCCAGGCCGTTCGCCGGTCCGGCAGGAATATCGTGCTCAAGAAATAGCGCCAGCCATTCGGCGGCGTCGCGCGCAAGCAGGCTCTCGCTGACCGCCTCGTACAGCGGCTCCGCATGGCGTATGCGGTCTCCCATGGTCGAGAAGCGCGGATCCGCCGCAAGCTCAGGCCTGCCCAACAGGGAGAACAGCCGCTGCCATTGGGCGTCCGTGTTGGCGACCAGGCAGACATGCCCTTCGCGGGTTTTCAAAGGCCGGTGGTAGCGGCTGAAGACACGCTCGTAGCCTCGCGGCGCGGGAGCAACACTGACGTCCCGGAAAATGCTGTCGGCCAGGTGCTCGACCAGATTGAAAGAGGCCATGGTTTCGAACATGGGGACTTCCACCTGCTGCCCCAGCCCGCTTGCCGCGCGCGCCACCAGCGCCGATGCAATCGCGCCGGCAAGGTATACGCCGCAGAGCTTGTCGGTGAACAGCATCGGCACGAAACCCGGCTCGCCGTACATTCTGGCGTGCAGTCCCGACACCCCGCTCATGCCCTGGATCACGTCGTCGTAGGCAGGACGGTCGGCGTAGCGTCCATCCTGGTGAAACCCAAGCGCCACGGCATACACCAGCCGGGGGTGGCGCAAGGCCAGGCTGTCATAGTCGATGCCCAGCCGCCTGGCTGCGGCCGGTCTCATGTTGAGCACGAAGACGTCGGCGCCGGCCAGAAGCGTATCCAGGCGCGCCACATCGTCGGCTGTCTTCAAGTCCAGGACCACGCTGCGTTTCCCGCGGTTCAGGTTCAGGAAGAACGAACCCATCTTCGGATTGCGCGAAGCGCCGACCATGCGCATCGGATCTCCCTGCGGCGGTTCGACCTTGATTACCTCCGCGCCCATGTCCGCGAGCAGCTGGGTGGCCATCGGCCCGAACACGAAATTACTGGCGTCAATGACGCGCATACCGGACAACGGACCTGTCATGAATGCTCCTGATCGAATACCGCCCTGCTCGGGCCATGGATAGGCAATGCCTTATTGCTTGGGAATATTGGCGTTCCGCGCCGTGGCGATTTCCAGTTCGATTTCCTTCCTCTGGAATTTGGCCAGTGCAGCCGCATCGCCGATGAAGGAAATGAAGTTGCTCTGCGCCAGGAAAGCCTGGGTTTTGGGCTCGGCATATATTTCCAGCAGCGCGTCCTGCAAGACCTTGACGACAGGTGCGGGGGTCTTGGCCGGCGCGAACATGGCCCACCAGGCGACCTTGAAGAAGTCCTTGAAGCCCAGTTCCTGCAAGGTAGGCACATCCGGCGCGCTGGCCAGCCGCTCATTTGTCGTCACCGCCAGGAGACGCAGCTTTCCTGCCTGCACCAGGGCCTGCGCGCCGCTGTATTCCGCAATCACGAAGTCGACCTGCTTGCCCGCCAGATCGTTGAGTGCCGGACCCGCGCCCTTGTAGGAAATCCCATTGGCGCTTGCCTGCGCCAGCGACAGGAACCATTCCGTGGCGATCTGATAGGTCGCGCTGCCGGCGCCGTAATTCAGTTTCTTCGGATCCTTCCTGGCGGCCGCCACCAGGTCCGCCACGGACTTGAATGGCGAATCCTGATAGACATAAAAGCCCATCGGCGCCTGCGCCAGCACCGCCACCGGCGCCAGGTCGGTCAGGGGGTCGTAGGGCAGCTTGGCGAAGGCCGCCACATTGGTCGCGACCGGCGCGTTGGCCGCAAGTAGCAGCGTGTAGCCGTCGGGAGCGGCCGACACCACGGTCTGGGTTGCGATGATTCCGCTTGCCCCCGGCCGGTTTTCTGCGATCACGGGCTGGCCCAGCCTGGCTTCCAGCTGCCGCGCGGTAAAGCGCGCCAGCGTATCGGTACCCGTGCCAGGCGGATAAGGCACGATCAGCCGGATCGGCTTGTCGGGAAAGGCATGGCTCGCCTGGGCGCCTACCGCCAGCGTGATGCCCATGAGCAGCTTGATCAGTCGTTTCATGTCTCCAACTCCTTTGATAATGCTTTGTTATCAGTTTTTGAAGGATGGGCGTGGACGCCCGTGGTCAGGGGGTTGTGGATGCAGAGCGACTCGGCCGATCACCTCGCGCGAGGCCAGGGCGGCAAGCGCCTCTTCGTATGACTCCAGGGCGAAGGTCTGCTGGGTGTAGGGCTTCAGCTTCCCTTCGACGACCCAATCGAACAGCGTGGCGAACGCAGCGCGCACCGCCGCCCTGCGTTCGGGCGGGACAGGCACCCTCCCCCACCCCATGTAGTAGCCCCAGTAGATGCCGATGGCCGTCGCATTCTTGACCAGCAGGATGTTGGCGGGAATCCGCGGAATATCGCCGCTGGCGAAGCCCATGGGAATCAGCCGCCCCTCGGGAGCGACGCAGCGCAAGGACTCGTCGAATACGCTGCCGCCCACCGGATCGAAGATCACGTCGGCGCCGCGCCCGCCGGTCAGAGACAGCACCGCGTCGCGAAATTCGCCTTCGCCATAGTTCATCACCACATCGGCGCCATGGGCCCGCGCGGCCTCGACTTTGGGCTGTGTGCTCGCGCAGGCGATGACTCTCGCTCCCAGCCGCTTGGCGATCTCGATGGCCGCCAGCCCGCTGCCTCCGCTGGCGCCGTGCACCAGCACGGTCTCCCCAGGCTGCAGGTTCGCCCGCCAGCACAATGCCCCATAGGCCGTGGCGTATATGGTCGGAAACTGCACGGCGGCGTCGAAGTCCACGCCATCGGGCAAGGCGAATGTCGTGTCGACCGGCGCCACCACTTCGCTGGCGAAACCACCCGACTGCACGCCGGCCACCACCCGGTCGCCCGGACGAAACAAGGATACGTCTGGCGCGCATTCGATGACGATGCCCGCCACTTCCGTGCCAGGCGTCAACGGCAGCGGCGGCCGGTTCTGGTGCTTGCCCTGCAGCACCAGCAGATTGGCGAAACTCACACCGCAGGAGTGCACCTCGATGCGCACGCTCCCGGCGGCCATTGGCGACGCGGCGCAGGTTTCGACGGCGACCCGGCTGGGGTCGTCCAGTCCTCGGCAAATGACGGCTCGCATGGCGGGCTCCTAGTTGTCTTCAGGCAAGGCGCCATGACGGCCCGCGCCCTGCTCGAAGCGCCGCGCGCCGGCGCGCGCCTCGAGCTTGCGTGCTTCAGCGGCGAACGCCATTTCAGCGGCCACCGCATCCGGTTCGGACATTCCCACCTGGGCGTAAGCCGACTGCCGGTCGGAACGCATCGCGACCTGCGGAAACAGCGCCATCTGATGGGCCAAGGCCTCGGCCTCGGCGCGCGCCCGCCCATCCGGGACGACGCGATTGACCAGCCCGAAGCGCTCGGCTTCCAGCGCGGGCACGATGCGGGCGGTCAACAACATGTCCAAGGCCCGGCTCATGCCTATCAGCCGGGGCAAGCGCACGGTGGTGCCGTCGCTCATAGGCACGCCCCAGCGGCGCGACAACACGGCGAACGACGCGCTCTCTTCGGCAATGCGCAGATCGCACCACAAGGCCACGCCCAGCCCCCCGGCGCACGCATGCCCGGCCACCGCGGCGATCACGGGCTTGGACAACGGCGCGTGCAGGGGGCCTTCGGGACTGCCCGCCCAGGGCTCGTAATCCGTGCCTCCCGCCAGTTCCTTGAGATCGGCGCCGGAACAGAAGGCGCCGCCCGCGCCGCACAGCACCGCCACGCGCGCCTGCTCATCCGCATCGAACTCGCGCATGGCCTGCGCAAGTGCGGATGCCGCTTCGCGATCCAGCGCGTTGCGCACTTCGGGCCGGTTGATGATTACCGTGGTCACAAAACCGTGGCGCTCCACCAGAATTTTCGAAGACATAGATCGCTATCGTCCGTTATTTAAATACTACCGATTAGTATGAGAATTAAGGAAAAAAACCGCGTGAACGAATCCGTTCCGCGGGTTCCCTTACTGCGGATGCGGCAACAACGCACTGACGGCGAAGCTGGCCAATTCGTCGGCGACGCGTTCGCGGTCTTTCGCGGTTTCGTTCTTGCGCGGGTGATACCAGCGCGACGTCCAGTTCAGGGCCCCAAGCAGCGGCTTGGCCATGAGTTTTGCGTCCATGGCGCGAAAGTCGCCGCATTGCGTACCCTCTTCGATCACGCGCACATACAAGGCTTCATTCGCGGCACGCAATTTAAGGATCTCTTCCAGCTCGACGCGTTCCGAGGCAGTGGTGCGGCCAGTCAAATGCAGTTCCAGGCCTTGTGCGGCAACCCGCAGATACGCCAGGTGCTCCATCATCAGAAGCGTGTGGTCATGCGCCATCCTGCGCAACTTGACGGCGGGCCGCTCGTCGGCCAGCGCATGGGGTTCAATCGCTTCTCTTGTCAACTCCATGGCGCGCCGCTGCACGGCGAAAAACAGGGCCGACTTGTTGCGGTAGTAGTAGTAGATGATGCCTTTGGTGGCCCCATACGCCACGCTGATGTCGTCGAGCGACGCAGCGGCAAAACCCAGGTTCATGAATACGGACGCGGCCGCATCGAGAATGGCGAGCCGCTTCTCGATGCCTTCCGTGCTGTCAATCAGGCTTGGCCGTCCCATGGTGTCCTTGCTGTGCCTAGAAACAAACGCGAAATTCTACTATCAGGCCCGGCTGCCGGCGCCCGCGAACTCGTCGCGGATCGCTTGCGTGTGCGCGCCTATGGCCGGTACCTCGCCCAGGCGGCGAGGCTCGCCGCGCACTTGGACCGGAGGCGCCACGATGGACGCTTCGCCATGCGCGGTGCGCACCGGAGTGCGGCGCAAGTGCGGATGCGCCGACAGTTCCTTCACGCCATTGACGGACGCATACGCGATCTTCGCCTGCGTCAGGCGCCGCCGCAATTCAGGCAGATCCATCGTTGCCAGCACCGATTCGATCGCGCCCTTCAGTGTCTGCGCGTGCTGCACGCGGTCCTTGTTGCTGCGGTAGCGCGCGTCATCGACCCACTCTGGATGCCGCAGGACGTCGCAGGCAAAGCGGCGCCACTCGCCGTCGTTCTGCACGCCAATCAGCAGCGACTGACCGTCCTTGCAGGAGAACGCACCGTACGGGGCAATGGTGGGATGCCCAAGACCCACGCGCGGCCACACCGTGCCGGCGTAGTCGTAATGCAGCAAGGGCACGGTCATCCAGTCGGCCATCGCGTCGAACAGCGACACATGCAAGGCGCTGCCCTGGCCGGTCCGTTCGCGCTGCAGCAGCGCTTCCAGGATCGCGGCGTGCGCGTACATGCCGGTGCCGATATCGCATGCGGAAATGCCGATCCGGCCGGGAGCCTCCGGCGTGCCGGTCACCGAGGCGATGCCCGATTCGGCCTGCACCAGCAGATCGTAGGCCCGCATATCGGCATAGGGCCCTGACTCCCCGTAACCCGTTATGTCGCAAGTGATCAGGCGGGGATTGGCCGCCCGCATTTCCTCCCAGCCAAACCCCGCGCGCGCCGCCGCCCCCGGCCCCAGGTTCTGGATCAGCACATCGGCCTGGAGAATCAGCGTGCGCAGCAGGTCCAAGTCCTGCGGCTGCGCGAAGTCAAGAACAATGGACTCCTTGCCGCGGTTCAGCCAGACGAAATAGGTGCTGTCACCCATGACCGCGCCATCGTAGCCACGCGCGAAATCGCCGGCGGCGCGTTCAATCTTGATTACCCGCGCACCGGCATCGGCCAGCCGCGACGAGGCATAAGGCGCCGCGGCGGCCTGCTCCACAGCGATCACCAACAGACCTTCCAAGGGCAATGCCATTCGTGTCTCCGATCTTGCGTCCGTTTTTTTAATGCTACCGCGTAGTATTAAAATTCGCAAGACCCGAAACGGTGCCTCGACCATAAGGAGATCGATGGCATATGGCTGTCATATACGCCAGCGATACTGGCGACGAGCCACAGAGGAACCCGGTCTGAGCCGGGCACGCCCTGGATATTCATATGAATGATGATTCGTTGGCCCGCGCCTCAAGCCGGCTTACGATTCCTGGCATCTATTGGGCCTGAAGCCCGCAGGAATGCTCCGACATGCAACGCTTGATCTCCCCCATTCTGACCCGCCGCCCGACGCTGCTGGCCGGCCCGCGCAGCGGGCGCCGCTACGATGCGGTCTTTTCGCTGAGAGCCCACCGTGAAGCGCGCATGCTCCATGAATCAGCTCAGCGCATCCTGGCCGTTTCCGCGCGCTACATGTTGGCAAGCGCGTAATCCGGCAAATGGCACGCATCCGCCGCCTGGCGGATACCGCGGTCAAGCGCCGGCTGAAAAGCCGCGCGAAACCGCAGCATTCGGGGTCGAACCCATGGCAAAAAGCCCGCTGAAACTTGGAAGTTTCAGCGGGCTTTTTACGAGGAATTCTTGGTGCCGACGGCGAGACTCGAACTCGCACAGCTTTCGCCACTACCCCCTCAAGATAGCGTGTCTACCAATTTCACCACGTCGGCTTTACCAAACCAGAAAAGCATGCCTTCCTGGAAAGTCGAGCATTCTATCACGTAAATCGGAAACCAGGGAATCTGTCCCGGTTTGACCTTGGGAACCGGGCCGGGCATCCCCGCCCCGGCTCCCAAGGTTTGCCAGATCAGTTGATCTGCAGGTTCGTCGCCTTGACGACTTCGCCCCACTTGCGGGTTTCGCTTTCCATGAAGGCCTTGAAAGCCTGCGGTGTGTTGGGCGGCGGGGGCATCAGGAAGCCGTTGCTCTGGTAGCTGGCGGCCAGGGCGGCGTCATTGGTCAGCGCCTTGTTGATGGCCGCGTTCACCTTCTGCACGATTTCCGGCGGGGTGCCGGCCGGGGCGAACACCCCGAACCAGGCCGCCACGTCGAAGCCCGGCACGCCGGATTCGGCGATGGTCGGGATTTCCGGGGCGAACGGCACGCGGCTGCCAGTGGTGACGGCAAGGCCCGTCAGCTTGCCGGCGCGGACGTGAGGCAGCAGCGGCGGCAGATTGTCGAAAATGGAATCCACCTGTCCGCCCAGCAGGTCGGCCACGGCCGGGCCGCTGCCGCGATAAGGCACATGCAGGATGTCGATGCCCGTCTTCATCTTGAACAGTTCGCAGCCCAGGTGGGCGGACGATCCGTTGCCGGGCGATGCGCAGGTCAGCTTGCCGGGGTTCTGCTTGGCGTAGGCGATGTACTCCTGCACCGTCTTGACCGGCACGCTGGCATTGACGGCCAGGATATTGGGCACCACGTTCAACAGCGCGACGGCGTCCAGGTCCTTGAGCGCGTCATACGACATCTTGGAGTACAGCGACTGGTTGATCGCGGTGGAAATCGATCCCACGAACAAGGTGTAGCCGTCGGCCGGCGCGCGGACCACGGCCTCCGCTCCGATGTTGCTGTTGGCGCCGGGCTTGTTCTCCACCACGAAGGTCTGGCCGAATTCCTTGCCCAGCACGTCCGCGATCATGCGGGCGCTGATGTCGGTCGTGCCGCCAGGGGCATAGCCCACCACCAAACGGACCGGCTTGGTGGGATAGGCGCCTGCCTGGGCCTGCACCGCCCCGGATGCGACGCAGGCGAGCACTGCCGCGACGCCAGCCAGCTTGGAATAGATTTTTCTCATGTTTCCTCCTTTTGAGAACGGATGGGCGCGACTGGACGTGCGCGCCGTTTTTTGTTGTTGTCCGGGCCTTGAGGCCCGGCGGGGTTCACGCCGCTGCCTGCTGGTCCCAGGCGCCTGTCACGCGCACCGGCGCGATCAGGTCGGGCGTCACGTCGGCAAGAGTGCGACAGCCCAGCAACGCCATGTTGGTCGAGATCTCGTTGCGGAATATCTCGGTGACTTTGCGGATGCCGGCGCTGCCGGCCACCGCGGCGCCAAAGAGCTGCGGCCTGCCGGTGAAGACCAGGCGCGCGCCCAGGGCCACCGCCTTGAGCACGTCGGAACCGCGCCGGAAGCCCCCGTCCACCATCACGGGAAAGCCGGACGGCACGGCCTCCACGACCTCGGGCAAGGCCTGCAAGGGTGAAATGCAGCCGTCGAGCTGGCGTCCGCCATGGTTCGATACGATCACGCCGTCGGCGCCGGCCTCGTAAGCCTGCCGCGCGTCGTCGGGATGCATCACGCCCTTGAGCACCAGCTTGCCCGGCCAGTTCTCGCGGATCCAGCGGATGTGTTCCCACGACAGCTTGTCGCGTTCGCCGCGAAAGCCATTGGGCGGATCCTGCGTGATCGGCGGACCGATCTCCTCGTACAGATTCGAAAACCGGGGCACTCCGCTGCCCAGCAGCGTGCGCATGAAGACATTGAGGCTCCAGCGCGGATGCAGCATGCCGTCCAGCACCACGCTGGCGCTCATCTTGAACGGCACGGTGAATGCCAGCCGTTGCAGGTTCTCGCGGTTGGCGCCCACGCAGGTGTCGATGGTCACGACCAGCACCGGGATCTCGGCCTGGCGCAGACGGCCCACCAATTTGGCGATGCGCTCGATGTTGCCGGGCAGATAGGCCTGATACCAGCAGCGATTGCCGGTGGCCTCTTGCAGGCGTTCGAGCGGCACGCTGGAGGCGCCGCTGATGATGAAGGGAATCCGCGACTCCTGGGCGGCGCGCGCCAGCGCCAGGTCGCACTCGTGCATGACGATCGCCGAGAATCCGGTGGGAGCGAAGCCCACCGGCATGGCGTAGTCCTGGCCAAACAGGCTGACCTGGCTGCTGCGCTGCTCGACCACGCGCAAGCCGCGCGGGCGAAAGCCGATATCGCGCAAGGCGCGGACGCTTTCGTCGAGCGACGCGCCGTCTTCCGTGCCGCCGCAGATGTAGCCTTCGACGCAGCGCGGCATGATGCGCCGCGCCTCGCGTTCGAAGTCCCGCACCGACAGGCAGCGGTCCAGGCGGCTCATGCGGCCACCGGCGAACCGGCTTGCTCGCGCAGCGCCTGCATGCAGGCGGCCAGCGAACGCGCCTGGGTGTCTTCGTACAGCGCCAGCTCGTCCTTCACGGGCGCGCCCAGGGCCTGTTCAAAAGCGGTCTGGCTGGCATTCTGCGCATACTCGGCCTGGGCCTTGTCGCCCAGGTTGGACTGGAAGATGCCTGCGGCGCTGACCGGGAGGAAGTCCTCGTACACCAGCGGCTCGAACTGGATGTAGCCTTGTTCGATGAGCGACGACAGGTCCGAGGCGTCGGCGGCGCCTTCCTTGCCGGTCAGGAAATAGCGGAAGTACGCCAGCCCCTGGTCGTGCAGTTGCGCGTAGTCGTCGGGGAAGGCGGCAAAGCACTCCTGCAGGTTCTGCATGTAGGCGGCGGCATTGCCTTCGTTGGGCGCGCCACTGATGCGGCTGCGGGCCAGGTCCAGCAACTGGTCGTAGAGCGCGCGGCCCTTGCGGGTCAGCGCCACGCCGCGCTGCTCGATCTCGCCGAAGCGCGCCGTATGGCTGCCCACCGAGGTACCGCCATCGGGACCGGCGAAGCGCACGGGCTCCTCCAGCGCCTTGAAGCTGGTCTGGCGCAGCAGGATCGGGCACTTGCGGGGCGGCGGACCTTCGATCACGGCCTTGGCCGATACGCCGCGCCTGGGCATCTCGGCCTGGGCTTCGTCGATGTCCAGCGTGCGCGGCGTCAGATGGTTGATATGCGGGCCCTTGAAGGACACCACGTCGGCCACCAGGCGGTGCGCCGCCGTCAACTGTTGATGGACGTCGTGGCTCACGGTGGCTTCGCCGTGCCAGCGGAAGGTCTGCGTGACTTCGCGCACGAATTCGGCGGCCTGCTG
>RCUK01002298.1_pt1 | contig 10331 bp, 8 predicted proteins | sample 2166381 | NCBI WGS metagenome assembly RCUK01 (sample SAMN09932809, study PRJNA488358) | compost metagenome | isolation source: compost soil in an enriched community | place: Germany: Experimental Botanical Garden
GAGTAGATCAAAATGTCCCTATGGAAGATGTGGCAGGAACGGTTAAAGATCTTATACAGGAGGGAAAAGTAAAATACTTTGGACTTTCAGAAGCGGGTGTTGAATCTATTCGCAAAGCACATTCGGTTCAGCCCGTAACAGCTTTGCAAAGTGAATATTCAATTTGGTGGAGAGAACCTGAATTAGAAATTTTACCAACACTTGAAGAATTAGGAATTGGTTTTGTGCCTTTTAGTCCATTAGGAAGAGGTTTTTTAACGGGAGCAATTACTGAAAATACAAGTTTTGAAAGTACTGATTTCAGAAATAATTTACCTCGCTTTAGTGAAGGTAACAGAAAGGCAAATCAAAAATTAATTGATTTACTATCTGCAATTGCTACTCAAAAAAATGCCACTCCAGCACAAATTGCATTAGCCTGGCTTTTAGCGCAAAAACCATGGATAGCGCCAATTCCGGGAACAACAAAATCAAACCGATTAACAGAAAATATTGGAGGAGCATCAATTCATCTAACTGTAGATGATGTTAAAAAAATTGACGATGCTTTTTCTCAAACAATAATACAAGGAGATCGTTATCCTGCTCATCTTCAAAAAGCGGTAGGGAAATAAAAATAAATCCTGATCAACAAATAAGTTATTGTAGTTATTGGTGCCTGATCTATTGGTCAGGCAATTGCCAGAATAGTTGGAGCAGGAAAACATATTTTGCTGGCTGATTTTTATAATGAAAATAGTGATGCAGCTGTAAAAAGTTCTATTTAATGCAGGTTTTGAAGTGAGTAATACGAATCTTATTACATATAAATTTATATTATTGTACAATAAATGAACGTTGTTCAATAAAAATTTGTATGTTTGCAAAATAAATTTAAAATATGAGTACAGGGGAAAGAAAGGCACGTGAAAAAGAAGCTTTGAAAGCACTGATTTTAAAAGGCGCTAAAAAGCTATTTCTTGAAAAAGGCATTGAACAAACCACTATTCGAAATATAGCTGATGAAATTGATTATAGTGTAGGTACTGTATATGTTTATTTTAAAGATAAAAATGCCATTTTGCACGACCTGCACTCTATTGGTTTTGATGAATTAGGAGGGTATTTTAAAGATTTGTTCACCTTAGAAGATCCTATGGAAAGAATTCGAAAAATGGGATTTATGTACATAAAGTTTGCTTTGGAAAATCCGGAGATGTATGATTTGATGTTTAATGTAAAAGCACCAATGGAATTTTTAGAAAAATCTGAAAATGAAAATTGGGATGAAGGCGCCAATACATTTAATTATGTCAAAAAAACAATTGAGGAATGCATCAATAAAGGGCATTTTAAGGGTCACAATGTAGAACCGCTTTCATTTATGGTGTGGAGTTTAGTACACGGAATGTGCTGTCTGGAAATTCGTCAGAGAACCAAAGGAGTGAAATTTACAAATCCAGATACGATTTTGTTTGACGGATATAATGAATATTTAAAAATAATAGAAAAGCTTTAATTTTTTTTTGATCAAAAAAATGAACAATGTTCAATTTAAAAACAATGTATAGTAAAATGAAAATAGTAGTGAATTTAGCAATAATCTGTTTTGGATATCTGGGATACTCACAAAGCAGGCTGGACAGTTACATACAAACTGGACTAAAAAATAACGAAATAATTAAGCAACATAACTTTGATATTAATAAAAGTATGTATGCTCTAAAAGAAGCAAGATCCTTGTTTTATCCAACGGTTTCCTTAAACGGAAGTTATACTAAGGCAGAAGGCGGAAGGACAATTGATATTCCGATAGGGGATATGCTGAATCCGGTGTACAATACCCTCAACCAAATTACAAATTCTAATGCCTTTCCAGCTTTAGAGAATCAGTCTGTCTTAATTAATCCGGATAATTTTTATGATGCTAAAATTCATACCACAATGCCACTGCTGAATTATGAAATTATCTATAACGAAAGAATTAAAAATCAGCAGACGTCATTACAAAAAATAGAACTGGAAATTTATCAAAGGGAATTAGTCAAGGAAATAAAAATAGCCTACTACAAATACCTTCAGTCTGTTGAAGGCATTAAAATATATCAGGATGCTTTGGCATTAGTCAAGGAAAATCAAAGGGTTAATCAATCGTTATTTAAAAATGATAAAATAAACCGTACCGCTGTTTTAAGAAGTGATAATGAGGTAATACGAATACAGGCAAACTTAGAAACGGCAAAACAAACCAGTAATAATGCCAAATCGTATTTTAATTTTTTATTGAATGAAAAATTGGATACAGCAATAGAAACGGATCAAAGTGAAGCCTTGCCAATTGAAGCTCTTTCAGAAAACACCCAAAACAGAGAAGAACTCCAAAAACTTACTCAGGTAAAAGAAATAAACGATAATGTGAGTAAACTTACGCAGTCGTACTGGTTTCCTAAAGTGAACGGTTTTGCAGATTTTGGAATTCAGGATTTTGATTTTGAAGTAAACAAACAGTCGCGTTACTATTTTGCCGGATTGGGTTTAGAATGGAATATTTTTTCAGGAAACAAGAATAAATTCAAACTCAAACAAGTAGAAGAAGACAATAAAAAAATTAATTCACAGATCGATAATGTAAAACAGCAGTTACTTCTTCAGTTTCAGGTTTCCAGGAATAATTTAAAATCAGCATTGGAACAATTCTACGCAGATAAAAACCAAAAAGAGTCATCCAAAAAATACAACGATGACATAACAAAATTATACAAAGAAGGACAGGCAATATACATAGAACTTCTGGATGCACAAAACCAATGGGTAAATGCGCAGCTTAATACCAATATTGCTCTTTATAATTCCTGGATTGCTTTTGCAGAATTAGAAAGAGCCAATGCAACTTTTACTTTTAACTAAATAGAAAAAATCATGAAATTAAAGATTAACGAACACCAAAAAAATAATTTTACACTTGTGAGTAAAACAATACTAATAAGTCTTTTTGTATTTCCTCTTTTTTATGCGTGTAAGGAAGAAAAAAAAGAACATACACTATTCGAAACTGCTGATATTATTCCAATTAAAACAGCAACAGTTCAATCTTTGGCACTCATAAATAATATAAGTGCATCTGGTTTAATAACTACAGAAAATCAGGCCAATTATGGTTTTAAAATAGGCGGCGTTGTAAAGCGTATTTATGTAGAAGAAGGGCAGTTTTTCAAGAAAGGCCAGTTATTGGCGGCTTTAGATGAAACCGAAATTAATGCCGGTTTAAACCAAACAGATTTGAACGTAAAAAAATACGAACGCGATTACAACCGCGCCAATAATCTGTATAAAGACAGTGTATACACTTTAGAGCAACTTCAAAATACAAAAACAGGACTTGACATTGCTAAAAAGCAGAAAGATGCCGTTGCCTTTAATGCTCGTTATGCTAAAATTTATGCGGCTGCCGATGGGTTTGTAGCTGCTAAAATAGCTAACGAAGGTGAAGTAGTGGGAGCAGGATCTCCAATTTTGGCTATTAATGAAACCAGTCAAAACAATAATTATTTATTAAAAATTGGTTTAACAGACAAAGAATGGGCATCAACTAAAATAGGTCAGAAAGCAGTTGTTACCCTCGATGGTTATCCAGACGAACGTTTTGATGCTTCTGTTTTTAGAAAATCACAAGCTTCAGATGCTGCATTAGGCTCTTTTCAGGTAGAATTGAAACTGAATATGAAAAAGAGTAAACCAGCGGTGGGCATGTTTGGGAAAGCTGAAATTAAAGCTGAAACTGCCGAAGATTTTATTGTTATTCCATATAACTCGCTTATTGAAGCCGATGGAAATAAAGCCTTTGTGTTTATAGTGGAAAATAATAAAGTAAAACGTCAGGCTGTGATAATCAATAAATTTGAAAATAACAAAGTATTTATAAAAGATGGTCTTCAGAAAACCGATCAGATTGTGATATCTAACAGCGCTTATCTAAACGAACAATCAACAATCAAGATCATTAAATAATCGAAACATCATGAAGATTACAAACTTTGCCGTTAAAAATTATCAGTTTACACTGATCATATTTCTGCTAGTGTCGGTAGTAGGATATCTTACCCTATTTTCGATGCCGCGCGCGGAAGACCCTTCGACTCATCCACCTCAATATTTAATTACGGTTATTTACCCCGGAACGAGTCCAAAAGATATGGAGGAACAAGTAGTAAAACCTATCGAGAATAAAATTTACGGACTTGAAAACATAGATAAAATATTAACTACTGTAGAAGATGGTGTAGCCGCTTTTCAGGTAAAATTTAAATATGGAGTAGATGTTGATAATAAATATCAGGAGATTTCTACTGAAATGAATGCGCTTAAAAGTAGTGAACTCCCAAAAGACATTTATCAGATTAAAACAGAGAAAATCGCCTCTTCGGATGTGAAAATTCTTCAGGTTGCCTTAGTGTCAGAAAATGCTTCCGACAAAAAGATGCGTGACGAAGCAGATAAACTCAAGACAAAATTAGAGAAAATTACCAACCTTAAAGATGTAAAATATTCGGGAATTCCAGAGCAGGAAATTCGTATTGACCTGCAATTGGATAAATTAGCACAATTAAAAATTCCTTTAAATGTAGTAATGGGAAGTCTGCAGAGCGAGGCTGCTGATATTCCCGGAGGAAGCATTGATCTGGACAGCAAAGTCTTTAATGTAAAAACAAGCGGTAAATTTAAAAATGCCGAAGATGTCGCTAATACGGTTATATATAATGCAAACGGAAAAATTGTCTACATGAAAGATGTTGCCGAGGTTGGCTATAAATCTCAGATTGTAGATCATATTACCCGAGTAAACGGGCATCGATGTGTATTAGTTACTGCCGGAATGAAAGATAATGTAAACATTACCGATGTTCAGAAAGAATTTTCACCAATAATAGAAGAATTCTCAAAAGATCTGCCTCAAAATATCGAGCTGGTTAAAAACTTCGATCAGGCAAATATGGTATCGCAACGTTTAGGGCATTTAGGTTTTGATTTTGCACTTGCCATCGTTTTGGTAATCATTACTTTATTACCATTAGGATCAAGAGCATCTTTAATAGTTATGATATCAATACCATTATCTCTGGCATTAGGTCTTATTGCTATGAATGCATTTGGTTTTTCTTTAAATCAGCTAAGTATTGTAGGTTTAGTGGTTGCGTTAGGGCTTCTGGTTGATGATAGTATTGTCGTGGTAGAAAACATTGAACGCTGGCTTAGGGAAGGACATTCTAAAATGGATGCCGTTTTAAAAGGAACAAAACAAATAGGACTTGCTGTTGTAGGATGTACGGCAACACTTGTGATTGCTTTTTTACCACTGGCTTTTCTTCCTGATGTTTCGGGTGAATTTATCAGAAGTCTGCCAATGGCAGTTATTACAAGTGTATTGGCTTCTATGATTGTAGCCTTGACATTAGTTCCGTTTTTGGGAAGCCGATTTTTAAAAACACATGAGCATGCTGGTGGTAACATTTTTCTTCAGTATTTGCAAAAGTTCCTAACAAGATCTTATAGAGATATAATGCCTAAAGCATTAAAATATCCAAGAACAACTATTGCCATCTCAATAGTATTAAGTATTACTGCTTTTGGATTGTTTAAAGCCACTGGATTTAAATTATTCCCTACTTCAGAAAAACCAATGTTTTTAATTAATATAAAACTGCCTCTTCAGGCTAATATATCAGAGAGTGACAGGGTTACAAAAATTGTCGAAGCAGAGCTGAAAAACCATAAAGAAATTGTGTTTTATACCGCCAACGTTGGTAAAGGAAATCCGCAGATTTATTACAATGTGCATCCGCAGGATAGAAAATCTGATTTTGCCCAGATATTTGTTCAATTGGAAGATGAAGCGAAACCTTCGGATAAAACAGCTTTGATTGAAAAATTGAGAGATAAATTTAAAACGATGCCATATGCCAAGGTAGAGGTAAAAGACTTTGAACAAGGCACACCATTGGAAGCAAATATAGTAGTGCGTTTATTTGGTGAAGACCAAAAAGTTTTACGTCAGCTTTCGTCTCAGGTGGAAAATATTTTACGAAACCAGGAAGGAACTGTTTATATCAATAATGAACTAAATACCTATAAAACTGATGTCAAAGTAAAAATTAATAAAGAAAAAGCAAGAACACTCGGTGTGCTGACAAGTGAAGCTGACAAGGTAATTCGGCTTGCCGTTGCCGGATTAATTGTTGGTGATTATATAGACGATCGTGGTGATGCAAGAAATGTAACACTTACTTTGCCAAGAAATAAATTTTCTAATCTTGATGCGCTAAAAAATTTATATGTAAATAATATTCAGGGAACACCTGTAGCCCTAAATCAGATTGCGACAATTTCTTTTGAAACTTCTCCCACAGCGATTAACCATTTTAATAAATCACGGTTTTCAAAAGTAACGGCCTTGTCAGCAAAAGGATATTATGCTAATGACCTTTTGGTTGAAATCGTCCCTAAATTGGATCAATTAAAAATGCCAAAAGGATATTATTATAAGCTTTCAGGAGAAAAAGAATCTGAAGGTGATGCGTTGGGTGGTAATTTTCTTGCTGTTATTATTTTGAGTACATTCCTTTTCATTGGTGTATTGCTATTACAGTTTAAAACGTTCAAAGGCATTATAATTGTACTTTCCATTATACCATTAGGAATTTTAGGAGGTGTTGTATTATTGCTTATTAATGGAAGTCCGATGTCACTTGTAGCAATAATTGGTTTTATTGGTCTTTCTGGTATTCAGGTAAAAAACTCACTTCTATTAGTAGATTTTACCAATCAATTGCGTCAAGAAGGGCATTCAATTGATGAAGCAATTGCTATTGCAGGAGAAACTCGTTTTCTGCCCGTAGTATTAACTTCTATAACAGCAATCTGTGGACTTATTCCTCTTGCACTGAACTCAAATCCACTAATTGCACCATTGGCAATTGTATTAATCGGAGGTCTTATAAGTTCTACCATTCTTTCCAGAATTGTAACACCAGTCATGTATAAATTAATGCCTCCAAGTATCGAAAATGAGAATGTAAATTAAATACCTAACCGTTATCTTATATAAAAACAAATTAAGTTCATATTGTATTAGAATTGCAAACCTCCAAAAGTCATTGATTTTGGAGGTTTCTCGTTTTTGATGAGGTTTTTGCTATTTTTGTACATGTCTAAATTTAAGAATCCAGGCTAGGTAAACAAGAGTAGATCAGTAAGGAAGTTTTGATTTCAACAGTTATTAAAATATAATTAGTATAAAAATAGAAATATGGATCAAAGGAATATTAGAAATAGAATTTATATTAGCCCTCAACAACAAGAAATAATCAAAAACACACCTATATTATTAGGCGGAGCAGGTATCGGAAGTGTAATTGCAGAGTGTTTACTGCGATTGGGTTTTGAAACCCTTACCATAATTGATGGCGATGTTGTTGAATTATCCAATTTAAACAGACAAAACTATACCCAAAAAGATATCTCTAAACCTAAAGTAGAAGCGCTTAAAGAAAGATTGCTTTCTATTAATAGTGAGGCAAAAATCACGACTCATAATTGTTTTTTAACTCCGGAAAATGTTGAGGAATACATAAAAGATCATAAAATTGCGATCAATGCTTTGGACTTTACTTCAGATGTACCGCTTTTATTCGATTCTATATGTCAAAGTAGAAAGATCCCGGTACTGCATCCGTATAATTTAGGATGGGGCGCCTTGGTATTGGTAATTTCAGAAGAAGAAGGATTAGATGCTCTAAAAAAATCAGATGAAAAATTTACCGAAATTAATGTTGTCAATTATGTTTTAGAATATATGCAATATTGGGAAAATCCCCAGGAATGGCTGGAAAAAGTCCTGGATGAATATATAAAAGAAGACAAAAATCTTTCTCCTCCGCAACTTTCTATTGCATCCTGGTTAGTTGCAGGTTTGTGTACTAATATTGCATTTGATATCGCGGTTAATAACCGTATAAAAGTATTTCCGGAATTTTATTTGACGAGTATCAAATAGACCATTTTGCAAGATCTGCTTGCTTATATTTCCGATTCTTAATAAAAATAATTTCTTTAAAAGCTGTATTCAAAATCAAATTTTGAATACAGCTTTTTTGTTATGCAGAAAAAATGTACGCTACCAAAAAAAATGAGTTTTAAAAGAATCCCTTAAAAAGTATTTTTAAATCAGCTTATTACTGGTAGCAAAAGCAATCGCTTCTGAAATATTGGTCACTTCTAATTTGTCAAAAAGTTTTCGTCTATGAAATTTTACGGTATCTGGCGAAACAAATATTTCTTCGGCGATTTCATTTATAGCAAAACCTCGGGTTGAAAGCTGTAAAATTTCTTTTTCTCTTTTAGACAAAGTTATTTTTTTAAAGTTTTCCCATTGGTTAAGCGCGAGATTATAATTATGCACTATATTTTCTCCGTTTTTATGTATTTTAATATTACCCGCTTTGCGTTCAGATGATAATGAAATAATACATATTGCTTTCCATATTTTTCCTGTACTGGTTAAAAAAACAGGAGTAAGTTTTTGATTGATTAAAATCAATTTTCCTTCCTGGTTTTTTAAATGAAAATCATACGAGATTGTGTATAGAATTCGGTCTTCCATTGGTGTTTTATCGTAAAAATCAAATCCAATAGAATTAATTTTGAGCAATAACTCTAAATCGGATTGAGGAACATGTTTAAAATAAAAAGCATATCCCATTTCCAGAACTTGCTGGGGCGTATTACCACACAGAAATAAAGGATTATCCGAAACATATTCAAATCCCTGTTCCAGATAATTTATAACGTATAAACTGGTATATGTTGCTCTTGCAAATGCCTTTATTGGCTCTATATAATCAAATTTTCGTACTCTTTCTTCATCTGTCAAGCTGTAAATCGTATTCCTTGAATCAAAAAATGAATTCAAATCCTGGTCTTTCATCTGCTTAATTTTTATCAAATTTACCCATTTTTTTTTATGTATGAAAAAAATCACATCAATCTTGTATAATAATGATATATGTTGATTTTCAGATTCTTATAATTATTTTTTAGTTTAAAAAACAATCTAATATTTTTCTTCAGGGCTATTAAAATTCAAGTTTTTTTTAATCTGGCTTATTTCTCGTTATCCCTTTTTTTATTGCCAACAAAACAGTTCATGTCCTTTAGCGTAGTTTATTGTTTTTTAGTTAAATACTACTATTTAGTGTAGCAAAATAAAGCGATATGAAAATTAGATTTGTTACGAACCAAATGAAATAAACTCCATGACAATTACTCAAAATTACTTAGAAAGATTAGAATTAAATCAACTTACAGAATTAGCCAAATTTGTAGTAGAGGAAAACTTCAATCATCATTGTGAAAATGTAAGTGAGAAGGAAATCATTTCAGACACTCAGGAAGTGTATGATGAAGAATTAAATTATTTCAAAGATTCTGAAATTTTTGTAGCCAAAGATTTTTCAGGAAATATTCAGGGATCAATCAGGGTAATTAAATGGGATTATAAAACAAAATTACCACTTCAGAAAATTTTTAATATCGACCCCTTAAGTTACAAGTATTCACAAAAAGCCTCATCTGTCTGGCATATTGGTCGATTTGCTACCAAAAAAGATGTAAAAGATAAAACACTTTTTAGACGATTAATGGTGTGCGCAATTGCTCCTATATGTGAACAGAAAGATGGTGTTGCATTTGCTGAGTGCGACAGCAAGCTTTTAAGAATAATGAACCTCCTTGGTATAAAAGCAGAAGTTATCGGAGCTTCTATAAATTATCTGGGTTCTGAGACCATACCAATAGCCATGAATTACGCCGGTCTAGAGGAGTTTTATTATAACAATAAATCATTGGTGACATCTCACTCTATTAACAAAATGTCCAATCAAACATTTCAAAACAAACAGTATCAGTATAGTATATGCTAATTCCTGTATGATAGTAAAACAGGCAATTTAAAAAAAAAGAAAATGAGACTCAAAACGAGATTATTTTTAGAGTACAAAGCAGATAAACAACCTGATATAAGAATTATAGATGAATTCAATTCAATTCAGGGACGTCTGGAAATTTTTGACATCTACGAATCAAATAAAAATGGTAAGGAGTCGTGTGTCAATCAAATTACATGGCAGAAAGTGGCAAAATTAGATCAGGACTGGCTATTGAATCTGGAAAAGGGAATTTATAGTTCGATTAGTCAAAATGATATGAACCTTTATGAACTGTTTTATTATTTCTCATAGCTTTTCATAAAGCAATAGTTATCTCAAAGAATTAATCAATTCTTTGAGATAAGTATAGAC
>RCUK01002303.1_pt1 | contig 10319 bp, 10 predicted proteins | sample 2166381 | NCBI WGS metagenome assembly RCUK01 (sample SAMN09932809, study PRJNA488358) | compost metagenome | isolation source: compost soil in an enriched community | place: Germany: Experimental Botanical Garden
GCATTGTCAATCAAATAAGGATTCACAATAATCGTCTCATCTCCCGCATACTTAAGCAGGTCCAGATAATACTGCTGAATCAGATTCACCGGGTTGCCGGGGAAGCTGGCGAACAAAGTGCACTGCTCCTCCCCGAAGCGGCGGTCCATCTCCGGATAGTAAAAGTCATCTCCCGGGTCGAACACTTCTCCGCCCAGCACCGTCCACTGGAATACAAAAATTTGGTTCAGTGAATAAGCCGCAGCCCCCCGGATGCGGAAGCAGCCATCATGCCATTCGTCTTCCTTGCTCGGATAACCGAGCTTTCTTCCATCAATCTCCTCGTTCCCTGCGGCCGTAACTGGATTTTCGAACAAATATTGATCTCCGATATTAATACTTCCCACAATGGACGTAACTCCATCGATCACAAGGAACTTCCGGTGATTAATCACATTCAGCCCCGTTGTAATCTGCTCCTGAACATAATCCTGAAGGAACAGGCCGTGCTCTGGCACCCCGGCGGCGGCAAGCTCCTCTCTCTTGCTCTCCCAATCCACATTGCTGTAACTGGTTGTAAAAGTATTAATAAGCTGACAGCCAGCGGCCTCAAGCTGCTTAGCCAGACTGCTGAAATCACCAAACTTCAGATTGCTGTTATACCCGACGGCCGTAATGCCGTAGTCCACCATGACTCTTACAATAACCCCTCTAGCACGCGCATCCAGCAGTGCCTGAACCACCTTGTTTCCAGAGTTATCGTTGAAGAAAAGCATGACAGACAGGTGAATATACCGCTCCGCCCGGTTGATCTCCTCCAGCAGGACCTGCAGGCAGTCAGGTCCGTTGACGTAGGCATCCACCTGATTGTTCTCCGTCGTTCCTGGAAGGAGAGCACTCAGCCTCCCGAGGTCAAGCTTGTGTACCAGGTAAGCCAGCTGCTCAAGAAGCTGGATGGTTAAGCCTGGCAGATCCTTCAGCTGCTCAGGTGAGGTGAAGAATCCGCCCAGCTCTTGGCGGTACCGGACAGCTTCCTCGAACGGGATATGGGTATCCGCGAATACTTTCGCCAGCTCCGCCCCCTCTACAACCTTTTCAATCGGGCCGCGGGACAAATAGTAGTTCATGAAATTGATCATTCCGTCTTGAAGTTCCTTATCCCACTGATTGATGGATACAATCCCGCTTTGCTTCATTATTGAATCCTCTCCCCGTGCAATTCGTCATCTTGGTAATATATTAAACAGAACCAACATTTGCTTACCATGTACCCGGGATGAAAGCACAAAGAGACTACGCTCTGAAGTCTGGTGACTTTAGAGCATAGTCTCTTCTAGAATTTCAGACGCCATCCTTACTCTCCATTGGAGCTGAGGGGTCGCCGTATCCAGCCGCCTTAAGATGCGGATTACTCCGATGGCTTACTTCCCTTTAAGAAAAGCCGCCGCGAACTCGATCGCCTGCACGACCTCTTTCACGAACTGGGCGTTCTCCTTCTCCCAATTGGCGGGATTGTCCATCTCATACTCCTCTACCCAATCTTGAAGTTGAGCCGCAGCCTCCTGGCGCTGAGCGGGCTTCACAACCCCGCCTTTGCCGCGCAAGGCCTGAGCCGCGAACTGCATCGCTTTACAGGTATCTTTTACAAACCCATATTCATCCTTGTCCCACGCCTTCGGGTTATTCATATCGTAGAATGAAATCCATTTCTCAAGCAGCCCGGCTGCTTTTACTGGGTCCATTTTCACATTGGATTGTGCCATTTCAACTTAGCTCCATTCTTTTGTCATATAATAGATAAGATGCAGTTGAGATTTTTACACTTGGGGTACGGTCGTAACTATGGGGAATACTTGGACTTTCGGCCGCTGTTGTCTCCAGATTTCTTGATTTATACTACATTGTGTGTTGAAATCCTGAGACAAAGGCGATCGCTTTCGCTCCTACAGTTCCAAACTTCCCCTCCCTTACGCCTCCCCTGCATGTTATCTTTCTAACTGCGTCTTATATAGATACAGGCCGCACCTGTAATCGCTCCCCTTAGTGTACCACCCCGGCAGGGGAGAATTCGTTATTTTTTTGCATTTTACGGCCGGATGATTTGTAATGTACGTTAGACTGTGTATTATACTTGAAGCATTCATTTAAGAAGACGCGAAGGAGATTTCATTTGAATAAGCCTGAATTTATATATACCTATGCCTATCCAGAGGAGGAAGTCTCGCTGTGTCATCTGGAGATGCGAGCCTTCTTCGGGTTCGTACCTGAGACAAGCCTGCTGAAGAGTACCACCAAGATTGATCCCAGCCGCAGTCCCTTCATACGGGAGCGCATCGATGTAATGTACGAGGGGGACAAGCTTGAGGATATTCTGAAGCAGGTAGAACAGATCGAACTGAATGGAGACACATTTAAAGTCATCTTCGTGAAAACGAACGACCTCACCGGCGACGACAAAATCGAGTATGATGAGCGCCGCGCGATCGAAAGAGAGATGGGGATGCATATTGAAGGAGAGGCGGACGTGAACAAGCCGGACCACTGGTTCGGACTTGTAGCCATGGGCGGGCGTTGGTACTTTGGCCGTTACCAGAAAAGCACCGCCGTATGGCTTCATCATATGAAGAAGCCGCGCAGCTACTCCATCGCGCTCAGTACGCGGGTAGCCCGGGCCGCGGCCAACATTGCCGTTCCGAAGCCCGAAGGCGTTCGGGCCATCGATCCATGCTGCGGCATTGGAACGGTTATGATCGAAGCGCTGTCCATGGGCATTAATATTATTGGCCGGGACATTAATCCGCACATCGCCCGCGGTGCGCGGGAGAACATCGCTCACTTTGGCTATGATGCGCCCGTAACCCTGGGTGATATAGCGGAGATCACGGAGCATTATGATGTGGCTATTGTCGATATGCCTTACAATCACTTCTCGAAAGCCACTTCGGAGACCCAGCAGTCCATTCTGAAGCACGCCCGGCGAATTGCCGACAAGATCGTCATCATCAGCGTCGAGTCGATGAATGAGATGATTGAAGAGACCGGACTTACCGAACTCGACCGCGGCGTTGTTCGAAAGGCCGGCTTCACCCGGCAGATTATTGTGTGCGGGTAATCGTAATCACAGGAGACTGCTTCGGGTCAAGCTTGCTCATGACCTTGAGGAGGTTCGCCTCGGACATCGCCACACAGCCAGCGGTAGGCTTATCTTGACTCCGCCAAATATGCATGAAGATGGCGCTTCCCTTTCCCTTTACAATCGGGTTGTCGTTGTATCTGATCACCACAGCATATTTGTACTGCGGGATATACAGCCGCTCGAATGATCTCCATTTCGCAGCTGGATTACCCGTATAATGTACCCATTTGTTATAATCCGCTGATGTGAGGTCATCGACCCAGTAGTCCTGCCTGCCAGCCAAGGCATAGGTCAGCTTCAGCCCCGCTGGCTTGGCTGCCGTACCAAAAGCGTGACCGATCGGGAAGGTGCCGACAGGCGTCTTCCCATCACCTTCGCGTGACTTGCCAATCCCGTTCTTACCGAGAACCACCGGAATTCCGCTGAGCGTTGTCTTCCATTCCCCGTTCACTTTCTCGCGCAGAGACAAGGTTCCCTTGAATGAAGAACTACTTGCCGTTTCTACCACAATAACTTGCCCTCCAGAAGTCTCCTGGCGAACAGGAGGGATCTTCTCAGGTACGCCTTCTGCCGATACTTCAGCGCACATCACGATCATGGTTACGACCATCAGGAGCATGAATCTTAACGCTCTCACCCGTTCTCCCCCTCTAAGGAGCCTATTCTATTAGAGCCCCTCATTCTGTCATTACCCCTTATTTAACGACAGAATTTCGGCCTTTTCTAGACAAAATTTAGGGAATTTGGGAGGGTGGAGAGAAATTTTTGGCAGAGCTTCTTAATTAACGTTCAATAGAAAGTAAAGGTCTAGACCGACAGCCCGAATGAAGTTAAAGGGCAGGATAGGACTATACTCAATTACATAATATGGTAAACTGGTCTTAGAATGAGATGGAACAGGGGGGATTGAATGGGGAGTGCCGGAATTGGAGTTATAGCTATAATTCTCTCTATTTCTTCTTATTTTTTAAGAAAATGGATTGTTGGAACGGTAGAACTAGAAGAGCTTTCCCACGCAGGTAAAAAAGTAGATATATGGGTAAGGTTATACTATCTCTCATTGCAATAGCTTGTATTGTTATTATGGCGGTTAAAGACAAGCTGCAGGGCGATACTTTAAAATGGGTTTTGATTTTTATAATTATAATAACCATTGGCTTTCAGGCATTTGTAGATTGGAAGTATAGAAAGAGCTCCAAAGAACAATACATCGCTTCACTTATTGTACTAGTTATTGGTGTAACCTTAGCCTTTTTTCTCCTTTAACTCGGCGGTGAGTTCAACTTACTGAATAGTATGAAAATGAAATCTCGAATATTTAATAATCGGATGGCTAAAATTTGATACAAATAGGAGCTGAGTACGATGATAAAAGGTTTTGGGGGCGTATTTTGGAGAACAAAAAATCTGGAAGCTACGAAGAAATGGTACAGCGAAGTGTTGAAGATTGAGATCGATGACTGGAATGGGACTGTGATCCAACCTCAATCAGGGAATGAGACGATCTTTTCCTTCTTCACGGAGAATGACAGTTACTTCCCAACAGAACAGCAAGTGATGTTAAATTTCCAAGTACATAATCTAGACGAGACGATCAAGCATCTTGAACATATCGGGGTACCTCTTTCAAAGCAGCAAGAGACTAGTGATTTCGGAAAGTTCATTTGGATTGAAGATCCCGATGGCCGGCTGGTCGAGCTTTGGGAGAAATAACGATAACGAGAAACCTCAGATCAAGTATTTTGATGGAAGCCTCCATATGTCTTCCGTAAATAAATTAAGAATAGTCGGCTTTCTGGTAATGACTGCGGAGCTCTCTATCCCGTGGGGTAATCTTCAAGAAGTGTGTACTATTTCACATTAATACCTGAAATATTACTTCTCTTAACGACAAATTTCATAGATATCAAACGGCAGCGTTAGCTAATGAAGACTAGGGCAGTCCAAGGACTTTATTTGTTCGGTTCGGTCCAGGGCCGCCCTGCTTCATTTACTCAAGCCCACTACTACTTTACGTCCATCCATCCGCTGCGTACCCTCTACTACTGTAAGTCCAATCACCACTTACCTGTTATTTATTCGCTTTATGCACCTTCAATTGCTTTCCCTTAATCGTTGTATTCTTCATGACCTGAAGCACATGCGGGCCCTTGCCGTTAAGAATCTCCACGTAGCTTACATTATCCTGTATGGTAATGATACCGATATCCTCCGCGGTTACGCCTTCAATCCGGGCAAGGGTGCCCACGAAGTCCACGGCTCTGAGCTTCTTCTTCTTGCCACCATTGAAGTAGAGCTTCATGATCTCCTTGTTGATCTCTTCGCTCTTCTCTTTCTTCAGGGCGGTCCGGGAATAGATTTTCTGTTCAAAAGCTTCAAGCGCCCCGCTCACTTCCTCTTCAGAAGGAGCCTCCAACCGGGGGATCTTGAATCCGATATACCGCTCGATCTCGGCCAAATATTTGTCCTCTCGCGGAGTCATCAGCGTAATGGCCTGTCCGGTCCGTCCTGCACGGCCTGTGCGGCCTGTCCGGTGTACATAGCTCTCCTTATCCATGGGAATATCGTAGTTAATGACATGGGTAATATTCTCAATATCGATCCCACGCGCGGCCACATCTGTGGCAACCAGATAGCGGAATTGGCCCCGGCGGAACGCATTCATGACCTCGAACCGGTCTTCCTGCATCATGCCTCCATGAATCCGGTCACATGGATACTCAGCGTCTGCAAGCTGCCGGAACACCTGGTTCACCAGTTCCTGGGTGCGGCAGAAGATCATACAGCTGTCCGGATTCCTTGTAATCAGCAGGTTCTGAAGCACTTTCGGCTTGTCTGCCTCTGTGACCTCGATGAGGGAATGTTCGATCTGGTTCGTTGTGACTCCCCCTGTCCCTTGTATTTCTATATATTCCGGCTCATTCATATATTTGCGGCTTAGGTTATCGACATCCTGGGGCAGCGTTGCCGACAGCAGTACGGTGACCCGCTCTGCCGGGACGGCCTGAATAATCGCTTCCACCTGATCAATAAAGCCCATATTCAGCATTTCGTCTGCTTCGTCAATCACAAGGTATTTAACGCGCCCAAGTGGCAGCGAACCTCGCTGAATATGATCCAGCACGCGCCCTGGAGTGCCTACCACAATGTGATTCTTCTGCTTAAGCTCAAGCTTCTGCACAGCGTAAGGGTGTCTCCCATACACAGCCGCCGCCTTCACCCGCTTGAAGCGGCCAATGTTCGTAATGTCCTCTTTCACCTGAACAGCCAGCTCCCGGGTAGGTGTCAGAACGAGCGCCTGCGGCTTGTTCTCGTTCCAGTCCACAAGCTCACAGAGCGGAATGGCATAAGCTGCGGTCTTACCGCTTCCTGTCTGTGATTTCACTACAATATCCCTGTCCGCAAGCAGCAGAGGGATAGCCTGACTCTGCACATCGGTGGGACGGTCGTACCCCAGGCCCTGCAGGGCGCGGACAATCTCTTCACTTAACTTGGCTTCTGTAAAATGTTCTATGTTCATCGCTGCAACCTCTTTTATCGTAAGTTATGTTGGCTCGTGACCCGACCATGCTGCCTTGCAACTGCTAAGCTTATTCTAGCACAGTCCCGAGGAGTCCCGTCAGCCAGTGAGCTGTGGAGGCCGGCCTATGGGCGTGTCCTTATGTTTAACCTCTCCTTCTGGGCATGGGCATAATCCTTCTCCTTGTACATATGGTTAATACAGAGGAGGAGATGTCCTATGACTTTTCAGCTTAGTGTGACGTTGATCGCTGTAGCTTTTGCCGCCCTGGCTGCCTTTGGCATTCTGACCTTACGCAAGACTATGACTTCTCTTGATGAGACGAACAAAACACTTGGCGAAGTCAGAAATGCCGTTCACGGATTGACCAAAGAAGCACAGGCACTGATTCATAATGCCAATCAGATCACTATGGATGTGAAGGGCAAGATGAAGGCAGTCGATCCGATTGTTGAATCCGCCCATGATGTGGGTGAGGTACTGCATAATGTTACAAGCTCGGTCAAGCAGGCGGCTACGGCCATTGGCCAGAAGGTGAATGAGCAGCGCGCTCACGGGCAGCAAACAGTAAATGTGAAAGTGAAATAGCCTTTTCGCACGATAGAATGAAGACCTGGCTTTAAGCCAAAAAGAAATCAAGCTGAACGCCGCGCCCATAGGCCGCCCTTTGCGTAAGGGCAGCCTTATCTTTTTGCCAAAATACTTCTATTTGCTTATACCGTGAGCTCCCCGCCCATCTCTGCACGGATATGGCCCAGTTTATCCGGATTCACCACAATGAATACCCGCTGTATTTGATCTCCTTCGGGCGTAAGCTCCAAAGTGATCACCGCTCTTACCGTATTCTCCTCATGAAAGACCAGACTCAGTCCTCCATTCATCTCCATCTGGCTCATATTCCAGATACGCAGCTTCCTGAAGGCCCGCTGTGAAGTCAGCAGGGCAACAACCCGCTCCCGGCTGATGATCGGATTGATCGCAGAACGTACCCGGCCGCCGCCATCGGAGACCAGAACCGCGTCCTGAGTGAGCAGGGCCACCATCTCGCCTACATCGTATTGTTGAATGGCGGCTGCGAACCTGCTCATCAGTGCAGCCCGACTGTCCGGGGAAGCGATGGTTATTGCGGGATTTGAAGCCCCGGGGCCAAGTTTTTGTCTGGCCCGGCTCAAGATTTTACGGCAGCCCGCCTCTGACTTTCCAACTACCTCTGCAATCAGTTCATAATCATATTCGAACACTTCTCTGAGCAGAAAGACCGTCCGCTCGGCTGCAGTAAGCCTCTCCAGCATGACCAGGTAGGCATAGGACAGGGTATCGGCTCGTTCAGCCGCTTCATAGGGCTCGTCATGCCGTACACTGTAGGCATCCGGCAGCGGTTCCGGCAGCCATTCACCGACATAAGTCTCTCGCCTTCGGGATGCGGACTGCATGAGATTGAGGCAGCGGTTCGTGATGGACTTGGCCATATACGCCTTCACATTCTGAATGCCCGATAAGGATCTGCCGTGCATCTCCGCGAACCAGTCCTGGACTATATCCTCCGCGTCTGTAACAGAGCCAAGCATCCGGTAAGCGACCGTGAAGGCATACGGACGAAACGTCCGGTACAGCTGTTCAAGATCAGGCGGGTTCTCCTGAGATTCCAGAACCCTTCGGTCCTCATTCTTATTCCTATGTGCGCCCACGCCCGTACCTGCATTTGTCATGTTTCTCACACCTCCCGTTTGACTTAGACTCACAAGTCCATCTATATACCAAAAGGAGCCGTCAAGGCTCCCTAGTCAATGCACATTCTCTCGTCCCTTTATGCCTTATTTAGGCAAAACATCCCGGATACATTCCGGTTGAAATAGCCAGCCGATTCCAGCTGCCAATCGTATTCACCGCCATGATCAAGTCGATATATTCCTTCTCGCTGAAATGCTCAAGAACCCTCTCATAAACGGACTGCGGAACACCCGAATCCGATATTCGGGTGACACATTCCGTAAGCTCCAGCGCAGCCTTCTCTTTATCTGAATAGATCGGCATCTCTCTCCATACACTCAGCATCATAGCCCGTTCCATGGGCTCTCCCAGCTTCAGCAGGTCTTTTACATGATAATCGATACAATAAGAACAGCCGTTGATCTGAGAGGTACGGATCTTGATCAGTTCATAGATCACCTGATCCACCCCACTGCTGCTCACCGCCCGATCAAATGCCAGCATCGCTTCCAGCGCCGATGGGTTAACCGCCCTATAATTAAATCTTACACTCATTCTTGTCGCCTCCTCAGGATCTCTCATTAAGAAGACAGAGTATCACCTGAGTTTGTGACATAAATGAGCAAATAAATTCATCTTAAAGTGTGCTGCCAGGCTATTCTGCTTCCCGCCACCAGGCGGTCTGTATATGCTCCGGCTTCCTCTGGGCCCTGACCGTCTCCCCGATTCGGGGAGTGATCATCTCTACTTCTCGCTTGGCCGCCTCACTTCGTGCACGCTCCACCGGCTCCGTCCATGGATGCAGGGCCAACGTGAAGGCAGCCCAGTGAATGGGCATCATCATAGCTCCGCGTACATCAAGATGGGCCTGCACAGTCTCTTCAGGCATCATATGAATGCTCGCCCAGCGCTGGTCGTACTGTCCGCACTCCATCAGTGTCAGATCGAAGGGTCCATACTTTGCACCAATCTCGGCAAAATGAGGCCCGTACCCGCTGTCCCCACTGTAAAAAATCCTAGCCTGCTGCCCATGAAGGACCCATGAGCACCAAAGTGTCGTATTACTGGTCAGGCTTCGGCCAGAGAAGTGACGGGCAGGCGTACACACCAGCCTGATGCCTTCAAATTCAGCCTCTTCCCACCAGTCATACTCCTCAATTCTATCCGGACTAACTCCCCATCGCTCCAGGTGCGCAGCAACTCCAAGCGGCACGAAGAACCTGCGCACCTTATCCCTAAGCTTCAGCACGGTGACATAGTCCAGGTGATCATAGTGATCATGGGACAGAATCACGGCATCCAGCTCGGGCAAATCTTCAATCTCACAAGGAAGCTTATCGCTGTACCGCTTCCCGCCCACGATGGGAGTCGGCGATGGGGCTCTGCCCAGCATGGGATCGAGAAAGATCCGTTTCCCATCAAGCTCCAGAAGCAGCGCAGAGTGTCCGAACCAGGTAACCGCAGGCTCGGAAGACGGCCCTGAAGAAGGCGAGTAAGGAACCACATTCAGCGGATGACGGGGTCTTCGGCCGTGTCCCCCCTTAATCATTTCATACAGAATGGACAGGTTCCCTTTCAGACTGTTATTGACCGAGGTCTCAATTTGATTCACAAATTTGCCTTTGGCCCGGTTCCTGGAGCGGTTGATGTGTTCAAGCGATTGCGGCGACGGCCTTCCGCCAAAAATCGGATGCAGCAGGATATACAAATAGACAATCATAATTAAGATTAATATCGCGGAGACCACGTAGATAAAAGCGGGCATTCAGAATGACCTCTTTTCTATATATTTTCAAGATGTTATATTCTGGATAGTTCCCTATAAATCATACTACTATGCAGTACAGATGCCAAATGAAAGCATCCCCGCCCTGCCTATTCTGCCTTGACTTGGCCCTTCCTTATATGCAAGAATTACCTCAATGAAATAACAGACACGGCAATGAAGAGAAAGAGTAGCTTACTTGTATTGTT
>RCUK01002306.1_pt1 | contig 10307 bp, 13 predicted proteins | sample 2166381 | NCBI WGS metagenome assembly RCUK01 (sample SAMN09932809, study PRJNA488358) | compost metagenome | isolation source: compost soil in an enriched community | place: Germany: Experimental Botanical Garden
TGAAGCACGGCTTTTTGTACAAAGCATTAGATTTATGGATTGCTCCTTGTAAAAAATGGACAAATGGCAATTATGATTTGAATTAATAATTCCACAAAAAATATTTTAAAAGTCTTCAATAATTAAAATTTTATTGAGGGCTTTTTTTGTTGAAATCTGACGTTTTTTCAATTTTAAAATTTACTCAAAAACAAAAAATACGTTCAAATTTTTACCTCATTAGAAGATCATTTCCAAAAATTTTCATTTTTCAAACTAACTATTACGATTTCAATCGCGTTTTTCTAACCGAAATTTTCAGTTTTGTTACAAAATAAACGACTCTTCAAATTTTGTTAATCTCTATTTGGCTTTCAATTTGTTTGTTTAACTTTGTTCGGCATGAATTATCCGTATTTCTGAATCACAAGAAATGATGAGCGGTATATCATATTCTATTAAAAACAAAATTTATCTAAGTATGAAACAAATAGCCCTGGTTGTAATTGCATTTATTACTTTTTCATGTTCTCAAGCTCAGAAAACGGAAAAAACAAGTTTTTCTAAAGAAGCGTTATCTGAAAAGTTATTAACTGTTGATGGAGGTCAGACTTCTTTCAAAAACATTTTAAAAAAATATAAAGGAAAAACTTTGGTAATCGAAGTTTGGGCCTCATGGTGTGGAGACTGCGTAAAAGCAATGCCAAAAGTAAAAGACTTACAAGCCAACAATCCCGATGTTTCTTACCTATTTCTTTCTGCTGATAAAACGGCTGAAAAATGGAAAATTGGTATTGAAAAACACGAATTAAAAGGCGATCATTTTATGATGAATGATGGTATGAAAGGTGTTTTTGGAAAAGCAATTGATCTGGACTGGATTCCAAGATATATTATCATTGACAAAACAGGAAAAATCGTTTTATACCGAGCTATTGAAACTGATTTTGATAAAATAAATGAAAGTTTAAAAAGTTTAAAACAAGCTTAAACAGCTTTATAAATTACCACAAAAAACAAAAATTAAAAGAATAATAAAAACTACCAAAATGAGAAAAAAGATTGTTGCAGGAAACTGGAAAATGCATAAAAACGCAGAACAAACTCAAGAATTATTAAGTGAATTAATTACAAAAATACCTGCACAAACAACTGCTCAGGTAATTGTTGCACCAACATTTGTAAACTTACAAGCAGCAGTTGCTAAAGTTAAAAACACAACAATTGGAGTTGCTGCACAAAACGTACACCAGGCTGAAGGTGGTGCTTTTACAGGAGAAATTTCTGCCGACATGTTAACTAGCATTGGTGTAAATACGGTAATTCTAGGTCACTCTGAGCGTCGTGCTATTTTTCATGAAACTGATGCATTAATCGCAAACAAAGTAGATACAGCTTTGAAACATGATATGACTGTAATTTTCTGTTTTGGAGAAGAATTAAAAGATCGTCAATCAGGAAATCATTTCAATATTGTTGAAAATCAATTGCGTGATGGTATCTTCCATATTACAAAAGAATCCTGGTCAAAAGTTGTTTTAGCTTACGAACCCGTTTGGGCAATTGGAACCGGAGAAACTGCTTCGCCGGAACAAGCTCAGGAAATGCACGAATTTATCAGAGAAACAATTCGTAAAGCTTTTGGAGCTGAAATCGCTGACGAAGTTTCTATTTTATACGGTGGTTCTGTAAAACCAGAAAACGCTAAAGAAATCTTCTCTAAACCAGACGTAGACGGTGGTTTAATTGGAGGCGCTGCTTTAAAAGCTGACGATTTCTTAGCGATTGTTACTTCTATCTAATTTTAGATTTTAGATTTTAGATTTTAGATTTTAGATTTTAGATTTTAGATTTTAGATTTTGATATCTAATTGTCATATAAAAGCGTTCGCTGTGCGAACGCTTTTTTTGTGCTTTAAATAATTCTTAAATTAATAATGTTCTCGGAGATAAGCAACTTCTGCTTTCTATTGTTACCTTTGCAAAAAAATTATTTATGTCAAATATATATTTAGGATACCATTTTACGATTGAGCCAAAAGAACCGGGATCAGAAATTTTAATTGCTGAATTAGGCGAAAAAGCGTTTGAGACTTTTACAGAAACAGAAACTGGAATTTCGGCTTATGTGAAAAAAGATTTATGGGATGAAAACATTCTGGATGACATTTATATTTTAGACTCGGAAGAATTTAAAATTGAATATACGGTTGAAGAAATCGATCAGGTAAACTGGAACGAAGAATGGGAGAAGAATTTTGAAGCAATTGATGTAGACGGAAAATGTCACGTTCGTGCTCCTTTTCATCCAAAAACTGATGCTGAATTTGATATTGTAATCGAACCAAAAATGAGTTTTGGAACAGGTCATCACGAAACGACACACATGATGATTCAGCATTTATTAGAAATGGATGTTGAAGGTTTAAAAACATTAGACATGGGTTGCGGCACTGCAATTTTAGCGATTTTAGCCGAAATGAAAGGCGCTCAGCCAATCGATGCGATTGATATCGACAATTGGTGTTACTTGAATTCAATTGAAAATGCAGAACGCAATAACTGCAAACACATTACCGTTTATGAAGGCGATGCTACTTTATTAGCTGGTAAAAAATACGATTTGATTATCGCCAACATCAATAGAAATATCTTATTGAATGATATGCAAAGTTATGTTGATTGTTTGAATCCAAAAGGAATTATTCTTTTTAGTGGTTTCTATGAAGAAGATATTCCGTTTATCGATGCTTCATGCACCGATAAAGGATTAACTTATGTTAAAAAATTTCAAAGAAACAACTGGGTTTCATTAAAATACGTAAATTAGTTATAGTAATTACAACAGTACAAAAACCTAAAAACATGAGTACTAAAGAGAAAGTAAGAGAAAGAGTTCGTGAAAAAGAAGCAGTTGGTTTCAACAACGAAATCATTGTTTATAATGACGATGTAAACACTTTTGATCACGTAATTGATACTTTAATGCGTGTTTGCAGTCACACGGCTGAACAAGCAGAACAATGTTCCTTAATTGTACATTACAACGGAAAATGCACGGTAAAAACCGGGCCAATAGACAAGTTAAAACCTCAATGTACACAGCTTTTGGAAGCTGGACTTAGCGCCGAAATTGTTTAATTGTAAATAATTCAAAAAACATTCTATTTTATTCTATATTTGAAATAAAATAGAATGTTTTTTTATGGAAGAATACGGGAAAATATTAATTATTGCCACGCCTATTTTTTTGGTTTTAATTATAATTGAAAAAATTTACGGCATCTATAAAAAAGAAGACACTGCTCCTTTAATAGACAGCGTATCGAGTATTAGCTCCGGAATCACTAATTCTGTGAAGGATGTCCTGGGTTTAAGCCTAACTTTTATTTCCTACGAATGGCTGGTTTCTAATATTGCCATTTACCATCTTGAAGTTAATATCCTCTCCTATTGTATTGCTTTTTTTGTCATCGATTTTTATGGGTATTGGAGTCATCGACTGGCACATCAAATTAATTTCTTTTGGAACAAACATGCGATTCACCATAGTAGTGAAGAATTTAATTTGGCTTGCGCCTTACGCCAACCCATTGCGAGTTTAGCTAATCTGTTTACTTTTTTATTGATTCCGGCCGCATTATTAGGCGTTCCGGCTTCTGTAATTGCAATTACTTTGCCGCTGCATTTATTTCTGCAGTTTTGGTACCATACCAAACACATCAAAAAAATGGGTTTTCTGGAAAATATTCTGGTAACTCCTTCGCATCATCGCGTACATCATGCCATAAATCCTGAATATTTAGATAAAAATCACTCACAGATATTTATTTTTTGGGATAAGCTTTTTGGTACTTTTCAGGCCGAATTAGATGATGTTCCACCGGTTTTCGGAATCACAAGACCGGCTCATACCTGGAATCCGATTAAAATTAATTTTCAACATCTTACCTTATTGATTAAAGATGCCTGGCGTGCAGAAAACTGGAAAGACAAGCTTACGATCTGGTTTAAACCAACTGGCTGGCGTCCGGAAAATTTTGAAGAAAAATATCCTGTTCACAAAATTGAGAATGTTTATGATTTTGAAAAATATGGAACGCAAAACTCTCAAAAACTTATTTCTTGGTCAGTCGCTCAAGTATTAATAACACTTTTATTTGTGACTTATTTATTTGACAATATTGCCAAGATTGGTTTACCAAATATCTTTATTTATGGCTTTTTTATTTTAGTCACCATCTACAGCTACTCTGAATTGATGGATAAAAGCAAATATGTCATTTATTGGGAAGGATTACGTTTTTTGGTCGCTATTGCCATTATATCTTATTACGGAGATTGGTTTGGCTTAAATCAGGTCTTTCCTGCCTCAAATTATATCATTTTAAGCTATTTAAGCTTGTCTTTTTTAGCTTCTGCTTATTTTATTACAATAGACTTTAGAACTATTCAAAACCAACAAATAAATTCATAACCCCAAATTATGAGAAACTCCGCCATTTTTAAAATCTACATCGCATTTAGCTTGCTTTATCTGCTTATTTTACTTGTAGGATATGAAACTCTTGATTTATTTTTAAAACCTGCCCTAATTCCAATTTTAGGCTTTGGAGTATATCTATATCGAAAGTTTCCCACTAAAAATACACTCTTAGTAGCTTTGCTGTTTTCATGGATCGGAGACGTTATTTTGCTTTTTGCAGATATTGCAGAGATCTATTTTATTCTGGGTCTTATATCATTTTTAATTTCACATGTTATATTTTGTGTTGTTTTTAATAATCAAATAAAAACTAGGGCTCGAAAAAACAGTATTATTTTCGGAATTGGAAGTTTTATAATTGCACTTTATTTAATTGGAATGCTTTCTGTTTTATTACCTTTTTTGGGCGATTTAAAAATACCTGTTACTGTATATGCGAGTGTTATTTCTATCATGGTTTTATTTGCTTTTAATGGTTTTTTTGTTTGGAAAAACCCAGGAAATAAATACATTTTCATTGGCGCAATTGCCTTTGTTATTTCAGATAGTATTTTGGCAATGAATAAATTTTATGCACCAATCGAAAGAAGTTCATTTTTAATTATGCTTACTTATCTTATGGCACAATATCTGATTGTAGTTGGTACATTAAAACTGAATCCTAAAAAAGCAGAATAGCTTGCTATGGAATGCAGATGACACACATTAAACGGATTTTCGTTAGTTTATTTTTGCACGCAGATTTCGCTGATTAATTTTAATCATTTTATCTAAAGCAAAAACTATTTTACTTTTACATTTGTACGACCAATACCTTAAACCATGAAAAAAATAGCATTTTTTATCATTTTACTTATAATTGCAACTTCCTGTGTGAGCACAAAATCGACATTGAAAAATGTAGATGACAGCGCTCCCGATTTAATTTTGAAGAAAGACAATACATTTGCTATTACGCTTTTTAGCAAAGACAAAAAGTACGGCTATAATCCTGATTATCCCGTGAATATTTTTTATCAAAATACTAGAAATGAAACTTTAAATGAAACCCGTTTTCTAAATGCTCTTGCAGGACCAAATGGTGAAAAAATTACTTATAAAAGATTAGAAACCTGTTGTCCTTTTCCAACCAAAAGAAGCGATATGGGGGCAGGATTCCTGAATGTATATGAATTAACCTGGCAAGGGCAAAAGAAGCCTATTACGCTTTATTTGAATGTGTATGAAAAAGGAATTTTGATGGTTCCGATGGGGTTGTCTTTGAAGAAGGAATAGATGATAAAGAAAATAATTTTAAGTGTTTTGGCAGTATTATTTATCCTTTTTGGATTAATAGCTTTTGGATTGTATTCAATGGAAATTGACGATCATTACGGCGATTTACAAGAAATTTATTTTGATTCAGAAAGTGGAGATATTATTATAAATAAACAAACCCAAAAGTTTGGTATAATTACAAAAGACTGGAAAAGAGCAAATGTAATTACAAAAAGAAAATGAAACTTTAGATTTATATGAATTAATTTATATCAATAGAGTAGAAAATAAATATGAAGTTTTGAGAAGTGAAGACGAATTAAGAATTAAGGAATTGACTTTCGAAAAAATACTCGATTTAAGAAGGAAAAATCTAATTGAAACAGTTATTAAAAACTAAGTTTATGTTCGGAATATTATCTTTAATCTTAATTTTTTCCCCTTTACTATTTCAGTTTATATATGGAACAAAAGCCATTCTTAAAACTACTTTAATGACATTTGGAAAAGTGTCTTTAATCAGTTTCATTTTACAATTACTATTTTCAAGTGCTATTTTTGGTGTTGCTTATTATAATTTTTCAAAATATTTTGATGAACATCCCAATAAAACCAGATGCCTAACCCCTATTGCTGGACTTGTATTTGTTCTTTTATTTTTTGCTATTGCGCTGTTAATTACTATAGTTGTGCAATATTTTATAAAAATAGGGAAAGAAAATAAACTAAGATCAAATAAATTGGAATGAAAACAAAAACAGCTTTAATAATTTTCGCACTTTATTGTAATTCTTATTGAAGTGACTTACTTTGGAAATCCCCTAAAAATAAGTTAAACTCTTCCTTCTACTTATATAAATGCTTTAATTTTGATTTTACTAGAAGCATTTCTGAAAAATCAAAAAAATTAAAATGACACAATCAAAAAATCAATATAAAATTGAAGCAGAAAGTTTCGAATTACCACAATACTTAGACAGAATCAATTTTTCGGAAGAAATTGAATTGACTATTGAAGGTATTACAAAATTAATGCGTTCTCAATTGTTCAGTGTTCCTTTTGAAAATATTGATGTGCAGGCCGGGAAAGTTATATCGTTAAATGGTGATGATATTGTAGATCAAATTGTGAACAATAATAGAGGCGGTTACTGTTATCAGATTAACGGTTTGTTTTCTTTGGCTTTGCAGGAAATTGGGATTCCACACTATTATGTTGCGGCGCGTCCAATGGTGAATCCGGGTCAAAATCCGAAAACACATTTGGGAATCATTGCCACAATTGAAAATGAAGAATATCTGATTGATTTAGGATTTGGCGGAAATAGCATCAGAAAACCTTTGAAGCTAAGCGATGCTGGAATTGAGATTCAGCATGATTCTGACACTTTTACTTTGGTCAAAACAGAAGAAAATGAGTTTTTACTGCAAATCCTGATCGGAAAAGAATGGTCCAATTTATATTCGTTTGATTTGACGCCACAAAGATGGATCGATTTTAAACCTGCCAATTATTACAATTACTCACATCCAGATTCCGTTTTTGTACAAAACCTAATTGTGGTTCTGCAAAATTCGTTGGGAAAGAAAATAGTATTTAAAAATGCTGTAAAATCTGTGACGAACGGTACGACTGAAATTGTTTCTTTTGAAGACGATCAATTAGAAAGTATTTTGGAATCAGAATTCAATTTGAAACTGAAAAAATCTTAATACTTAAAAATTCAAACTTCCTGAAAACTCTTAATTCCACTAAACACTTAGCCCTGATAAAAGTGGAAATTCTTTTTTGAGAAAGCCTATTTTTTATGGTTTTTGCAGAGCGACCGGAGGAAGCTCCTGCAAAGACCAATAAAAAAGGATTTGGAGAAAAAGATTACTTCACCTAAAATTTATTTTAATCGGAGTTCAGTGAACATGTTTGTAACGGATAGCAGGATTAGCTTCTTAAAAAAAACATAAATCTTCATCTGCTATTGATAAATCATAACTACCTTTGCACTGTCAAAAAATCATATTATGAACATACAACATATTCCACAAATTAAGCATACTGATAGTGGGAATTTCTTTTTATTGGCGGGACCTTGCGCTATTGAAGGAGAAGAAATGGCTCTTAGAATTGCTGAAAAATTAGTTGGTATTACCGACAAACTTCAGATTCCTTATGTATTTAAAGGATCTTTTAAAAAAGCAAACCGTTCTAGAATTGACAGCTTTTCTGGAATAGGTGACGAAAAAGCTTTAAAAATCTTACGAAAAGTTTCAGAAACTTTTCATGTTCCAACAGTAACAGATATTCATACCAACGAAGATGCTGATATGGCAGCTCAATACGTAGATGTATTGCAGATTCCAGCTTTCTTAGTTCGTCAAACTGATCTTGTTGTGGCTGCTGCCAACACAGGAAAAACAGTAAATTTGAAAAAAGGACAATTTATGAGTCCAGAAAGCATGAAACACGCTGTTCAAAAAGTTTTAGACTGTAATAATGAAAATGTTATGGTTACAGACCGTGGTACTATGTTTGGTTACCAGGACATGATTGTTGATTTTAGAGGAATTCCTACTATGCAACAATATGCGTCTACGGTTTTGGATGTAACACACTCGTTGCAACAACCTAACCAGACTGCCGGTGTTACGGGAGGAAGACCAGATATGATTGAAACTGTTGCTAAAGCGGGTATTGCTGTGGGTGTTGACGGTATTTTTATCGAAACTCATTTTGACCCTGCTAATGCAAAAAGTGATGGTGCTAATATGCTTCATTTAGACTATTTTGAAGGTTTAATGACCAAATTGGTTGCCATTAGAAAAACAGTTAATTCATTCTAATTTTTAATACACGTTCATTGAAAACAAATATTTTATTTTTCTTCTTGATGTGTTTTTCATTAAACACTTTTGCTCAGGAAGAAATCGCAGTAGAAAAATACACAGCACATAACAAAGGTAAATTTTTCGTTTCCTGGGGAGGAAACAGGGATAGTTATACCAAATCTGATGTAAATTTCAGAGGAAAAGATTACAACTTTACGGTTGCTGATATGAAAGCTCATGATAAGCCAAAAGGATATCATATTGATTATGTAAATCCGGCAAACATGACAATCCCGCAAACTAATTTTAGAATGGGATATTTCTTTAACGACCATTACAGCGTTTCTATTGGTTGGGATCACATGAAATATGTGATGACACAAAATCAAATAGCTAATGTTACTGGTACTATTAATTTACCTGTTGATCAGGCCGGATCTTTTTACAACGGAGTTTATAATAATACACCTGTAGATATGTCTCTATATGGAGCTCAGGAAGGTGGTTTTGATCAAGGTACTGTTCAGGGAAATCCTCCTGCTTTTTTAATGTACGAACATACAGATGGTTTGAACTATATTAATACTGAGGTTTCCAGACATGATGATATTTCGAAATGGTTTGGTTTACCAAATATAGATAAGGTTCAGATTAACTTAACTGAAGGTTTAGGTGCCGGAGTTTTATATCCTAAAACCAATACAACTCTTTTAGGGAAAGAACGTCATGACGATTTTCACATTTCAGGATATGGTCTATCTGCAAAAGCAGGAATCAACTTTACCTTCTTTAAACATTTTTACCTTCAGGGTGAGCTAAAAAGCGGTTATATTAATATGCAGGATATTAGGACTACAGTTAGTAATGAAGACAAAGCTTCACAAGACTTTTTCTTTTTTCAAAGAATTATTGCTGTAGGTGGAATTTTCAGAATCTAATATTTCTCCTAAAATATATTTAAAAATAGTTATCATTTTGGTAACTATTTTTTTTGCCATTTATTTGCTAAATCATACTTTATTCATAAAAGTCAAACAATGAAAAAATCAAAATATCTATTTCCCATAATTACATTTTTGCTCAGTTTTGGATGTGCATTGTTTGTAGCTATGAAGGTTTTTCCAAACAATCCGTTTTCTGGAACAAAAATAGAAAATAGTGCTGCTAATAAAATTCATGATGGGGACATCATTTTCCAGACGTCAGAATCAAAACAATGTGAAGCGGTTCGAATTGCAACAAACTCGAAATTTTCGCATTGTGGAATTATTTTATTTGTGAATGGTGTAGAATTTGTTTTAGAAGCTGTACAGCCTGTAAAAATAACGCCGCTTGAAGAATGGATCGCTCATGGAAAAGAGCATAAATATGTGGTTAAGAGACTCAAAAATGCCGGTACTATTTTAACGGAAGAAACTCTTGATAAAATGAAAAGATATGGCAAACAATTTCTAGGCAAGGAATATGATGCTTATTTTGAATGGACGGATAACCGAATCTATTGTTCTGAATTAGTCTGGAAAATCTATAAAAATGGTGCCGGAATCGAACTGTCAAAATTGAAACAATTGAAGGATTTTAATTTGACTGATGAAAGAGTACAGAAAATATTAAAAAAAAGATATGGAAATGAAGTTCCACTTGAAGAAAAAGTGGTTGCTCCTTCTGATCTTGTTGATTCTGATTTATTAAAAACTGTAATTGATACGTATTAAAAAAATAGACTGCTTTTATCCCGCGAATTTTACGGATAAAACGGATT
>RCUK01002308.1_pt1 | contig 10301 bp, 7 predicted proteins | sample 2166381 | NCBI WGS metagenome assembly RCUK01 (sample SAMN09932809, study PRJNA488358) | compost metagenome | isolation source: compost soil in an enriched community | place: Germany: Experimental Botanical Garden
CAATTTACCACCTCTTTAACGGCAAACTATGCCTATCGCCTACAGCTTGACGCGGATGATACTAAAAGGTTGAGCTTTGGAATAGGATTAGGGGTAGTGCAATATAATTTAAATGGGGATATGATACGTACTTCGGAAGGGGGCGATCAGGCCATTGCGATAGGTGACGAAAATAGTATGAAACCCGATGTGAGGTTTGGTGTATTTTACAATTCTGATTTCTGGTATATGGGGCTTTCGATACTGGATGCTTTTTCAGGCTCTGGAGTAACCTCTATAACCAGCTCAGCTTCTTTTAATATTTCGCGTAGCCGACATGCCTACTTCATTACAGGCGGATTGGTTAATGTTTCTCCCGATATGAGGATAAGACCGAGTCTGATGGTTAAAGAGGACTTTAGAGGGCCTACAAGTGTAGATTTAAATGTGATGACCATATTTAATGATAAGCTCTGGCTTGGGGCATCTTACAGAACTGGTTTTGGTTTATGGAAAAAAGACATTAATAAGCTTGATTTGGGTAAACAAAACTCTATTTCTGGAATAGTACAGGTATTTGTAAGCGAGCGATTTCGAATCGGTTATTCTTATGATCATGTAACCAGTCAACTCAATAGCAATCAAAATGGCTCACATGAAATAACTATGGGCCTAACTTTTGGACGAGTGCCAAGATCATTTATTTGTCCAAGAGTTTTTTAATTTAAATATTTCTTTCTCCGGCTTATGGAATGCTGACGATGCTAGCATCAATACTATAAATCAATGGTATAATGTTTAATCTAAATTCTAAAGCAATGTTGGGTTCAAAAATCGACTTATTTGGCAATGAATGGCTTGATGTAGTGTTCGATCAGAAAAACAAAACCTATGGTGCTTACGCATTACGTAGGGAAAGTTCCTCGAATACTTTAAGGGCACTTTTTATAGCGGGGACATTGTTTATCCTGCTGTTTTTATCTCCAAAGATCATTAGCCTGATCAAGGGAAATAACACAATTGAGGATATTCCTGAGAAGATAACCCCTGTTGCATTACAACCACCTCCGCCAGTAAATCCAGAAACCCCGCCGCCAGCAGCCATTGAGCCACCGCCGGCCAAACAAACTCAAATCAAGTTTCCGCCACCGGTTGTTGTGGCAGATAATATGGTAGTTGATGTTGAACCGGTACAGATTAAAGATCTTGCGAATGCAAATCCCGGACAAAAAGATATCATTGGTGTTGAGGATGGGAAGATCGTAATTGAAGGGCCTACAGGTAAAGGACCAGTAGGTGCTGATGTGACTGAGGATAATAAAGTATATGATATATTTGTAGCGCTAGAAGTACAACCTACGTTTCCAGGGGGGATGGATAAGTTTTATAAATATCTTTCAAAAAGTATCAGGTACCCGGCTATGGCACAAGAAAATAATATTCAAGGTAAGGTATTCTTGTCTTTCATCATCGAAAAGAATGGCTCTCTTACAGATATCAAAGTGGAAAGGAAGCTGGGTTATGGTACCGATGAAGAAGCTGTTCGGGTCTTAAATGGCAGTCCAAAATGGATGCCTGGTATTCAGAATGGAAAGGCTGTTCGTGTAAAGTATAACATCCCTATTAGTTTTGCAATGCCTCAATAAGCATAATAAAAATGCCCGCTTTAAGCGGGCATTTTTATTATGCTGATAATTCCATTTTATATTCCTTAACGAAGATTTTATTTAGATGTGCTTCATAGCGTTGCAGGTCATTTGGCACATCTGCATTTTTCTCTACATCATGGAAATGGATGCTCTCCAATGGCTCCATACCAGTAAAAGCATTCATGCGGTGGAAGCCAAACATAGGTCCTTCATCCACACTTTTTTCTTGGAAAAACTCTCCCGGTAGCGTAAAGGCTTCTTTAGGTGCATTCCATGAGGTGGTTAGCATATATTTTTTGCCATGCATCATGCCACCTGTTCCATAATTGATGGTTGGATTGGCCGAAGATCTACCATCACTGTGGTAAATACCATTGTTGTGACCTTCTGTAAACACCACGTCTATATATTTCTTAAATTCATTCGGCAGTTGGAACCACCATACAGGAGTATGGTAAATCACCACATCAGCCCATTTATAATTTTCTACTTCTTGTTTGATATCGTATGGTTGGTTGATGTCGGTTGAACGTACTTCAAAGCCCTCATTATTTTCAAAAAAGCTTATTGTTTTATCTGCTATTGTCTTGTTAAATCTACCACCAGAATGTCCGAAAACCTGGCCGCCATTAATTACAAATATTCTCTTCATTGTTGTATGTTTTAATAACAGTACAAAGGTAATGTGGGTATATGTATAATTATAATAGTTTAATTTATACATTTGTATCATAATTATGATAGTATGGTTAACTTAGAATGGTTCAGGACATTTAAAGCTATTTATGAAACCGGGACACTTACTGGTGCTGCTGAGGCATTGTATATCTCGCAACCGGGAGTGAGTTTACACTTAAGCTCGCTGGAGTCTTATGTTGGTTATAAGCTTTTCGACAGAACATCCAGGAGAATGATCTCGACAGAAAGAGGGAAGGTGCTTTACAATTATATCCTCGAATCTTTAACTAAATTGGAAGAGGCAGAAAGGCATTTCCACAAAAGTGTAGAGAAAGACATCCCAACCATAAGCATCGGGATGTGTTTTGAGACCTTTCAGTTTACTTTAGAATCCTATTTGCCAACGCTTCCTTTTAATGTGATTATCAAGTTTGGAGAGTATCCACAAATGTTGAATGATCTGGATAGCGGTATCCTGGATCTGATCATCACTCCTCAAAAAGGAGATTATAAAGGTTTGTCTTATGAGCCTTTTTTTAAAGAAAAAATTGTACTGGTTTGTGGGGCAAAAACGGTTACTGGAGACTTCGAAAATTTAACTAAAGCCAAAGATATTAATGGGCAGTTGGACTGGTTAAAACAGCAAACCTGGTATGGTACTACTGGGGATATGGAACACCAACGCAGATTTTGGCACAATAACTTTGGTAAACGACCCGACTTTAAACCCAACTATATTGTACCCAATTTGTGTTCTATTTTAAGATGTTTAAGTGCAGGTAATGGCATTGCGGTAATGCCTGATTTCTTGTCTAAACGAGAACTTGATCAGGGAAGTATCAAAGTGCTATGGGAGGGAAATGATCCTATAGAAAATACCTTATACTTTGGTACCCGTAAAAAAACAATTTATGAGGAGCAGATCAAAACCATCAAAGAGATATTTTTGAAAGAAATGGTTTAATGACGCATCATTAAACCATTTTATTAACCGAAGAATAAATAGCAAAGGCCTATTGCGGTGCAAACCCCAACTAAGTCGGCCAGTAGCATCGCGCCAATTGCATAACGTGTATTTTTTATATTTACAGCACCAAAATAAACGGCAACTACATAAAATGTAGTATCAGATGCACCCTGGAATATTCCAGAAAGTCGGCTGGCAAAAGAATCAGGACCATAGGTTTCCATGGTGCTTACCATCATTCCTCTGGCAGCACCACCACTTAGCGGTCTGATTAAAGCTGTTGGTAAACCTTCAACGAATCGCGTATCAGCCCCTAAGGAAGCGAATAGTGCTTTTATACCGCCAATCACCACATCAAAAGTACCACTTGTACGCAATAAGCTTATGGCTACCAGCATTCCAACTAAATAAGGAACAATTCTAATTGCGGTATCAAAGCCATTTTTTGCACCATCAATGAAAGCATCAAATACATCAATTTTTTTGTAAAGTCCACCCAACACAATTACCAAAAAAACGAATAGAATCAAACCGTTGCTCAGCATTCCCGAGAACGATTTAATGCCATCTGCGTTAAGGCGAGTAATATATAAAACCAATAAAACAATGATAAACGAGATGCTTAAAACCCATCCAATGACTACGGGTTGTAAAAGGTTAATCTTTTGTTTGAAGGAAACAATCATCATTGCTGTGATGGTACCGACAAAGGTTACGATCAAACAAGGTATAAATATATCCGTCGGATTTGAGGCGTTTTGCGATGCACGGATGGCAATTACACTTACAGGGATCAGGTTTAATCCTGCCGCGTGAAGGCACAGAAACATAATCTGAGCGTTGGATGCAACATCTTTACTTGGATTTAGTTCCTGCAAACTTTCCATTGCTTTTAATCCGAATGGTGTTGCTGCATTGTCCAATCCTAATAGATTGGCTGAGAAATTCATAATCATGTGCCCCATAGACGGATGTCCTTTGGGGATGTCAGGGAATAATTTTGAAAAGAAGGGACCTACAATCCTCGACAATAAACGTATGCCGCCAGCTCTTTCTGCGATGCTCATCAAGCCCATAAATAGTGCTAAAATCCCGATCAGTTTAAGACAAAGCTCTACTGCAACCCAGCAGGTTTGAATGATACCGTCAAGTTTCAATGGATTGGCAGCATCATCGGCTTTGCCAATAACCATCCAGTTAAAAATATCAGTTTGTCCAAAAAAGAAACATTTTATACTCGCTACAACAATTGCAACGATTATAAAAGCAGACCAGATTCTACTTAATGCCATTAAAGATGATTTAGTTTAGGCCTTAAATTTAAAGTTTTGATTCTAATATCCCTGCTTTAAATTTAAGGTTTTTCATCAGTCAGCTCAAACCCCCAGCTTTTGCCTTTTTCGGTTGCAGGTATGCCGTTTACCATCCATGCCGGAGCTTTTGCGCCTTTTAGGTAATAGTCAAAAAACTGTTGCTCTCTGATTTGGATATCTTTTCTGTTTTGGCGTTGCATTAAATTGTGCGCTTCGTTGTTATAATTTAGTAACCAAACTGGTTTGCCCAACCTTCTTAAACCTGTAAACATTTCAATTCCCTGGTACCAAGGCACAGCTCCATCAGCATCATTAGCCATAATTACTACTGGAGTTTTTACATTTGGCAGCTTAAATAAAGGAGAGTTTTCGATGTATAGATCTGGTTTTTCCCAAAGGGTAGCACCAATCCGACTCTGGGTTCTTTCATATTGAAATTGGCGGTTCATACCGCTTTCCCAACGCATTCCACCATAAGCTGAGGTCATGTTTACTACTGGTGCTCCTGCCCATGCTGCTGCATACATATCTGTTCTGGTAATTAAATGAGCCACTTGGTAGCCGCCCCAACTTTGTCCCTGAATACCTATTTTACTACCATCTACCCATGAGTTTTTCTTTAGCGATTCAACTCCAGAATTGATAAACTCTTCTGCAGATCTACCAGGGTAGCCTGTTTCATAACTAATATCTGGCGCAAATACCAGGTATCCATTACTTACAAAAAAAGGAATGTTTAATCTGGAGGGAGTAGGTGCAGGAGCCTGATAGCCGTACAATCCATCAGATAGCTTTTCGTAGAAATATACGATCATCGAGTATTTTTTTGTCGGATCAAAGTTTTCTGGTTTGTAGAGTATCCCTTCCGAATTAAAGCCTTTAGGTGTTGTCCATTTTACCAGCTCTGCAGTTCCCCAGTTGTAATTCTGTTGTTGCGGGTTGGTGTTACTTAGTTTTATCTGTGTCTTCATATCTGTTGATACGTAAACATTTGGTGAGTTTACATAATTGCCTTTATCAAAAATGAAACGTTCTGCATCTTTAGCTTTAACCAGGTCTGAGTAAGTCATTTTCTCCATTACTACAAGTTCAGGATTCTGGTGGTTACCAATGGACTTTTTGTACCAGCCACGCTCTTTAGTACTATTGTTGAAGGCATTGAGCCAGATGCTTGCTTTTTTATCTAAAAACTTGCTTTCAGGATCTAGCTTTTCATATCTGAAGGTGATTTTATTTTGTCTGCCAAATCCATTGGTAATATTTTGCGGAGCATTTTTGCCATCCGGAGTAAATTCCCAGATGTCGTAACGGTCGTAAATCAATACAGCCTTGTCTTCTTCCGTCCATGCCGCCATCCCATAAGGAGCAGGATCATCTGGTACATCATTTTCCTCATCAACAAATTTTACATTTAGGCCATTGTTTAGATGAGTAACTTTTGCAGTAAGCACATTGTAAGTATACCAATTGGATGTTTTTTTATCGAAATAAAGCACAAACTTGCCAGCAGGGGAAGCCATTGCATATCCGCTTAATCCTTCGATGATTTTCTTTTTAGAACCAGTTTTTGTATCCACCAGGTAATAGTTCTTTAAGGTGCCACCAGTCCATTGCGCTTGTATTCTGCCATCATAATCGGTCGAGGCCAGAACAAAACTGGCATTTCCTTCATTGACTAGTGTTGCATCTGGTAGCTTTATATCTGTCAGCGGAACGATTCTCGGATCGCTGCTAAATACTTCAATGGCGGATAGATATGATTTTTTTAAGTCCTTTTCAAGATTTTTCAGTTGCATCGGCTGCAGGTAGTCATCTTTATAACTCCATACATCTAGTTTTGCATTTTCAAAATCGACTAAAGTTGTGTCCTTTGGGGTTCTTATTGGGGCAATGCCGAAATATAACTTACGGCTATCTTTACTAAATTTTAGACTACCATCACCACTTACAGCCCATTTTACTGGCATTCCCGGAATGGCTTTGTCGACCAATAGTTGAGCTGTATCAAGGGTAGGAGAGTTATAGTAAATCTCAAAATCTTTAATTTCCTTTTTCTCCGGACTATTTTCACCTAAAAATACAAGGTATTCTCCTTCTTCATTGAAAGTGAAACTCTTAAAATTACCCTTTCCTTTTACCAATGTTTTTAATGTTCCTTTTTCTGTATCGAATAGGAACACGCCAGTAGGGGCCAATTTATCCTTTTTTGAACCTGAACAAGCAAAAACCAATTGTTTGCCATTTTTATTAAAGCTGTAGTCGGTTACATATTTGAAAATACGCAAGGTTTGGGTTGTTAGATTTTTAAAAACCAGATCAGTACCTTCTTGTTTGCCTTTAGCATCTGGTTCATCTGCAAAAGCAGTGGCACTATCATCTTTTTTCTCTATTGAGGGGCTTATGCCTGTAGGTTTTGCTTTTTTAGCTGTATCAAGTGGTTTATCTAGTAAATATGCGATCACACTTACCCCATTTTCGGGCATTTTATAGGATTTTACCCTTGGTATTTTAAGAACATCCGATTGATCAAGGTTGACGATAGCTAATGAATCTTTGGTCATTTCATCAGGTTTCTTCTTTTTAATTCTTCCTTCGCGAATATCCTTGTATAAAGGTTTGATGGCAAAGGCAGCATATTTTGAATCTTTACTAAATTGTAAGTTCGTCCCTCTGGCTACATTTAGCTTTGTATTAGTCATTAAATTGTTCAGGTATAGAACACCATCCCCCTCTTGTTTATTTATGATGTAGGCGGCCCACAATCCATTATTTGACAATTGTTTTGTGCCTACTGATTCCCAATTGTTGTAGACTGTATGATCTAAAGGTTTCTTTTGCGCAAAACTTACGCTTGAAAGGAATAGCAGTGAGAGTGGAATTAGTTTTCTTAACATGTTTAATTGAATTAGTCGCCTTTTGGATTGAACCTCTAAATGTTATAATTTTTATACAGATATCCTTATTTGTACGCCAAATTTTACAAAAAAAATGCCCGGATCATATTTAACGACCCGGGCATTTTTGTATAAAATAAGATGATAACTTATTTCTTTTTTTGCTGTGCAGCAGCTTGTTGCTGTTGACGCATGTAATCTTCTAGTTTAGCACTAAATCCTGATTTCTTTTTCTTTTCAGCAGGTTTAGTTTTATTTTCTTGTAATGTTCTATGGATCTTTTCATCATCAACCATCGACTTGATTAAGAATTGCTGAGCAAAAGTCAACATGTTCGCAAGGAAGTAGTAATAGTTTAATCCTGATGGATAGCTATTCAGTACGCCTAAGAAAATGATTGGCATGATGTAACCAATGTATTTCATTTGACCTGAAGCACCAGAAATCTGGTTGTTGAAATAAGTATAGATCAACGTAGAAATCGTCATCAATACGCACATTAAACTTAAGTGATCACCAATAAAAGGAAGGGTGAAGCCAAATTTAATGAAGTCGTCATAAGTTGATAAATCTTTCATCCATAAGAATGATTCGCCCCGCAATTCGAAAAGGTTAGGGAAGAAGAAGAAGAAAGCCATTACAAAAGGCAATTGCAGCAACATTGGTAAACAACCTCCCAATGGATTTACACCCACTTGCTTGTAAAGCTTTAAATATTCTTGTTGTAATAAAGTCGGATTATCTTCGCCAACTTTAGCTTTGATCACATCCATCTCGGGCTTTAAAATTCTCATTTTAGCCATTGAAAGATAAGATTTGTAAGTTAAAGGCGACATCGCTACTTTTAGCATGATCGTTAAAAGCAGAATAATCAATCCGTAGTTCCAGCCAAAGCTTTCTAAAAACTTAAATACAGGCAATACAATGAATCTGTTGATGTATTTAAGTGGCCAATAGCCCATGTCTATTTGCTTTTCAAGCTCATGACCTTGAGCTTTTAAAGTAGAGAACTTGTTGGTTCCGAAATAGAAGTCCATGCTATAGTTCTGTGCTGCCAGTTGGTTAAAAGGCATGATCATGTTTGCACCATACCATTTAATTTTACCAGGCTCAATGCTTACTTTAACTTCAAGATCTCCTTTTTCAAAAGCGTCTTTAGGAATTAAAGCTGCACTGAAAAACTGTTGTTTGAAAGAGAACCATTGAATTTTACCTTCTTTCAGGTCTTCTTTAACATCTTTAGCAACACCAAGGTGATCAGGATTCTTGTCTACATATTTATAATATGGAGCCGAGTGTTCCTGCTCTTTCTTAGCTGATTTTTCTTGCTCAAGTAAAGTAGTTTCCCAGTTTAAAGCAATAGTGTTATTTTGAATAACCTGGTTTAAGCCATTTAAATTGATATTAAAGCCAACCTGATTGCTGTTAGGCTTTAAAACGTACACATATTCAATATATTTATCAGCCGAATAGTTAGCACGCATATTGATGCTTCCTGCATTTTGTGTAGCTGTAAAATATAGGTCGTTTGTACTTACAATTTTACCACCGATGTTCAGGTTCAAGCCAAACTTGTTCTGATCACCATCAAATAAAATAACCGGTTTTCCATTATAGGTTTTTTCGCCTTTAACTTGTACCGATAATATTTTACCACCTTTATTGCTGAAGGTTAATTTTAAATTTTCATTTTCAAGAACACTAGTTTGTACCGTTCCTGTGATATTGCCACCGAAAGGTCCAGTTAGTGCTGCAGAATCTACCACAGGTAATGCCACTATCGGAGCTACTGTGGTTGGAGCAGGTGCAACTCCAGCTTTTTTTAGTGAATCGGCAGTGTGTTTTTCCTGAATTGATTTCATTTCAGCCTCACTAGGCTTAAAGAAATAGAAGGACCCTGCTAAAACGATCATGATCAGGAACAATCCTGTAAACGTATTTCTATCCATTATTGTTAATTAAACGCGTATTATTTTGTTTTTTTCTTCGCAAACTCCATCGCAGCGGCGACAAATTTAACAAAAAGTGGGTGAGGATTAGCAACTGTTGATTTTAATTCAGGGTGAAATTGTCCACCAACAAAGAAAGGATGGTTTTTAAGCTCAACAATTTCAACCAGATTGGTTTCAGGGTTAATACCTGAAGCAATCATTCCTGCTTCTTCATATTGGCTCAGGTAAGCACTATTAAATTCATAACGGTGTCTGTGACGCTCAGTAATGTGTTGTTTTCCATAAGCAGCAAATGCTCTTGTACCTTTTTTTAGGTCACATGGATAAGAACCTAAACGCATGGTACCACCTTTTGCAGTAATGCTTTTCTGGTCTTCCATCATATTGATTACAGGGTGTGCACTTTCTTCATCAATTTCAGTAGTGTTTGCACCTTGAAGTCCTAATACATTGCGACCAAATTCAATTACGGCACATTGCATACCCAGGCAGATACCAAAGAATGGCACATTGTTTTCCCTTACGTATTTAATAGTGTCAATTTTTCCTTCAATACCGCGACTTCCGAAGCCTGGAGCAACCAATATACCATCTAAATGGCTAAGTTTTTCCTTTGCATTGTCCGGATATATTCCTTCTGAGTGGATGTATTCAACTTTTACTTTACATTCATTTCTTGAACCAGCATGAATAAATGATTCAATAATTGACTTGTAAGCGTCTGGTAATTCTACGTATTTACCTACTAAACCAATTTTAACTTCAGATGTTGGGTTTTTCAAACGGCCAAGGAATTCTTTCCATTTTTCCATATCCGGCTCGTTTTTTTGTGGCAACTTCAATTTGCTCAGTACTGTTTTGTCCAATTG
>RCUK01002311.1_pt1 | contig 10297 bp, 7 predicted proteins | sample 2166381 | NCBI WGS metagenome assembly RCUK01 (sample SAMN09932809, study PRJNA488358) | compost metagenome | isolation source: compost soil in an enriched community | place: Germany: Experimental Botanical Garden
TTTTTCCTTTTTTGCCAATTAAAGTTTCAATAGATTTTGGAGAATATTTCAAATACGTTTCAGCTAAAATATCCATATTATGACGCATATCCGGATTAATCAGATAATGCGCAATCATTGTATCAAAAAGTTTTCCTTTCACAGTAATACCATAATTAGAAAGGATTTTTAAATCGTATTTTAAGTTCTGACCAATTTTTTCGATGCTTTCATTCTCGAAAAATGGTCTGAATTTTTCAATTAAAACCTGAGCTTCTTCCTGACTTTCCGGAAACGGAACGTAATATCCCTTTCCTTTTTCATAAGAGAATGACATTCCCACTAATTCCGCATTTAAAGCATCTAATCCAGTAGTTTCGGTATCAAAGCAAACAGAAGTTTGTTTTTGTAAATTTTGCAAAAGTAATTTAACTCCTAAATCGCCTTCAATTGCCTGATACGAATGCGGTGTGTTTTCTAAAGTATTGTAAAATGAATTTCTGGAAGCTTCAATATCTTCATCAGAAGTTCCTCCGCCTCCAAAAAGATCAAATTGATCTTCATTCTTAGGTTGTGGTTTTTTGTATAATTTAGCATCAGAAGCAGGAGCTGCTGAAGTAGCTAATTCATTTCCTCCACCCACTTTAAATAAATTGTCAAATTGTTCTGCCATTCTTCTGAATTCTAATTCCTGAAAAATAGCATCCGTTTTTTCGATATCCGGACGTGAAAGTTCGTAGTCGTTTTCATTAAAAACAACATCACAATCGCAGATAATGGTCGCTAGTTTTTTAGATAAAATTCCTTTGTCTTTATTGGCTTCGATGTTTTCTTTCATTTTACCTTTCAGTAAATGCGTGTTTTCCAGAAGATTTTCCATTGTACCAAATTCCTTCAGGAACTTTTTGGCAGTAACTTCACCAACACCTGGTAATCCGGGAATATTATCAACAGCGTCTCCCATCATTCCAAGAAAATCGATAACCTGATCCGGTCTTTCAATTTCAAATTTTGCCAAAACTTCAGGAACGCCCCAAATTTCTATTCCGTTACCCATACGGGCTGGTTTGTACATAAATATATTCTCAGAAACCAATTGTGCAAAATCCTTATCTGGAGTTACCATAAAGACTTTGTAGTTTTCTTTTTCGGCCTGTTTAGCAATGGTTCCAATTAAATCATCGGCTTCACAACCTTCTATTTCAATAATCGGAATATGCATTGCTCTTAACAGTTCCTGAATATACGGTACAGCAATTTTAATCGCTTCCGGAGTAGCATCACGATTAGCTTTGTATTCGACAAACATTTCGGTTCTTACGTGACTTCCGCCTTTATCAAAAGCTACCGCCAAATGGTCTGGTTTTTCACGTTTAATAACATCCAAAAGCGAATTCATGAAGCCCATGATCGCTGATGTATCCATTCCTTTAGAGTTAATTCTCGGATTTTTTATAAAGGCATAATAACCACGGAAAATTAATGCATAAGCATCGAGAAGAAAAAGACGTTTTTGAGTTGACATAAAAAAAATATTAGTCTGTAAAAATAAACAATTGGGTTCTCAAAAATAAACTTAAAAGATTTTTTTTCCACCATATAAGTTATATAAGTTCATTTAGTAGAGTCGCACAACAGTGCGTCTATGGTTTTAGTTGGCACACAACGGTAAATCTGAGATTATGTTGAAGAAATTAAATGAACTTATATAACTTATATGGTGGAAAATATTTAAAAAGTTAATGTCAAGTTAAAGTATTTATATTGATATGATTCTTCATTTTGCCTTCATTTTACGAGAGTACATTTGATCTGTAAAATAAAAGGTATTAATTTAAAATTTAGAAATCATGAGAAATTTATTGATGTTACTAGTAGCCGTTTTAGGAACAAGTGCAATGGTACATGCATTTCCTCCTGCTGTAAAAGTAGGCCCTGTAAAAGAAGTAAAAGCGCTTCCTGCAAAAGAAGTTAAATCTACAAAACATCCTAAACACAAATCTGAAAAAAAAGCGAAAACTGAGAAAAGTGAAACTTCTAAATCAGAAACAGCAAAAGTGAAAAAATAAGTATTGCTTTTGTTTTGTTTTCAAATCATGGTAAAAGAAGACAAAACAGGAATAATGGTTATGGAATGTGGATGAGAAAGCTGATGAAGAAATTTGTCAGCTTTTTTTGATTCGTTAATTTTTTAATAATGCACAACGGAGCTTTTTTTAATTGCTTAAATTTAGTTGCGCTTAAATGCTGTTTTTATGAATATTTTAATTGTTGAAGATAATAAGGAGCTTGCCGTAGAAGTCTACGATTTTTTGTGTAACGTAGGTTATATATGTAAGATAGCAAATAGTTGCAGTGATGCTCTTGAAGAAGTGGGAAGTAATGATTATGATGCGATGTTACTTGATCTTGGTTTGCCTGACGGAGATGGTTTTGAAGTCCTGAAAACCATTCGTAAAACAAAATCTAAAATAGCTGTAATTGTCCTGACAGCGCGCGGAGAATTAGATGACAGGATAAACGGATTACATTTAGGCGCTGATGATTACCTGACAAAACCATTTGCTTTGACCGAATTAAGCGCAAGATTATTTGCGGTTATTCGCAGAATTCATGGGTTTACTTTGAACAATTTAGAAGTACATGGTTTCTTATTGCAGTTGCAGGATTATAAAGTGAGTTATGATGAAATTCCAATTAATTTAACTAAAAAAGAGTTTGATATTTTTCAATATTTGGTTTTGAATAAAAACCGTGTCATAACCAGACTACAGCTTACAGAGCATATTTGGGGCGATATTTTAGAGGTTAATTCCGATTCAAATTTTATTGACGTTCATGTTCGAAATCTTCGAAAAAAGTTGGACAAACACACTACAATAAATTGGTTCGAAACCGTACGAAATGTGGGTTATCGTATAAACGAGTAAATAGATTTCTGTGAAAATAAAACACCAATTAGCTATTTTTAATGCGCTGACAAGATTGTTGGTGATTTTGATTTTATGGCTGATGTTGCCCATTTTAGTTGAAAATGTGGTTTACAGACATATTAATAATGGATTGGTGGAGAAAAAGAAAAAATTTATTGATCATTTGAATCAAAATGAAATCAATGATTTTATCGAAAACTCAGATGATTCTACCGAAACGTATTCGCAATTTTCGACCTTGCACAGCGAATTTTTGGTACTTTCTAAAATTCCTTTAAAACCAAATCAGAAGAAAACAACTTTCAGCAATGATTATCGGGTGATTGAAGGCGAAGAAAATGAATATCGAATTTTGCAATATCATTTTACCTATGAGAATCAAGGTTATCAGTTGGAAATAGGAAGTAGTTTAAGTGAAGTAAACGATCTTACTTTCATAATTCGGTTCTTCATTATTATCGTTTTGGTCGTTATTCTTTTAGTGACTTTTTTGGCAGATACGGTTTATATCGAATACCTGCTCAAACCTTTCTACAAAATTATCGATACTAAAATCAGGCGTGTTAACGAACCGGAAGCCTTTGATCATACTCCAATTAATGCGAGATCAAGAGATTTTCGCGAACTAGATTTGGTTTTAAATCAAATGATGGACAGAATTACGGAGCTCTTCAAAAAAGAAAAACAATTTATTTCGAATGTTTCCCATGAATTGTTAACCCCAATTGCTTTACTAAAAAATAAGTTTGAAAATTTATTGCAGAATGAATCTTTAGACGACAATGCTTTTGATAAAATCGCAGGAGCACTAAGAACATTAGATATGCTGAAAAAAATCATCAATAATTTATTGCTGATTTCCAGAATCGAAAACAATCAGTACGAGGCTAATGAAAAAATCAATTTCAAAGATATTTTAAAAGATTTAGAAGAAGATTTACAAGATAGAATTGAGGACAGAGAAATTCAGTTTTCAAGCAATATAAACCAGAATTTTGTTTTCACCGGAAATAAAACGTTGATTCACATATTGATTTATAATTTAGTTACGAATGCTATAAAATATAATAAACCAAAAGGCAGTATTATAGTTGAAGATGGGTTTTATAACAATCAATATTTTATTGCCATAAAAGATTCCGGTATTGGAATGAACGCCACACAAATCGAAAAGATATTCAATAGATTTGCCCGAATAAGTTCTGATCAGGACGGGCAGGGTTTAGGACTTGCTATTGCTGAAAGTGTTGCTCTTTTTCATCATATTGAGATTAAAGTTACTTCTGAAATAAATGAAGGAACAAACTTCACACTTTTGTTTCCTGAAGCGCATTTACACAATTAAAAGTTAAATTTTGAGAACTGCTTCAATCTTCATTTTGTCTTCATTTTCCGATTATATCTTTGAGCTATAAATAATAAGATAATAATCAATAAAAACTTAAATCATGAAAAAATTAGTAATGTTAGCAGTAGCTGTTTTAGGAACAACTGCAATGGTAAACGCTCAAACAACTCCAGCTCAAACAGCTCCGGCAAAAGAAGCTAAAGTTTCTAAAAAAGATAAAAAAGCAGATAAAAAAACTAAAAAAGCAGAAGCTAAGCCAGAAGCGGCAAAAGCTCAAAAATAAGAAAGCATAAGTTTATTTATAAACTTTATTGTGGATTAAAAGGTTTTAAAAAATTTGGTAGAGAAAAAGCTGGTGGAGAAATTTGCCAGCTTTTTTTGTTGTTATTTTGAGTTAAATTTTTGATAATAAAAAGTGATAAGATTTTCATTCTTTGTTACTTTGCTTAAAACTACAACTACATGATCCTTCGTTTTGTAATTCTATGTGCTCTATTTTTATTTATTGAGTTTTATTCTTATCAGGCTTTCCGAACTTTAATCAAGTTAAGATGGGCTTTGATTAGTTATCAGGTTATAAGTTTACTTCTTCTGGTTTTTATTATTTATTCATTTACGCAGTTTGATCGTTCAGTTGGGCAAACCAAACAAACCATGTTTACAATGGGTTTGATGTTACTGGTATATGTGCCTAAAATTGTACTGACACTTGTAATGTTTGGAGAAGACATATTTAGAATAGGGGCAAGTCTATTAAATTATTTTATGTATAATGCTCCAAGAAAAGAAATGATGCCAGACAGGCGAAAGTTTATCAGTCAGATAGCATTAGGTTTGGCGGCAGTTCCTTTTTTGTCGCTTATTTACGGAATCTTCGAAGGAAAATATAATTTCAAGGTATTTAAGCAAACCGTCTTTTTTCCTGATTTACCAGATGCTTTTGATGGTTTTAGAATAACTCAGATTTCAGATGTTCATAGTGGAAGTTTTGATAATCCTGAAAAGATAAATTACGCGATTGATTTGATCAATGAACAAGAAGCTGATATGATTTTGTTTACGGGAGACATTGTAAATACACATGCAAAAGAAATGCATCCCTGGCTGGAGACTTTTAATCGTATTAAAGAGTATAAATATGGTAAGTTTTCTGTTTTAGGAAATCATGATTATGGGGAATATGTTACCTGGCCATCTGAAAAACAAAAAAACGAAAATTTTCAGGAGATTAAGAGTCTTTATGGAAAAATAGGGTTTCAACTTTTGCTAAATGAACATACTTATATTCAAAAAGGGGACGATAAAATTGCCTTAATTGGAGTGGAGAATTGGGGAGTTAATTTTAAAAAGGCAGGTGACTTAAATAAAGCATCAGAAAATGTTCATCAGGATGATTTTAAGGTCTTAATGAGCCATGATCCTAGTCATTGGGAAGCTGAAATTAAAGAACATCCCAAAAACTTCCATTTAACATTGTCAGGCCACACGCATGGTATGCAGTTTGGAATAGAAATTCCGGGCTATTTTAAATGGAGTTTGGCGCAATATATTTACAAACAATGGGCTGGTCTGTATGAAAATGTTGGAAGATATGTTTACGTGAATCGCGGATTTGGTTTTCATGCGTATCCTGGACGAGTTGGTATCATGCCGGAAATAACAGTCATCGAACTAAAAAAAGGCAACAATGTGGCTTAATTCGTTAAAAATGCTACATTTGTATTAATTATCTCTTTTTAATAGATTAAAAGAATTAAATTTTTGGTTTATGTCAAAATTTGGAGAACTTATAAATGCTCAGGTTCCAGTGTTAATAGACTTTTACACAGATTGGAACGAATCATCTGTATCAATGCATCCTGTTATTAAGGATGTAGCTGCTGCACTAGGCGATAAAGCCAAAGTAATTAAAATTGATGTAGATAAAAATCAGGAACTTGCTGAAGCCTTGCGTATAAAAGGACTTCCTACTTTAATGATTTATAAAGAAGGACAAATGATATGGAGGCAATCAGGAGAACTTGATGCAAATACGATTATAGGAATTGTCCAGGATCAATTCAGTATTTAAAACTCCTTCTCAAGTTGGTATTGTTAATGAATGATATCAAACGTATATCCATTTTCTTTTAAAAAGTGTAAAGTTTTAGGTAACGCAAATTTTAAATTCTGCGATGCTTTAATACTGTCATGAAAAACGATTACACTTCCCGATGTTACATTTTTAGTTACGTTTTCAAGACATTTTTCAGGTGTAATACTCTGGTCGAAATCGGCACTTAAAACATCCCACATTACTATTTTGTAGCCTAAACTTCGTAAAATTTTAGATTGGGCTTTTTTTATTTTCCCATAAGGGGGGCGAAATAGTAAGCCATTCGGCCTTTTTTCATTTGATAAAATAGAAGCACAAGTTTTTACATTCTCAATATAATCATTTGTTTGACTTTTCCATCCATTGATATGGTTCATGGTATGATTTCCAATAGAATGCCCTTCTGTAATTAATCTTTCAAATAAAGATGAATTGGCGTTAATGTTTTTTCCAATACAAAAGAAAGTGGCTTTTGCATCAAATTTCTTTAATTCAGATAAAACCCAGTCTGTAACTTCAGGAGTTGGGCCATCATCAAAAGTGAGGTATATTTTCTTTTCTTGATTTGGAATATCCCAACAATACTTAGAAAACACCCTTTTTATAAATGAATTTGTTTTTACCCAATAAAAGCTCATTGTGAAATGATTTAGAGATATGTAAAAATAAAAAATGCAGCGCTATTTAACTAGTAGCGCTGCATTTTTTTAATCAGTATATTTTTCGTATCTTATTATTCTTTTTCGCGTCCAAAACGTTCAAAAACATTTACATACGTATTAAAAGTAACTTTGTGTTTTTCGTAGAATGCTTTATCCTTGTTGTGTTCCATAACCTGTAGCAGACTTCTGTAACGCTCAATATCAGTGATAATATCCATAGCCAAATCGGTTTGATCGCCTGGAGTTAATGTTGCGTAATAATTTAAGTTCTCTTTATATTTCTGAACTAATTTATTTAGCAGGTCATGTGCTTTCGCAGTTTCACCAACTTTGTAATATCCATTTGCAAAAGGTTCTACTAATGAATAATATCCAAACTTATCCACAGGTAATTTTGTCATTGCCAAATTAATCACATTTTTAGCTTTGTCTATTTTACCTTCTGCAATTAATTGATCACTTAAACGAGATAAATTAGTGCGGTATGTAATGCTGTTTCTTCTGGTTTCAGGGTCGTGGTAAATTTTATCACTATCACTGTTACCCCAGTCCCATTTCATTACAATATCATACATTTTATCTGCATCAATTTGTCCCATATCCATTGGTCCGCCTTCTTTTGAAGGGACATTTCTAATAGGAACTAACTTGTATACCATTCCATCTAATTGTAAATAATCTTTTAACCATAAATAATCTTCATCGTCAAAAGCACCACCACTAAAGTAGATCGGTCTTTTCCAGTTATTATTGGCTAAAATATCAAGCATCATCAAGCGGTTCTTGTAGATTGCACTTCCTTTGATGTCGATATCCATATATGGAACGATAGAATCGTTATACTTAGCATTAACAACTTTGTTCTTGATAATTAGATTTTTATCTACCGGAACTCTGATTTTATTAGTTGGATAAAAATGAATCGTTTGTCCGTTTTGTAAACCTACGGTCGATTTTGGATTTTTAATGAAACTAATAAAGTCATTGATGTTCCAACGTGTGTCAATTTTCTGAATGTAAGCCACGTAGTCTAATTTGTCACCCACATATTCATCATGCGTGAATGATATTGGTAATGGATCAGATTCATATGATTTTGCCTTCATTTGATCAATATACCAATCTGTCATAAATAGACTAGTATTCACGATTTTCACGTCTGTTCGAATGCCTTCGATTTCCTGGGCGTACCACAGCGGGAAAGTATCATTATCCCCAATAGTGAATAGGATTGCATCTTTATCGCATGAAGTTAAATATGCTTTAGCCATTGCAACTGCAGTATATTTGTTTGATCTGTCGTGATCATCCCAGTTTTGAGAAGCCATTAAAATAGGTGCTGCTAATAAACTTCCGGCAATAATAATGGGTCCGGCAATTCTAGGAGTAATATAATTTTGAAGGGTTTCGTATAGGGAATAAACTCCAAAACCTATCCAAATCGCAAATACATAAAAGGACCCTACAAGAGCATAATCTCTTTCGCGAGGTTCAAAAGGTCTTTCATTTAAATAAATTTTCAATGCAATACCGGTAAATAGAAACAATGCCAAAAGCACATAAAAGCTTTTAAGGTCTTTATTAGCATGATACATTATTCCTATAACTCCTAAGATAAATGGAAGGAAAAAGTAAACATTTCTTCCTTTGTTGTTTAAAACATCAGAAGGTAAGTTATCCTGAGATCCAAGATGCAATGAATCAAGAGCTTTAATCCCGCTAATCCAGTTTCCGTCTAAATTATCGTATTTTCCTTGTTCGTCACTTTGACGCCCAACAAAATTCCACATTAAATATCTCCAATACATATATCCAAATTGATATTCGAACATAAAACTGAAGTTATCTGCAGTTGATGGTTTTTCTATGATTAAATAATCTTTATAGCTATTTAGGAATTTGACATAGCCTTCATTGTCAATTTGTTTTTGCGAGTAAGCTTTTCTGAATTCAGAAACGGTTTTTTCAACCTCGTTTCGTAGTTGAGCTGTAGCTTTGTTGTATTCCTCTTCGCTTAACTGACTCGCATCAATACCGTATTTAGCTAAATCATCTTCATAAGGATAATTTGGATTTATTTTAAAGGCAGGAGGATTAGTAAAGCTGATGTAATTTTGAATGTGTCCGGTTTCGGTGCTCCACATTCTTGGCAAAATCGTTTTTTGATTATCATCAGAATTTTGATCTGCATTTTTATAATTATTGGTAATGACGTATTTACCAGTTTTATAATCTCTTTCGTAGTTAGGTTTTTTATCTAAATAAGGAGTTTTTTCGTCAAGTCCGGAAAAAACTTCAGTGTATTGAGGACCATAAAATAATGGATTTACACCATATTGTTCACGGTTGTAATAGGCTAAAACCTCGGTAGCATCTGATGGTTTGTTTTCATTGATAACTGTATTGGCATTTGCACGAACAGGCAGCATTATCCAGGTTGAGAAACCAATCAGGATAAATAAAACACAAAGAATAATAGTGTTGTAGAAAACTAAGCCTTTTTGCTTTGTATATTTTAATCCAAAATAAAAGAAAGCAATAAAAAGTAAAGCAACGAAAATGGATCCTGAATTAAAAGGGAGTCCCATACTGTTTACCATGAAAACTTCTGTTTTTCCAAAGAAAGCCATGGTTAAAGGCAAAAGTAATTTGAAAATGAATAATAAAATAGCAATTACAACAGCGTTCGCAATAATGAAATTCTTAACAGTGACTTTTTCGTAATGTTTAAAATAATATAGAAAACCAATTGCAGGAATTGTCAATAAAGCCATAAAGTGAACTCCAAAAGAAAGTCCAATAACAAGTGAAATGATTAACAGCCATTTATTTCCTTTTGGTTGATCCATATCCTGTTCCCAACGAAGGCCAAGCCAAAAAAGCAATGCAATTAATAAAGATGCCATTGCATAAACTTCGGCTTCAACAGCATTAAACCAAAAACTATCAGAGAAAGTATAGGCTAATGCGCCAACAAATGAACTTCCTAAAATAACAATTGAATTGTTTTGATCAATTTCTGCAAAACGAGCTACAATTTTTTTCAAAATCATAGACGATGACCAAAACATAAATAAAATAGTAAAGGCGCTAGAAAAAACAGACATCATATTTACCATCACCGCTACATGTTGATTGTCTATAGCAAACATGGCAAAAAAAGCTCCCATCATCTGGAATAAAGGTGCTCCTGGTGGGTGACCAACTTCTAGTTTGGCGGCTGTAGCAATATATTCGCCACAATCCCAAAAACTCATTGTAGGTTCAACAGTAAGTGTGT
>RCUK01002313.1_pt1 | contig 10294 bp, 8 predicted proteins | sample 2166381 | NCBI WGS metagenome assembly RCUK01 (sample SAMN09932809, study PRJNA488358) | compost metagenome | isolation source: compost soil in an enriched community | place: Germany: Experimental Botanical Garden
CTCCACTGAATTTCTTTTTGGTGAGTAGAGAATATGCAGCCCTTGCTACCAATTCAAGTCCGGTCGATTTGCATCCTGTCAGGCGCAGCCTTGATCGCCTTGCCCGGCCCCACACCCTCCATCGCTCAGACCATTGATGGGGGATCGGTCGTCACCGTACCTGGAACGCACAGTTCCCCCTGGACTATTCCAGGTTCCCTGACCGTCGGCAACACAAGCAGCGGCACGCTGCAAATCAGCGGTGGCGGCGTTGTGACGAACGGATCGGGCTTTGTCGGCCGCCAGGCTGGTAGCACGGGCACCGTGACGGTAAGCGGCATTGGCGCGCAGTGGACCAATAGCGCGGGCCTGTCCGTGGGCTTCTCCGGCACGGGTACCCTGAACATCGCGAATGGCGGCCACGTCGCGAGCACCACAAACACCTATATTGGCGTTGCGTCAAACGGTACAGGCTTCGTGACGATAAGCGGCTTGGATTCGCAGCTGAATAGCACCGGCTTCCTGCGTGTGGGCCAAACGGGCAATGGCACGCTGTCCATCAGCGACAACGCCGTGGTGTCGAACGGGCTGGGCTACGTAGGTTACGACCCTGGCAGTATCGGCACAGTGACGGTGAACGGCACGGGCGCGCGGTGGAACAACGGCAGCGAACTATCCGTCGGCTATTCGGGCAACGGCAGACTGGGCGTGACGGGAGGTGGCGTCGTTTCGAGCACGATCGGCACCATCGGTTCTACCGCGAGTTCCACGGGCACGGTTACGGTCGACGGGACGGGCTCTTCCTGGGTGAATTCCAGCACCCTCACTGTCGGTAATTCCGGCAACGGCGCGTTGACCATCGCGAACAACGCTACGGTCAGTGCGGTAAGCACCAGGGTGGCTGCCAATGCGGGTTCGCACGGGGTCATCAATATCGGCGCGGCGGCAACGGATCCCGCGGCGGCGCCGGGCAGGCTGGTACTTACAGGCGCCAGCCCTGGCCTGACGTTGGGCGCGGCCGGCGCGCTCGTTTTCAACCATACGGACACCAGCGGCGGCTACGCGTTCGCACCCGGCATCACCGGCGCGGGCAAGCTCGAGTCCTATAGCGGAACCACGGTTCTGACGGCCGACAACACTTATACCGGCGGGACCCTGATCGCGGGAGGAATCCTGCAGCTTGGCAATGGCGGCGTGACCGGCTCCATCGTGGGAAATGTGACAAACAACGGCATCCTGGCGTTCAATCGCTCGAACACCTTGACGTTCGCGGGCGCCATATCCGGCACGGGGGCCGTCAATCAGATTGGCGCAGGCACTACGGTTCTGACAGGCGCCAGTACTTATACGGGTGGGACCACGATCTCCGCGGGGACCCTGCAGCTCGGCAATGGCGGCGCGACGGGCTCCATCGTGGGCAATGTGGTGAACAGCGGAACGCTGGTGTTCAATCGTTCCGACGCCATGACGTTCGCGGGCGCCATATCCGGCGCGGGGGCGGTCAATCAGATTGGATCCGGCACTACGGTTCTGACGGCCGACAACGCCTATACGGGCGGGACCTTGATCTCTGCGGGAACCCTGCAGCTTGGCGATGGCGGCGTGACCGGTTCCATCGTGGGCGATGTGACGAACAACGGCACGCTGGCGTTCAATCGCTCCGACGTAGTGCCGTTCGCGGGTCTTATCTCCGGCTCGGGCGTGGTCAGACAGAACGGAACCGGCACCACGGTTCTGACGGCCGACAACACCTATACGGGCGGAACCACGATCACTGCGGGGGCGCTGCAGCTAGGCGATGGCGGCGTGACCGGCTCCATCGTGGGCGATGTGTCGAACAACGGTGCGCTGGCGTTCAATCGCTCTGATATCTTGCCGTTCGCGGGCCTGATCTCCGGCTCGGGTGCGGTCAACCAGAACGGAACCGGCACCACGGTTTTGACGGCCGGCAATACCTACGGCGGGGCCACGAGCGTCAATGCCGGCGTACTGCAGGCAGGGACCGTGGCCACGTTCAGCCCGAACTCGGCGGTGGTGGTGGCAGGGGCCGGCACGCTCGACCTGAACGGCTTCAGTCAGTCCGTTGCCGGCGCGACCAATGCCGGGCTGATCAGCATGGGCACTGGCACCGCGCCCGGCACAACGCTGACGACGCCGAACTATGCAGGCCAGGGCGGCAGGATTGCGATAAACACCTATCTGGGCGCGGACAGCTCGCCGTCGGACAGGCTGGTGATCAATGGGGGGGTCGCCTCGGGCGCGTCGTCCGTCCACGTCACCAATGCCGGCGGGCTGGGTGCCGTGACCGCCGGCAACGGCATTCTGATCGTTGACGCGATCAATGGCGGCACAACCATGACCAACGCGTTCACGCTAGGCAATCCTGGTGGCTATGCCGCCGCCGGCCCCTACGCCTATACGCTGTACCGTTCGAGCGTCGACGGCAGCGGGACGCAGAACTGGTATCTGCGCTCGACCATCGACTGCGCCTCTGCTCCGAACAACCCCGCGTGCCGGGGGCCGACCCCGCCTCCGGATCCCACTCCGGACCCGACTCCGACTCCGCTTCCGCCTCCCGCGCCGCCGAACTATCGCCCGGAAGTGTCGACAGCCGTGGCCACCCCGGGATTGGCGTTGCGCTACGGGGAGACCATCCTCGACTCACTGCATGAGCGCATGGGTGAAGAGCGCTTCTTCAACCGGCCTGTCACTCCCAGCGGATCTTCTCTTGCATGGGGCCGCATCATAGGCGTGACCGGCGAGCGCGATGGCAGCCGATCGGGAGTCCTGGGTTCCAAAGGTCCGGACTATGACTACCGGGTCTATGCGCTGCAGTCGGGCATTGACCTCTACCAAAAAGAGAATGCCGATGGCAGCGTCGACCACGCCGGGATGTATGCCGCTTTCGGGCGCGCCACTGCCGATGTCGACCATCTTGACGGCCGGTTCGCCGGCCAGGCGGCAATGAACGGCGTAACGCTGGGCAGCTATTGGACGCATATTGGCAAGGAGGGCTGGTATGTCGATGGCGTCGTCCAGGGCACACGGTATGACGTCGACAACTCCCGCTCGCCGGCGGGCCTCAATCTCGACACCCGGGGATTCGGTTTTGCGGCATCCCTGGAGACCGGCTACCCATTCCGTCTCAACGACGAATGGGTGCTCGAGCCTCAGGCCCAGCTCGTCTTCCAGACGATCAACCTCAACGATGCCAACGACGGCGCTGCAAAGATCCGTTTCAGCGACGTCGATAGTCTGCGGGGCCGCCTTGGGGTTCGCATTGCCAGAACCGTCGAGCTGGAGCCGGACCGTGGCGACAAGCGCGTCGCCACGACATGGTTGCGGGCAAGCCTCGTCAATGAGTTCCTGGCGGACCCGACCACGCAGTTCTCATCGCAGGCCGGCTACGTCCCGTTCCGTGCCGACATGAGGGGGCTGGCCGTCCAACTCAACCTGGGCGCCGACGTCCGGGTGAAACGCAACGTCTCCCTCTATGGCAGCTTTGGATCGGAGATCAGCCTCCAGGGCGACGGCCATAGCCTGAACGGCAAACTCGGGTTGAAGATCGCCTTCTGAGCCGCGCCGGAAAGGCGCGGTCGCGGCGCGGGGAAGGCGTGCTTTCGGGATATGGCGCCTGCCTCTGGAGACTGAAGGAGCGGTTTTCCTTGCGCCTGCGTGGAGGAACGACCAGGTCAATGGACGCGGCGGACTCAGCGCAACCCTTTATCGCGTGATTCGGAGCACTCTTGCCGCTCCGATGCGATGGCCTGGGCTTTGAGCAGTTGCCAGGGTTTGACGTGCAGCGCCTTGGCCAACGCTCCAACCGTCCATTCGCACAGCATGACGTCGCCATGGTCAAAGGCTGCCAGTGTGGTGGTGTTCATGCGCGTGCGGTTGTGCAGCGCCTGCATGGAAAGCCCGCAGTAGTTGCGCCAGGCGCGCAGGGCGCTGGATCGGCTCTCCACTATTGACTTGTAGACGGGGTCGGGCAGCGCCAGGCCGGTGCTGGGCATGGGATGCGCCTCGACGGTGGTCAGCACGACGGGCTGAGGCGGAACGACGGGCACGATATCCACGTTGAATGGAATGTGCCGCCCGGACAGGGCCGATTGCATACGGGAGAAGGACAGCATGATCAGGTTCCATAAAGCCTTGTTGAACAAGGATGCGGGCCTGCCGGATGCGCGCATGTGGGAAACCGCCCAATCTCGTTGGAGAAATTTCCTATGCAAGGCGCTTGATCGGATCTTGCCGGCTGCTTGCGCCAGCGCTGAGAATTTTCCAGTCACCCTGTCGGAAATTTCCCCAGGAATGAACAGCCGTACTCGTTGCAAACTTGTGACGTCGTAACGCTTGATGCGTCGGTTTTCGGCACAACCGCGGTAGAGCTGAGGAGAACGAAATAATGGCCCGTACGTTGATAATTACCGACAGGCTTGTCTCTTATCTCGAGTTCCAGCAGAAACTTCGGCAGTCTCCCGAGCCGGAGATATGGCTTGTCGAGGCACGGGATCTGCGATTCTTTGAGCACGAGACATATACGCAGCCGCCCGAACTGGTGTTGTTGGATGTCGCCGCGGGTGCAACGCGAAGCCTGGCGGCGACGGTGCGGGTGCGTGCTCTTTTTCCCAATGCGAAGATCGCCGTGCGGGCCGCGCGTCCGTGGGAGAACTTTGCCCGCCTGGCGATACAAGCGGGCGCGCACGGCGTAATTGACGCTTCAACCTATGGCAGCAAGAAGGATCTGTTTCTTCTGATCGATTCCATCCTGGCGGGAAATCTGATCTATCGCATGGGCGCCAGGGAATGACCAGGGCGGCCTGCCGGCGCCGGATGGCGCCGCCATGCATGCGGGGATGGCGCCGGCGCAGCACGCATGGCATCCGCCTCCACAAGCGAGATAAGCTGGGCCAGCGGCATGGGGCGCCCGAGCAGAAAGCCCTGGCCATGATCGCACCCCAGCGCGCGTAACGTCACCAGTTCAGCTTCGGTGGAAATTCCTTCCGCCACCACCCGCCAATCCATCCGTCTGGCCAGCGCCAATGCGAAACGCACGGATTCAAGCGCCACCAGGTTGTCATTCACGTGGGTGATCAATTGACGGTCGAGCTTGAGTTCGTCGATGTCCGGGCCGATAAGCATGTCGAGGTTCGCGTGGCCGGCGCCAAAGTCGTCCAGGGCGACCTCGCAGCCCCAGCTCCGCAGTTGCGTGAGCGCAGCGCGCAGAACAGGTTGATTCTCCACCGGGGAATCCTCGGTCAGTTCGATGCGCAGCCGCGACGGCTCGATGCCGCGGCGGTCGGCCTCGACGCGCAGGAATGCCAGACTGAGCGGGTCCGTCAATGTATTGGCGCATGCATTGACCGCGACGGGAATGCGGATTCCTGCCACGTCCAGCGAGCGCACGGCATCCATTGCCTGCGCGCAGACGCGTTCAAAGAGGGCTCGCTGCAATCCCATCCGGCGAATGGCAGGCATGAAGGCGCCTGGCGCGACGTCGCCCAGTTCAGGGTGGTGCCAGCGCGCCAGCGCCTCCGCGGACACGATGCGCCCGTTGCGCAGATCGACCTGAGGCTGGAAGGCCAGGCATAAAGGTGATCCGTGGCGCAGCAGGCCAGGGATGTCGTGATCACCGACGAGGCCGGTTTGGGATAAGTGGGCCTGGGGTGTCATGACGGGCATTCCTTGAGTTGGAGCTTCGGTCGATTCCTGGGAATGTACCCAAAGGGCAGGCCTGTGACTGTGGGAAATTTCACATTAAGGGGTTCGCTGCGTTTGTATGAAATTTCCACAATGCGTTCGGACGTTTCCACAACCTGGCGCAGATAGGGAGCCCTAGATTGAACGGTGCCCTTCTTTTCGTTCAAGTGCTCCATCCCATGGGAATTCCGTCGCTTCCGCCTTTGTGCGCACTAGATATTTCCCAACGCTGGCGGCGGCTGGGGCAGATGGCGGTCGCCTGTGCGATACCTTCCTGCGCACTGGCGGCAGGCGCCATCATTCTGTTCACCGACACCCTGGAGAACGCCTGGGTGGGGCTGACTTCCCTGGTGTGCCTGGGCGGCTTTGTGGCGGCGGTGGTCGCGCTATTGTTGCTGCGGCGCAAGGCCCGCCAACACGCGCGGTCGGAAGAAAAACTGAAGGATCTTCTGGCGTTTCAGGTGGGCGTGCTGGATGCAATCCCTCAGCCCATCGCATTGCGCGATACCAACCTGAGTCTCGTGGCGTGCAATAGCGCCTTCCAGCGCATGCTGATGCAGCCCAAGCCGGCCTTGATGGCGACCAACCTTGAGAGCGCGGTGCAGTTGCTCGGATGCGACCTGGATCTGCCCATGATCGAAGAGGACTACCGGCGGGTCATGGCGTCCGAGCTGCCACTGTCGAAAGATCGCGAGTTCCACATCGGTGGCCGGGAAATGACCGTGCAGCACTGGATGGAGCCATTGCGCAATGCCCGCGGGACAGTGGTCGGCGTGGTGAGCGGCTGGATGGACATCACCCAGCGTCAACGGGTGCTCAAGGAGCTGGCCATTGCGAGGGATCGCGCTGAAAGCGCGAACCGTACCAAGACGACCTTCCTGGCCTCCGTCAGCCATGAGATCCGCACACCGATGAACGCCGTCATGGGCATGCTGGAACTGACCTTGTCGCATCCCGACCTGCCGGTCGACGACCGGGGGCAACTGACGACCGCGCATCATGCGGCCAAGTCGCTGTTGGCCCTGATCGACGATCTGCTGGATCTTTCCAAGATGGAGGCCGGCAAATTCCAGTTGTTGCCGAAGCCGACGAACCTGTATGAACTGGTGGAGGAGGTCGTGGATGTATTCCAGCCCATCGCCGCCAGCAAGGGCGTGGCGCTGACGTTGAGTATGGATATTCCTGACGGCCAGTCCAGCATGCACAACGTGGACCCGTTGCGCCTGAAGCAGGTGATGAACAACTTTGTGTCCAATGCGATCCGGTTCACCGAGTTCGGATCGGTGCATGTCTGTCTGCATGCCGAGCCCGTGGCGGAAGGCCGGCAATGGATTGCGTTCACCGTCAACGATACCGGCGTCGGCATACCCGCCAGCGCGCTGGCTACCTTGCTGCAACCCTTCGTTCAGGTGGAGCAGACGTTGCCGGCGTCCGATCGTGGCACGGGACTGGGGCTGTCCATCTGTGACCGCCTCGTGAAGAAAATGGGTGGGACCATACAGATAGAGAGCGAACTCGGGGTCGGCACGACCATGACGGCGCGGCTGTCCCTACCGTTGGCGCAGGCATCGAAAGAGGAGACCTGCGGCGTGGCATCCGTCGAGCCCGCGCTGCCCGAGGTCTCGGGCCTGCATGTGCTGGTGATCGATGACCAGGCGTCGAACGTACTGCTGCTGCAGCGGCAGTTGCAAAAGCTGGGGCACGAAGTGGCCTTCGCGGGCAATGGCCGCGATGCGCTGGCCTTGGTGGACCGGCAGGTCTTTGACCTGATCGTATGCGATTGCGCCATGCCGGTGATGGATGGCTATACGTTCGCGCAAACACTGCGCGAACGCACTGACGCTGCGGCGCGACTGCCGATTCTGGGCTACACGGCGGGTGCGCATGAGTCCGAGATCGAGCGGGCACGGGCTGCGGGCATGAATGAGATGTTGATAAAGCCCGTGGATATGGGCACATTGCAGCGGGCCATTGCGGGGGTGTTGCGTGAGCATGCCCCCAAGCCGGACTGATTGAACACCCGACTCAGGGCCCTGCTTGCAGGCTGCGCAGTATGTTGCAGAGCCGTTGTACACCGGGCGTGAAAATCGCGTTCAGGCGTAGCACGGCGGGGCCGGCCGCACTGCGGCAGGCCAACTCGAGGCGTTCGCATACGCGCGTCAAGGATGCGCACCCTGCCATGCGGGCGGTTCCCTTGATGCGATGTGCCAGCGACCCGGCCGCGGGCCAGTCGCCCTCCACGCAGCGCGCCTGATAGTCGGCCAGGTCGGTCTCTCCTGTGCTGAGCAGGCTATCGGTCAATTCCGCCACGATGGCCTGGTCGCCATCGACAAGATCGTTGAGCGCGCCTTGAATGGCGGCGCATTCGGTGTCTGCCGGCAAGCCGTAGCCGGCGTCCAGCAACGCCTGGAGCAGCGCCTCTTCGGTCGCGGGCGGCTGCAAGACCGCCTGCACGCCTTGGATCGGCATGCCCGATGCGGAGACTGCAAGCCGGATAGGCGCGGCTGCGATGCTTATGGGAAGGGGACCCGCCAGCGCGTCGATCGCGTCTTCGTCCAGCAGCAGCACGCGCGGGAGCGCCTGATCGGGAGCGATGGCCGAGGCGCCTGGCTGCGTTTCTACCAGCAGGCCCAGGCCGTTGAGTTTGTCGGCAAGTTCCTGCACCGAGGCTGGTCGTGCGCCGATGATCAAGGCGAGGTTCATCAAATTTTCCGCCAGGAGCTCAGGGGGCGATATGGCATTGCCGTGCAAAATCGACGAGTTCCACCAGCGTTTGAACTTCCAGCTTGCCCATGATCCGGGTCTTGTGGGTGCTGACGGTCTTGTTGCTGATGAAGAGCGCTTCTCCGATTTCCTTGTTGGACATGCCTCGCGCCAGCATCTGCATGATCACGATCTCCTTGTCCGACAGCCGGTTCAGCTTGTCGACATTCTGGGCGACGCGCTCCAGGCGCGGCGCCTGCGGGCCTTCGGTATTGGGGAATACGGTATAGCCGGCCAGGATGGCCTCGACGCAGCGGATGATTTCGGAGATCTCTTGCGCCTTGCTGACATAGCCATTGGCGCCGGCCGTCTTGACTCGCGGCGCGAAGACGGACTGATCCTGGCCGGATACGACCAGGATGCGGATGGATGGCTGGATCGCGCGGATACGCGGAATCACGTCCAGCCCGTTGATCTTCGGGATATCTATGTCCAGGATTACCAGGCCAGGAGCCGAATCCTTTACGATCTGTATTGTGGCCTGTCCGTTGTCGGCTTCCAGAATTCCCGTCACGCCCAGAACCTGCGACAGATGCATCTTCAGCACCAGGCGCAGAGAGGGGTGGTCATCGACGATAAGTACAGTGGTCACGATCGGTTCCATCCGGTGAGTGACAATCGCGTGCATTGCAGCGTGGAAGCGCTGAAAGCGCGTCAAAGCCCTTCATCTGTCCATTTTTCTATACATTCCCGCAAAGTCGACAGATTCACGGGTTTGACCAGGAAATCATTCATGCCGGCGTTGCTGGAACGCTGCAGATGGTCGGGCGATACATCCGCGCTGAGCGCCACGATGGGCAGGTCCCGCATGCCGGCGTCGGCCCGTGCGCGAATCCGCCGGGTCAGTTCGAAGCCATCCATGCCGGGCAAGTGGCAATCGGTGATGATCAGGTCGTAGCGCGTCTGCTCCAGCATTTGCAGCGCCTTCGGACCGTCGGCGACGACATCGGGCACATCCCCCAGCTTTTCCAGCAAATTCCGGATCACGATCTGATAGGGAAGATGGTCCTCCACCACGAGGATGCGCCGTGAAGGCCGCGTCGGCAGATTCTCCGGCAAGACTGCCGGAGCGCTGACAACAAGATGCGGCGGCTGCAACGCGGAGAGGCAAACTCGCTTGAAGTCCGTCCATCGGATCGGACCGCTATGGAGGGACGCAGACACAGGCAGGGCTTGGGAATCCGCGAGCGATTGACCTACCAGGGCAATGACGGCTCCTCGGCGCGCCGGCGCCGCGTCCACGACGGGATCGTCAGTGATTCGAAGGTCCGCGTCATCGGCGGCGGGGACGAGCGAGAGGCCAAGTGTCCTAGCGTATTCCTGCAGACAGGCCTCGTCCTGCTTCCTGCGCACCGACAGGGAGAGGCTGCGGCCGAGGAGCGAGGGATTCGGTTCCGAAGTGCGCGACACGTGCAAAGGCAGCCGCACCTCGAATACGCTGCCCAGGCCTTCCTGGCTTTCGAGCCGGATATCGCCCCCCAGCAGGCGGGCCAGACGCAAGCAGATCGCCAGCCCCAGGCCACTTCCGCCGTACTGGCGGGCAGTGGACGCATCGGCTTGCACGAACGGCTGGAACAGGCGGTGCTGAGTATCTGAAGAAATGCCGATGCCGGTGTCGGCGACGGTGATCGACAGCGATTGCAGCGCGGGGTTTTCGCCGCTCCCGTCCGGGTCGATATCGACGGCCACCGTAATGCCTCCCGTCGCAGTGAACTTGACGGCGTTGCCCACCAGGTTCAGGACAATCTGCTTGATGCGCACCGGATCGCCCATGAACTCTTCGGCTACGCCGCGCGCGACGCGCAGATCGAGCGTCAGCCCCTTGTCGCGGGCGCCCGTCGAGAAGATGTGC
>RCUK01002314.1_pt1 | contig 10291 bp, 13 predicted proteins | sample 2166381 | NCBI WGS metagenome assembly RCUK01 (sample SAMN09932809, study PRJNA488358) | compost metagenome | isolation source: compost soil in an enriched community | place: Germany: Experimental Botanical Garden
ATCGATTCAATCCTTGAATTGATCAATGCTATTTATAGCTCGAACGGCTATCCATCGAAAGCCGTTTCTATACTCCGAAAAAATGGCCGCGCACCGGCCCGCAGGACCCAAAAGGAGCATGACCGCAGCACGGAAATTTTCGCGGCGCAAGCCGTTTCCCACCCCAAAAAAGAGAAGAGACATGGAGACAACCCCCATCGCCCGACCCCGCGTCCGGCTCATTGCCGCGGCGCTGGCCCTGGCCGCCACCGCCGCGTTGCCGTTCAGCACGCAGGCCGCCGGATACCCCGAGCGCCCCATCAACCTGATCGTGCCTTTTTCGCCGGGCGGCGGCACCGACATCTCGGCGCGCCTCCTGGCCGTGGCGCTCACCGAGAAGCTGGCATCTTCGGTGGTCGTCGACAACCGGCCCGGCGCGGGCGGGCAGATCGCGGCGGATCTGGTGGCGCGCTCGCCCGCCGACGGCTACACGCTGCTGTTCGCCAATTCCGGCATGCTGGCCATCAACCCCTGGATCTACAAGCTGCATTCGGATCCGGCCACCGCGTTCGCGCCCGTGTCACTCTTTTCGGACCTGCCCTTCGTGCTGGTCGTGCCGACCACCCTGCCCGCCAAGAACGTGGCGGACCTGGTGACGCTGGCCAAAGCCGAACCGGGCAAACACACCTTCGCCAGTTCCGGCACGGGCGGCGCACCGCACTTGTCCGGCGAGATCTTTCAACAGGCCACGGGCGTGGACCTGATGCACGTGCCCTACAAGGGCGGCGGCCCCGCGATGACCGACCTGATGGCCGGCCGCGTCGACATGCTGTTCGCATCCGTGCTGGAGACCATGCCCTACGTCACCGGAGGCAAGCTGCGCGCGCTGGCCGTCACGGGCGCAACGCGCTCGCCCGCCATGCCCGATGTACCCACGATTGATGAGGCCGGCGTGAAGAACGCGCAATCCGGCTCGTGGACCGCCGTGCTGGCGCCGGCCGGCACGCCTCCGGCCGTGATCGAAAAACTATCGCAAGCCATACGCGACGTTGCCAACGACCCGGCCATCAAGACCAAGCTGGAATCGCAAGGCGCCGTGGCGCACGGTTCGACCCCGCAGCAGTTGCAAGAGTTGGCCGCCAGCGAACGCGCGCGCTACGGGCAGATCATCAAGACTCGCAATATCCAAACCAATTGATCCTTACCCGGCCCGATGTCCGGGCCGTTTTCATTCAGCCATTTTCGATAAGCCGCACCCATGACAGATTCCCTGCCCTCCTCCGCCCCGCACCTGTTGATGGTCGGCCCCTTGTTGCCGGACCTGGTGGCCGATCTTGAGTCGCGCTATCACGTGCATCGCCTGTGGGAAGCCGCCGACGCCGACGCACTGCTGCGCGAACACGGCGCCAGCATTCGCGGCATCGCCACCAGCGGGCGCTTCGGCGCAACCGCCGACTTGATCAACGCGCTGCCGGCGCTGGAAGGCATTTTCAGTTTTGGCGTGGGCTACGACACCATCGACCTGGCCGCCGCCCGCGCACGCGGTGTGGTCGTCACGAACACGCCCGGCGTGCTGGACGCCTGCGTGGCCGACACCGCGCTGGCCTTGATGCTGGCCGCGCCGCGCCGCATCGCCCAAGCCGACCGCTTCGTGCGCGCCGGCCGCTGGCCCAACGAGGGCTTTCCGCTGGGCACCCGCATGAGCGGCAAGCGCTGCGGCATCGTGGGCCTGGGCAACATCGGCTTGCAGATCGCCCGCCGCGCCGCCGCCTTCGACATGGAGATCCTGTACAGCAATCGCAAGCCGCGCGCCGATGCGCCGGCTGAATACCGCTACGTGGCAGACATCGAAACGCTGGCCGCGCAGTGCGACTTCCTGGTGCTTGCCGTGCCGGGCGGCGGCGCCACGCAGCACATGGTGAATGCGCGCGTGCTGGACGCGCTGGGCCCCACCGGCTGGCTCATCAACATTGCGCGCGGCACGGTCGTTGACGAAGCCGCGCTGGTCAACGCCTTGCAAAACAAGCGTATCGCGGGCGCGGGGCTGGACGTGTTCGAACACGAACCCGAGACCCCGGCCGCGCTGCACGCGATGGACAACGTGGTGCTGCTGCCGCACATTGCCAGCGGCACGCACGAAACCCGCCGCGCCATGGCCGATTTGATGGTGGCCAACTTGGACGGCTGGTTTCGGGATGAGAAGGTGCTGACTCGGGTGGTTTAAGGCGCTTGGGTCAAGCGCCTATTCGCTGACCCATTTCAAATCCGGCGACGGCGCGCCTTCTTGCTGGAAATACAAGAGGGCCGCGCGGGCCATGTCCCGGTCCACACATTGGTATTGCTGGTAGCTGCCCGCCTGGCCGCCCACCACCACGTTCTGGTCATGATCTTCCGAACGCGACGGGTCGATCAGCGTATAGATCCGCGCGTCATCATCCAGGGTGATCGACACCACAAACGCGCCATCGCCGCCCCCTATCGCCATTACCGTTTCGTCTTCCGTCACGAAGGCGACGGAACTGAATTCGACGCCGTCCAATTGATCCAGCGCGGCCAATGCCTCGGCGTTGCTCGGGTCCGCCCGCTCGCTAACCGCCGCACGCTCGCCCTGGCGACGTTCTTCAATAAGCTTTTTTATTTTCACAGCGTTTATCCCCCTTGATAATGAGCGCTTGGCCACCCGCATGGGGCCAGCGCCAATCCTTTGCCCCACAAAACCGAGGCACGAAAAGAAGCAGTCTACCGGGATCGGGGAAAGCGGGTGCGGGCCACGGTTTATGCCAGAATTGCGCCATGAAATTGATCATTACCGCCGCCGTTCTGCTATTGGCCACCGTGGCATCCATCGTTTATCGGGTGACCCGACGCAGCCCCGACGATACCGCCCACCGCATCCGCAGCGATCTCGTCGCGGGCGCCTTGATGTTTGCGTTTATTGCGCCCGCCATTGGCGGCATCGCGGTCACGCTGGTGCTCAGCGCCGTTTCGCAGACCCCTAGAAACCTGATGATCATGGTTTTCGGCCTGCCCTGGTTTTATTTATTTGGCGTAATCCCCGCACTGCTGTGCGGCGTCGTGGCCGGCGCGCTGAGGCCCATGCGATCCACCTGGGCGGCGCTGGGCAAGATTGCGCTGGTCGGGCTGGTCTTTGGAATGGGTTCTTTCCTGCCGTTCTCCGGCCGCGAGGTCGCCGTGCGGGATGTAGCGTTCCCGTTTTTCGTGGGCGGATTGCCCGGGATGCTCAGCGGCTTTCTTTGCGCCTACTGGTTCTACGGCAAGCCCGGCAGCGTGCGCGTGGCAAGCGCAGACACGTCACAAGTGGCGTGACGCAAGGCAACGCGACCCCGGGCGTCATGGCCGGCGGGGCGCGCCTGGGTGTCGACCCTTATCAGCGATCTTCCCGCTGTTCCTTTTCCTCGGCCGCCGCCACATCCTCCAGCTTCACCGTCTGCGTACAGCCGTTGGCCGCCGCGCATTGGCCGGGCTGCTGCGAGCTTTTTACGCATTCCGCGAATGCCAGCGCCGCATCCACCGTGGCGAAGTGGTACGAATGCCCGTCCGCGAACGCCACCTTGCCTTCTACTGAGCAGTCCATGACGGCTCCCGACGAATGTTCTCGTCGCCATAGCCAAAAGGCCAGCGACGCTTATTCGGTTCGGGGGTCGGCTTTTCGTTATTCATGATGGACTCCAATATTCGAATATAAGAATCCTATCTGCGCAGTTGTAACAGCGACGTAAGGGTTCGCAAACAAGCCCTTCAACAGGGGGAGCTCTACGCCAACTCGGCATTTACCGTTGGCTTTCCATGCGCCAACCACACCGCGCTGAGAAAATCTGCGAATGCAGCACCAGAAATTTCCCCCGCCGCCAGCAAGACAACGACCTCTTCAAGCTCAGCAACCCGCGGAATTTGAATGTCTTGCCGATACAAGTAGGTCAATGCGCAGGTCAACGCAGTTCGCTTGTTCGCATCATTGAAGACATGGCCGCGTGCTACCGCTTCAGCGTAAAGCCCCGCAATGCCAAAAACATCATCCAACCCTGCATAGTGGGCGTGCATTTCTATGCGAAAAAGCGCTGCCTCGACTGCGCCGATGCCACCGCCCGCCAGGCCGGGTAGACCACCCGTCTCGGCCAGAATTTCATCGTGAATGGCGATGACAAACTGAGAATCGAGCACCTACCGGTCCTTCAGCGCAATGAGCACTTCCCGATGGACAGCAATGACGCTCTTCGCCGCCGATGCCACCTTTTCCTTGTCTTTCTCGGTCATCACGGGCGGTAGGTCACGCGCGGGTTGAATTTTTTCCCGTTGCACCAGTTTGTAGCCATACAACTTTCCACCGTAGGGGATTTCCATCGCCGCCTCATCTGCCAAATTACCGCTGCCCGGACTCCGGACGCGCATTTCGCAACTATACAAGCCCGACTGAGAACCGGGGTTGGCCGGCCCAGCCTTTCCTGCGCGACGGCCACACGGCAGTCGCCCACAAGGGCGATATTCCCCTGGCCGCATCCAGTGCTATCAATAAAGCGCCAAGGGAGAAACTGCCATCCGTCGGCACAACAACATCCGGCCCGATACGGATTGGCGATCTGAGGGAGGGCTTTGTCATGGCCTCAGGCTCACGACTGTCTGACGTAATTGTCAAACTGCCGGACCGGTCGACCGTGCGCATCGAACGTCGCCTGGTTATTACTCGAAGCGCCGACGCGGCGCCGGAACATCGGTATGTCTGCACGCTGGAATCAGGCGAACCCGTGATTTGGCTGGGCGATGGCAAGTACCGGTTGCCAGACGGCGCCGTCGCGGTGGCCGTGGCACACAAGCGTCCGTAGTCACGGCGGGCAGCGCAGCACTGCAGTGCACTGCAATGCACTGCACTTCAATGATTTTCCTTTGCATGATTGACCGTGTACTTGGGGATGTCGACCGTGATGTCCTGTTCGCCGACGATGGCCTGACAACTTAAGCGCGACTGCGGTTCGACTCCCCAAGCGCGGTCCAGCAGGTCTTCTTCACCCTCTTCCACGTCATTGAGCGCATCAAAACCGCTGCGCACGATGCAGTGGCAGGTCGTGCAGGCACGGCTTTTTTCGCACGCATGTTCAATTTCAATGCCGTGATGCAGCAACGCATCACAGAGGGAAGTTCCCGCGGACACGTCCAGCACCGCGCCAGCGGGTGCAAGATCGGGATGGGGAAGAACGGTGATTTTTGGCATATCGGGCCCGCCTTAAGTGTCGGTCTTGGAAGATTCAAACCAAGACCCCGAGCCTAAAGATGCCCACGCTGGCAAGGTCAAGCGCCCGCCACCAAAAACAATTGTCAAGTCCACACCAGTTACCGCGTCAAAACACTGTTATCGCCGCACAATCAGTGCGCACGAATTCTCTGGACATCGTGTCCTTCAGGAGACCCTCATGTGCGATTGTGCTGCTTGCGTTACCGCTGCCCCTACCTCCAATCCCCGCCGTCGCCTCATGTTGGGCGCGGCTGGTCTTGCCGCTTTCGGCGCGACGGGCTGGGCGGAAACCGCCTATGCCGAAGTTCCGTCGAACGATATCGGCGGTGAAGAGGCGTTGAAACGACTGCTTGCCGGCAACGCCCGGTATGCGGCCAACAAACCGAATATGCGAGACTTTTCAGCGGGCCGGGCGGCTCGCGTCAAAACACAAAAGCCAATCGCCGCGATACTCAGTTGCTCTGATTCCCGGGTGGCGCCGGAATTGGCCTTCGACCAGAACCCGGGCGACGTATTCATCGTTCGGGTCGCGGGAAACTTCGTCAATGACGATGGTCTGGCCAGCTTCGAATACGCAGCCAAGATTCTGAACGCGCCGTTGATCCTGGTGCTGGGCCACAACAACTGTGGCGCGGTGGACGCCACGATCAAGGTCCTGAAAGAGAAAGCCGAACTGCCCGGCCATCTGCCCGAACTGGTCAACGCCATCAAGCCCGCCGTGGAACGCGCCAGCAAGGGCGAACCGAAAAACCTGCTGACCGCCTCCATCGCTGAAAACGTCCGCCAGGCCGTCCAGCGCTTGCAGACAGCGCAGCCGGTGTTGCAAGGCATGGTCGAGCAGAAGAAGTTGATGGTGGCGGGCGGCGTGTACGACCTGGCCACGGGGAAGGTGACGTTGGTTTGATTGCGCAGGCTTGATCGCGCGATTTGTTCCGTGTTGACACGGTCGCGGCCTTTCCTGGTGGAAGGCCGCGACCGGATAGCGAAAGCGGGCAGCCCCGCCCAGCGTAGTGTTTGCCTAGTTGCTTACTGCTTTACCGCCAAGGGATGCTCAAAGAAGAACCGCAGCATCTCTTGCGTGGCATCCGGCCCGCTCAGGTCCGTGTACGACCCCTTGGGCGACCCGCCTGCCCAGGCATGGCCGGCGCCGTGCACTTCCCAATATTCCGCAACCACCTTGCCCGCTGCGTTCGTGTACACCCGCTTGGTGCTGTCACGCCCTTGGTTCGCCCCCGACACGCGCTGGCTTTGCACGCGCGCATCCGCCCCCGCACTGGCGGCGACGATCGCGCCGGCATTGGCTGGGTGCACGGTGGCATCGCGGTCCCCATGAAAAACAATGGTCGGCACCGGCGTGCTGGACGCCGCGCCCGGCCGTACCCCAATGCCCTTCATGGCGGACAAGGCGGACGGCAGGTCCTTGGCCGCGCCCGCCGCCAGGCCCGAATGCACCCCCGCCGCCGCATACAACTGCGGATAGGTATCGGCCAGAATTGCGGCCATCGCGCCGCCCGCTGACAGCCCCGCCACATAGACGCGCCGCGTATCGATGCCGTATTCGGCGATGACGTGGCGCGTCATGTCGGCCAATATCGACGGCTCGCCTTTGCCCGCCTGCTGGTGGTTGTGCTTGAACCAGTTCCAGCACTTTTGCGGATTGGTTTCACGCGGCTGCACCGGATACAGCACAAAGAAACCCTGCTCTCGCGCGGCTTCGTTCATGGCGGTGCCGGCCGCGAAGTCGTCGGCGTCCTGCGTGCAACCGTGCAGCATCACGACCAGCGGCCTCGCTTGCCCGTTCACGCCCGGCGGCACATACAGCTTGTAGGCGCGCTGGCCAGCGCTATTGCGAAACGAACCCGCCGTGAAGAAATCACCCTGCGTGGCGGAGGACTCTCCGGGCTCCCGATAGGTGGGCTTGGATGTTGGGGCGGCGCCATCGTCCCGTGCCGGGGACGGTGCGGCGGCTGGGGATGATGCGCTCGGCGACGACGCGGGAACCTCACGCGCCTCGACATCAATCACATCGGCCTCGTCATAGCGCGGCGCGGCGGATGCCGCCGTGGGCTGCACGCCCATCAAAGCGGCTTGAATGGCGGCTGTGGCCGCGGCCAGGTTGCCGGAACGGGTAAGCCGCGTGGCTTGGCTCATCAGTTGCTGAAATTCTGGATGCATGGAATGACCTTTGAAGCGGCAATAACGTGTCAGCGGATGCGCTGACTCAGGGCAGCCTTGACGGCGGGGCTGGCGTGCAAGGCACCCAATACCGTCACGGATTCAATCGTGGCCAACGCCAATTCGGGCGTTACGTCCGGCGCAATAGTCGCCAGGCCCAGGATCCGAATCTGCAACATTTCACCGGCTGCTTGAACCGCGAGCAGATCGTCGACCGTGTAGTGCTGAATACCCAGCACCAGTGTTTTCCGGCTGACCGCCTGCCGCAGGGCATCGCCATGGGCGGCAAGCTGGTTGCGGATGGCGGTGCGGATCAGGTCGGTCCGGTTGGCGTAGAAGCCCTCTTGAACCAGAAGATCAATCTGGCCCAGGTCGACATAACCCAGGTTGATCGTGATCTTTTCGTCTGAGGGCTTGGGAGCGGAAGCGAGGCGTGGGGGACGAGGAGGCATGGAACAAAGCATAAAACCATCCACTTGGATGGCCTATGGATGTTTCAACTTGATAAACCTTCGAACCCCAGTCGGGACGCCTGAATCTGTCCCTAAGTCCTTGAAATAACTCGAAGTTATGAAAGTGCATAAGAAAATGCCCGATTAGGGAATTTACTTATGCCTTTTAACTATTTGCAGCGCGCATACTTGCCGGGTCAGAATTCGCGCTGAGCATAAAGCACCCCAGATGGAACTTCGCCAACTCGAGGCCTTCGCGGCCGTCATGTCTACAGGTAGCGTCACCGCTGCCGGGCGCCTGCTCGGGCGTTCGCAGCCGGCCATCAGCCGCCTGTTGCAAGAGCTTGAAGCTGAAATCGGCTATGCCCTGTTCAACCGCAGCGGGCCGCGTGTGACCCCCACCGAACAGGGCTTTCTGCTGTATGACGACGTGGAACGCGCGCTGGCCGGCTTGCAGCAGATTCGCAGCCGCGCCGAAGAAATTGCGCGCGGCCAGGCCAAACCGCTGCTGCTGGCGGCAACGTCCGCACTGGCTGCCGGCCTGGTGCCCGACGCCCTCAAACGCATCGAATCCCAAACCGGCGCCGCGCGCGTGCAGGTGCGCAGCGCCTCGCCCGAACGTGTCGTGCATGCAGTGCTGACCGGCGCCGCGCAATTGGGCGCCACCAGCTTGCCGCTGGAACATCGCGGTCTGACCGTGCATTGGATTGCGCAAGCGCCCTGCGTCGTGGCCTTGCAGGACGATGATCCGCTGGCCGCGCACGACGTGGTGCCGGTGGCGCTTCTGGCCGGCCGCCGCCTGATCACCATGGCCAACCCCTATCGCCTGCGTCGCCGCCTGGACGCCGCGCTTGCCCCCGACGGCAATGCGCCCGGCACCATCGAAACCAATTCGTCCGTCAACGCCCTGGCCGCCGTGCGCGCCGGCCTGGGCGTGTCGGTGCTGGAACCGATTACCGCTTACGGCGTCCCGATGCCGGGCGTGGCGATCCGGCCCATTGACCTGGACATCCCTTTTTTCTTTGGGGTCATCACCCCGCAGCCGCAACCGCAACCCCAACCGTTGACGCCCGCCTGCCAGGCCATGGCCGACGCGCTGGCCGAGGCCGCCGCCGCGCTGCTGCCCGGCTTTGTGCTGCACGACGCCTGCGAGCATGCCGCGCTGCTGCATTCTGTTTACGGTGATGACGCCCCTGTTTTGGACTCCCCCACACTATGAATTTGCCCGTTGCCACCCCGCCGCAAGGCTTGGATGCGCTGGAAGCGCGTCTGCGGCAAGACCTGTCCTGGCTGGAAATTCCCGCCAAGAACTGGGTTGCGCCCCGTCTGGTTGACGGCCAACAGGTACTGGACGTTGTCGTCATCGGCGGCGGCATGGCCGGCTTGGCTGCCGCCGCATCGTTGACGCATCTGGGCATTACCGCGCCCATCTTCGATCAAGCGCCCGAAGGCTACGAAGGCCCGTGGGCCACCACCGCCCGCATGGAAACGCTGCGCAGCCCTAAGCAACTGACCGGCCCTGCCCTGGGCTTGCCCGCGCTGACCTTCCGCGCCTGGTTCGAAGCGCAATTCGGCTCCGCCGAATGGGAAGCGCTGGACAAGATTCCCCGCCTGCAATGGATGGACTACCTGCGCTGGTATCGCCGCGTGCTGAATCTGGACGTGCGCAACGAACACCGCGTGTTGTCCGTGCAACCGCGCGCCGACCGCCTGGTGCAACTGGACATCGAATCCCCCGCTGGCCGCAGCACCGTGCTGGCCCGCCGCGTGGTGCTGGCCACCGGCCGCGATGGCCTGGGCGGCGCCTACGTGCCTGACTTTGCCAAGAAACTTCCGCGTGACCGCTGGGCGCATTCGTCCGACGTGATGGACTACGCCACGCTGGCCGGCAAGCGCGTCGGCGTCGTGGGCGCGGGCGCGTCCGCCATGGACAGCGCCGGCACGGCGCTGGAAGCCGGCGCCGCCAGCGTCGACCTGCTGATCCGCCGCAACGACATCCCGCGCGTGAACAAAGGCAAAGGCGCGGGCAACCCCGGCCTGACCCACGGCCACCTGACCCTGCCCGATGAATGGAAGTGGAAGATCCGCCACTACATCAACGCCGCCCAAGTGCCGCCCCCGCGCGGCAGCACCTTGCGCGTGTCGCGCTTTCCGAACGCCCGCTTCAACCTGGGCTGTGGCGTGCAGGACCTGGCAATGGTCGGCGACGAGATTCACGTCACCACGCCCAAGGGCGTGTTCGTGCTGGACTTCCTGATCTTCTCGACGGGCTTCCGAATCGACTGGACCGTGCGCCCGGAATTCGCGCCGCTGGCGCCTCACGTGCGCAACTGGGGCGATCGTTTCACCCCGCCCGCCGGCGAAACCGACCAGGAACTGCATGATTCGCCCGACCTGGGCGCCGTGTTCGAACTGCAGGAAAAAGTCCCCGGCGCCT
>RCUK01002315.1_pt1 | contig 10290 bp, 4 predicted proteins | sample 2166381 | NCBI WGS metagenome assembly RCUK01 (sample SAMN09932809, study PRJNA488358) | compost metagenome | isolation source: compost soil in an enriched community | place: Germany: Experimental Botanical Garden
ACCTTAGTGTATCATAATGGTGCCGAATCGTATTATGGAGCAAGAGGTTTTTGTGGGTGTTTAAAGGTTTAGTATTATTTAGGAGCTATTCCAGCTATCCGCTTGTATCTTTTCCTTGCTAAAGGAGCAAGAAAAAGGATACCGCTCCTATCTGAGCTAAAAATCCCGTTTTCAAAAGAAGATTTATTCTTTAAAATTAAAAAAAGTTTATGTTTTTGGAATTTGGAATTTATTTTCCCTTTTATTCCCTCACAATTTCAATTTTCCTTCTAATTTCATTTCCAAAAGCATCAACAACCGTAATATAATGAGTTCCCGAAGTTGGCGTAATTGGCAATTCATGAAATGTTTTAGTTGTCGCTTTATAAACATCATCTACATACCAAAAAAGCTCTTTATCCCTTTCAGAATAAGCCACTTTCAAGATCACAGGCTGCACTTCACTATTAAAATTCTTCGTCAAATAAATTTTGCTGTTCGTTTTCGGATAAATAAAATCCATTGTGGTGGTTTGTGTTCCCTGACAATCTTCCTTAAATGGTGGTAAAGGCAAATATTCAATATGCTGGCTTTTGTAATACCATGCCATAACCGGAGGTAAAACAAACCAGCTTTTAGTGACAATATTGTCAACACTTTCACAACTGCTATTGACCTGAAATTTTTCTGATTTATCTAAATGAACTTTTTTGTGATACGGACAGACAGTAGTAGATTTCCCTTTTTTGGAAACCCATTGCTTGATTTTGGGGCAATCTTCTTTGGCCAAATAACCACTCAAACGGCAAACCTCAACTTCTTCTAAATCTTTATAAGGCGTTTCAAACCACTTCTGTCTTGGTAATAAATTAAAAACATCAAATAAAATGGGTGCCGCGCTGGTTACTCCCGTTAAAGTCGGTCTTCCTTCGCCTGTCGCATTTCCAACCCATATTCCAACTACATATTTTGAATTGGTACCAATTGCCCAGGCATCTCTATTTCCAAAACTGGTTCCTGTTTTCCAGGCAATTTTCAACGAGCTATCATAAAACTTCCACGCTTCATCTCCTTCCGGCCTGTTTACTTCTTCCATTGCGTTATAGGTCAGCCAAATTGCTCCCGCGCCGATTATATTCTTCTGATCGGTTTCTGAACCAAAATCGGGCTCAAAATCATTTTTGTAATTCAGCTCTGCAAATTCCTTAGTTCGATATTTTGCCTGGTTTTTTGTATAATAATTTACTGTTGAAGATAAACCTGCATACGTTCGGCATAAATCCCATAAATTACTTTCGGCACCGCCCAAAATAAGCGACAATCCATAGTGATCGGGCGTTTTATTAATGTCTCTTAATTTGAATTTCTGCAATTCTTCATAAAACTTATTCACGCCAAAATCCTGCAACATTAAAACTGCCGGAATATTTAATGATCGTGACAATGCACGATGTGCAGGAACGGCTCCATCAAATGTGAGATTAAAATTTTGCGGTGTATAGCCAGCAATCTGCGTTGGTACATCAGCTACTAAAGTATTCGGCAGTAATTCACCGTCATCGAGCATTCCTGCGTATAAAAGCGGTTTTAAAATACTTCCAGTACTTCTTGGAGCATCAATAATATCAACATCTTTCTGATGATTATTATCTGTTGGAGCATTTCCAACATAACTCATTACATTTCGATTCGAAACATCAATCACCAAAATTGCCAAATTATTCACTTCATTTTGCTTGTATTGATTGTAATAATATTTCGCTATCTGATTGACTCTATTCTGCAAAGCATAATCAATTGTTGTTTTTACACGAGTTCCTTCTTCATTCTTAGCTACGCGCTGCAATAAATGAGGTGCAATTTGAGGCAAATCATAAGGTTTTTGCGGTAATGGTTCTTCGATTGACAATTCGTAAGTCTGTTTATCAATAATGCCTTCCTGATGCAATTTCAACAAAAGGCGGTTGCGTTTATTCAATAATTTGATCTGATTCTTTCCCGGATAAATTAAACTTGGAGCGTTTGGCAAAACAGCTAGAGTTGCATTCTCCGCCCAAGATAATTGATTAGACTGAACCCCGAAATATCTCCAGGAAGCCATTTCTAAACCAACAACATTCCCTCCAAAAGGAGCGTGCGCAGCATACATTTCTAAAATTTCATTTTTAGAATAACCCAGTTCTAATCGGGTTGCCAAAATAATTTCGATTAATTTTTCAAAATACGTTCTGCCTTTTCCTTTTCGGGATAGACGAATAACTTGTTGTGTCAACGTACTTCCGCCTCGAACAACTTTTCCTGCTTTTCTGTTTTGTTTAATTGCATTTACCATCGCCACCGGATTAAATCCGGGATGTTTGTAGAAGTATTCGTCTTCAAAATAGACAATACATTTTTTGAATTTCTCAGGAACGCTGTCCTGTGCAGGAAAACGCCATTGCCCGTCATCGGCTATCTTCGCACCAAGCAATTCTCCTTCTTTACTTTCAATTACCGTTGAATAGGGTTCTTGAAATAAAGTTCGGGGTATAGAAAAATAATAAATCAGCAAGACTATAAATACAATTGCTGATTTTATTTTATTCTTTTTTATCCAATTTATAAAGCGTTGTGAGAACGCTATTAATTTATTTTTCAAAACTGATTGTTTTACCACAAAGGCACTAAGTTATCGCAAAGTTCACAAAGTTTCTTTTTGCCACAGATTACACAGATTAGCACAGATTTAAAAATCCTTTTAATCCGTGTAATCTGTGGCTGATTATTTTATTTTACCACCTCAACCCAGAATCCTTTTGTTCTGGCTAAGAAAGTATTATCATACATGGCCTCACATTGTAAACCTGGCAAATAATAATTCCCTAAATAAGAAGCATTCAACAAAATTCTGAAGACTTTTGTTTCTCCTGCTTTCATTCCAAAATAGAAATTAGTTCTGTCATCACGAATATCAATGTAATCTGCAATATTGTTTGTTGCGTCTCCGTAATCAGTAAAACGGGTATTTACAATTTCAAATCCTGAAGGCAGAATTTGTGACAATGCCACATTTTCAACATTTTCATTTCTTTGATTTCTTATCGTGACTTCAGCAATAAACTCGGTTCCCTGGCTAATTTTTGAAACATTGATAACACTTCCTTTTCTGTTTTTGAAAACAATTGAAGCCGAAACATCACTCTGAATTGCTTTCTCTTGTCCGATTGGTAATATTCCGGTATTCAAAACACGAACGTAAACTGTGTTGTTTTTAATGTTTTTCAGCGTTATGCTATTAGCACCCGCTTGAGCAACCAAACTTCTGTCGGCGATTGTTTTTTGAGTATTAATCGTTTCGCCTTTTCCATTTTTGCTAAACTGAATATTAATTCCTTTTGGACCGTTACTCACAGCGAATTTAGACATTGCATACAAACAATAAGCCGTGGTCTGCGTGCTCATCCATTGATTGTTCGCCATTTGTTTGGCTAATTTTGTAGCCATCACAAATGCTTTTTGTTTTTGTCCTAAAAGCAACATTGTTTCCAAAGCCATTGCTCTGTTTCTTTCGCTTGAACCATAATAGTAATAATTATAATTACTTGATTCGTCTTCAATTTTGCTATGTAAAAACAAGTTTAGTCCAGCCGATTTTTGACCGGCCAAAACATATGCTGCAGCTAATCGCAAATTACTTTCATTTGAAATTCCTTTGGTTTCTCTTAATCTGTTCATTGAAGATAAGTCGGCATTTCCTGCTAAAGCCAAAGTGTATAATCTATAAGCCTGAGCCAAATCATTTCCGTATTTTGGTTCAAAACGCCATTGTTTTGCTTCGCGCTGTTGATACGAAATCCATTTTGATTTAAAATTAATTGGCAAAACATAACCTTTTTTCTCTGCTTCAATCAAGAAATGACCAGCATATGAAGTTCCCCAATCATCTGCAATTGTATTGCCTTGCCAGTATGCTACTCCTCCATTTGACAATTGAAAACTTCCTAATCTTGTAATTCCGGCTGTAATATTCTTTTGAATAATTCCTTTACGAGTCGCATCTAAATCAACAACATCGTTCAAATATAATTGTGGAAAAACCGAAGAAGTTGTTTGTTCTACACAACCATGCGGATATTGAATAAGATATTGCAATCTTCCATTCAAATTCATTGTTGGCATTGACGAAACTTCCAATCGTGCTTTATTGCTTCCAGAAACTCCAAAAGTTTTCCATGAAATAGTTTTAGTACTGTTTGGAGGCAGAATCACATCGGTAAAAGTATTCGTAACCGGATTTGGGTTCGTCATATCAATTTCGACATCATACACTGATTTCTCTTTTCCAGAAGTGGCAATAACCTGCACTTTTGCAATTCCGGTAGCAGAACCCACAACCAAATTGAAATACGCCATTTTTTCATCAGGTGAAGCAAAAGTTAAGGATTGCGCTGCGCTTCCCATAACTTTTAAACCATTGCTCGTTTTAATCTGAATCGAAACGTTTTTGATAGTATTCTCCGTTGCAAAAACCGTAACCGGAATCGTTACTTTTTCTGAAGGAGAAATTTTTCTCGGCAGTGAAGCCAAAACCATCAACGGACTTTTAACCGGAGTTGCTTTTTCTACACTTCCGTATGCGCTTGTGTTTGCATCGCCCGCAACCACCATGGTTCGAACAGAACCAATATATTTCGGCAGTTTTAATTGATGTGATTTCGTTTGACCCTTTTCTAATTTAAACGGGCCATAATACAATACAACAGGTTTAAAACGATTTGCTTTTTTAGCTTTTCCGCCCCCTAAATCCTGATCTCCACCAATACTGAAAATCTGATTTATTTTCCCGCCATACGCTCCTATTACATCATCATAAATATCCCAGGTTTTAACGCCCAGAGCTTCACGAACATAAAAACTATCCCAGGCATTTGGTGTTTTAAAACGGGTTAAATCCAATAAACCTTCATCAACAACCGCGATTGTGTAAGTCATTTCTTTTCCAGTTTTCTCTCCCACTTTTACCGTAAAGGTTTGCTCTGGTTTTAATACATCCGGCATTGATAATGTTGGCGCTAAAATGGTATTCTTATCCACCACTTCAATCGGAACAATGCCGTACATACGAATTGGCGAATCGTTTTTCGTTGAAGCATGAGGTTGCAATAAGGTAATATTAAAATACACATTTGGAGCCATTGCTGAAGTTATTGGAACCTCAACTTTTGTTTCTCCTTTTTGTGTTTTAGCCCATATGGTCTGTACTACTTTTGATCCATTTTCGATAGAAATTAAAGCGCGTCCGCCTTCACTTGAAGGGAAAGAGATTTGTGCTTTTTCGCCAACCGCATAATTCTTTTTATCTGTAGAAAAAACCAACATATTGGCTGTAGAAGCATCTCTGTTACGTGTTTTTCCAGACCAAATTGGCCAGTCAATATTTACCGTTAAAGCTGTTGCATGACCGTCTGCAGTATCCGAAACACGAATCAAATAACGTCCCCATTCTTCATCGGTTAATGAAAACTGAACACTTCCTTTTCCACTGGAATCGGTATTGATTACAAATGTTTTATATGAAGTTGTTGCGTTCGAAGAATTATAATTGGATAAATTATCACTTGAAGCATCCCACCACCAGCGCCATTCTACCTTATATACTTTTACTTCAAGATTTCTAACCGATTTTGGTCTTCCATTTTCATCAACTGTCATAATATCAAAACGGTTATTGGTTCTGGTTTCCAGCATTCCGTATTTGTTAGGTTCCGGCGCTTTAATTCCGACATAGGTTTTGTATGGCGAATAAGTCGTCGAAATTACATCGGTACTAAAATCTCCGCCTTCTTCATACACTTTTGTGATAAACGAAGCACGAAGCATTCCCGGGGCCTGACCTTGTAATTTTGGCTGAATATTTACTGACGCTTTTCCGTTTTCATTCAATTTTCCTGAGAAAACATTTATTTCTTCTGTGCTGAATTGACGTACTAAATCATCAAAACTAAATTTCTCATATCCTTTGAAAGTGGTTGTTTGCTGAGAAAACTTCGCCTGCATTTCTACATTTAAATTTTTAGCAATGGCACCGTGAAGCCAGGTTACTTCGAGATTATCAGTATTTGGATAAGAAGACGAAAGTGTTTTTCTGGAGAAATTATTTTTGATTTTTAAACGATTGGGTTTGATCGTTTCAATTTTAATGCTTTTGTAAAATTTAGCACCACCAACACTTACCATTGCTTCCCAATTTCCTGTTGGTGCATCCTGACTTGTTGGAACGGTAAAAGCATAATGATTTAGTTCATTCGTTTTTTGAACGGTCTGATAAACGGTTTTACCATTCGGATCATTCAGTCTAAATTTGATTGGATGTGATTTCGGAAGTTTATTTGATGCGTCATTCAAGATGAAAGACAAATACAGATTATCGCCCGGACGCCACACGCCACGTTCTCCATAAATAAAGCCTTTTAATCCTTTTTGCAAGGTTTCGCCAGCAACATCAAAATTACTGACAGACAACGAAAGTCCGTCATCCAGCTTAACGTAAGTGGATTGATTTCCTAAGGAAACAATAGCGAAATAGGCAAATTTATTCAACTGAAAAGAAGCAATCCCTTCACTACTTGTAGCTACGGTTGCGATTTTTTGTTGTTGATACGTATACAAATCCACTCTTGCATTCGAAACTGGCTCTGTTGTTACAATATTGTTTACGGCAAATAAATACGATTTATTTTCGCCTCTTTTTGCAATTACACCTAAATCTGTTGCCAGAATATTAGTTGCGATTTTAGCATTATAATAATAAGAGCTGGTACAAGGATCATGGCTTTCTCTCCATTCGTAATCGTCATAATAGTAATCATCGTAAGAGTTCTCGCTATAGTTTACATCATTTTCATCAACTTCCTCCTCCTCTTCTTCATTTGAATCTGCTTCTGAAGTTTCACATTTGTATAAAGAATATTTCTTTTTATAGACAAATTCTACTCTGTAAATTGCTCCAGGTTCCGGCGTGATTATTTTAGACAAATCCAAAGCAAAAGTGTTCCACTTAGCTGGGTTTATTAATTTGCTTTCAATTAAATTCAGCGTTGTCTTTGCGATAGGCTGAGCAACTTTCTTGAGATTTTGAGCTCCATTTAATTCATTGTATTGAAGAAATTGCAGTATATTATTCTTGTAAATTTTATAGACTTTTACATCAACTGCACTTAAGTTTACGGCTTCGAAATTCAGTTTTAAATTATTGGAACTTGGTAAAATAGTTCCATTTTTAATGAATTTAATACTTGGTTTTATCTGATCAAAAGAGATTTTCTCAGTATAATTCGAATCCATTTTTTTACCATACTGACTTTCGATTCCCTGAAAAACTTCAATCAATAAATCTCCGGCCAATATTTGTTCAGGTTCGGCTGTGGTTTCTTCTTCCTGAACCACTTCTACAGCATCATCAACAACCGCCGCAGCACTATCAACCACAACTGTTGATGAGTCAACCAATGAAACTGCCGTTTCTTCTACCGGAACAGAAACAGTAACTTCTTTTTGAACGGGCGCTTTTTCATTATTGAAATACACTTTCAGCAAATTCCCCTGAGTTGAAAATTTCAGGTTATTCGTGTTCTGAATTGAAACCAAACCTGCAAAATCCTGTCCTTTTTCTAAAGGCTCAGAAAAGTTAATCAAGACCGATTGATTACTTCCGTCCGGCACCTCAACTTTGACGATTTTAAATTCGTTTATATTTGTAATCGGAACATCGATTTGACCTTTTTGATCAATATCGAAATCACTTCCGTCGTAAATAATCTCCAAATTTGTTGCTTCAGAATAACGCTGAATACTATCAATTATAAAATGGAATTCTTTTCCGGAACCGGAGTTTTTCTCAAATTTAATTTTAAGATTACTCCCTTTTTGCTTGGCTTCAACTAACTTTTTAGCGGTTTCAATATCAATATTATCTGCTGTTTTAAGAACGCAGTTCAGGTATTGATATTCTTTGCTGTACGATTGAATATCTGTCGTATTTATGGTAAAATCCTGCTTGATGGTTTTGACGGTAAAATTAAAATCTGAAAGTTCCTTTTCTTTCTCTTTCGGAATTGTAATCAGCTTATCTAAGTTTAAAGTAACCTGATATTCTGTTCCGGGTTTCAGCTTTTTTTCCGGAATAAAAGCAATTGTATTAGGCGAAAGTGACACGACTTTTCCGTCGACACCTGGAGAAATATCAAACAAATCACTGTCTAAAACCTGACCGGCTTTCCATTCTTTTTTATCGAAAGCTAAAACCACCCGAATATCAGAGTCCGACGAGACTATCCCCCCGGTGAAACTGACTATATACTCTTTAAATAATGAAAAATCGGAATTGAAATCGGCTGCTGATTTTCTGCCGCAAGATTGAAAAATAAAAAACACACAAAACACGAGAACTAATCCTTTTGCTTTCACTTTTATTTAGAGTTAATGGGTTACGAATTTTAAAAAATGACAGAACGTTTTAACATTTTACTATTAAAACCATAACTAGCGAAATGCCAATTATATTGTAGTAAATGTAAAGTATTTTCTGTGATTTTTTAAGAGGAAAATTCGGTAAGTGAAATTATTTTTTTGAAGTAAATAAGGAAGTGATTATTTCCGTCTTTCCAGAAAAAATCGTTTCATTAAATCGGCTGCTTCATCAGCCATAATTCCAGAAACGACAGTAGTTTTGGGATGTAATTTTGTTCCCATAACCATAAAGCCACGCTGTTCGTCACGGGCACCAAAAACAATTTTCGAAATCTGACTCCAATACAAAGCGCCGGCACACATTTGGCAAGGCTCAAGAGTCACATATAAAGTGCAATCTTTAAGATATTTTCCACCAAGAAAATTCGCCGCAGCCGTTATCGATTGCATTTCGGCATGCGCTGTAACATCGTTCAACAATTCGGTTAAATTATGACTGCTTGCAATTACTTTATTAGCCACTACAATAACGGCTCCAACAGGAATTTCACCTTTTTCAAAGGCCATTTCTGCTTCCTGCAAAGCTTTTTTCATAAAGGATTCGTCTGTGAAAGGATTTATCATAATTGCAAAAATACTGTTTTCATATTTATTTTTTATTACATTTAAATATTGAAATTTAATATGGAAAGAAAATACAAATTAACGATTCCAGAACCTTGTACAGAAAGCTGGGATAAAATGACGCCAAAAGATAATGGCCGCTATTGTATGAGCTGTTCTAAAACCGTTATTGACTTCACTTCGATGTTACCTAATGAAGTACAGCATTTTTTCATCCAAAATCAAAACCAGAATATCTGTGGAAGGTTTAAAAATTCTCAATTAGAAACCATAACGATTCAAATTCCGAATCGTATTCTATACACACAAACACATTATCATAAAATATTCTTACTGGCATTATTTATTGCCATGGGAACAACTTTATTTAGTTGTCAGGATAAAGATGGAAACAAAAATAAAATTGATAAAGTTGAAGTTATTCAAAATGATGCTCCTGTAGAACATATTTCTGTTGGTGAGCCAAAAATCACTAATTCACACGATACCATTGTACCACCTCCACCACCACCTCCAAAAGTGGATCAGGTTAAGTTTGTAAAACCCAAAGAAAATGATAATCGAAAAACTGAGATAATAAATAATAAGAAAAATAGCTCTACAAAAGTGGCAATTTATGCTACTCCTAATGGAGAAGTTGTATCTGAAACCAATGCAGAATTCCCAGGTGGCATTGAACAGTTCTATAACTTCTTTGAAAAGGAATTTAAAGAGCCCAAAGACATCAATACTGCAAATCTAAAAATCAAACTTTCCTTTGCAGTAGAAAGAAACGGTTCTGTATCTTTTTTGCAATCTGAACCATCTGTTGACAAAACTTTAGAAACAGAAATCATTAGAGTTTTAAGTTTATCCCCAAAATGGCAGCCTGCAACATCTAATGGAAAAAAAATAAGAATGCAATATTCCTTGCCAATTGTATTGGAATAAGATCTCACTTAAAAATTAAATTTAAAACCGTAAATTTGCTTTTTACCTTACAATGAAAAGCAATTTACTCTCCAACATAGTCAACCCATCCGATTTACGTCTTTTAAAAGAAGAACAGCTACCCGAAGTTGCACAAGAATTACGTCAATTTATAATTGATGTTGTTTCTGTAAAAGAAGGGCATTTAGGTGCGAGTTTGGGCGTTGTTGAATTGACTATTGCTTTACATTATGTTTTTAATACTCCCGAAGATTTATTAGTTTGGGATGTGGGTCATCAGGCTTACGGACATAAAATCCTGACCGAAAG
>RCUK01002316.1_pt1 | contig 10290 bp, 9 predicted proteins | sample 2166381 | NCBI WGS metagenome assembly RCUK01 (sample SAMN09932809, study PRJNA488358) | compost metagenome | isolation source: compost soil in an enriched community | place: Germany: Experimental Botanical Garden
GTTGAGGACTGTGCACAAGCACATGGAGCATATTATAAAGGCGGAAAAGCGGGATCCTTTGGCGATTTTGGTGCATTTAGCTTTTATCCGACTAAGAATCTAGGTGCTTTGGGAGATGCTGGTGCAATTACATGCAGGGATGAAGAATTGAATAACACCATTCGCACACTGCGAAATTACGGTTCTTCGGCTAAATATGTCTTCGATGAAGTTGGCTATAATTCAAGACTAGATGAATTGCAAGCGGCCTTCTTGTCTATAAAATTGAAATATTTAGATAAGATTACAGCTCACAAGCAGAAGCTGGCCACAGTCTATCTGCGTGAGTTAAAGTCTGAATTTATACTGCCGACTGTGCAAACTGGACTTGAAGATGTTTATCATATCTTCCCAATACGTCATCCCAAAAGAGACGAGCTAAAAGCCTATCTTTTAGCAAAGGGTATTGGTACGGAAGTACATTATCCTATAGCGCCACATCAACAGAAAGCAATGAATGGAATTCTCTCAGGTAACCAGTATCCTATCTCAGAAGAAATCCATAACTCAATATTGAGTCTCCCAATTTCTTATGGACACTCTGACGAAGATGTTTATAAGGTAATAGAAGTAATGAATTTATTTCATTAAACAAACAATGCTACACTCGTGTAGCATTGTTTGTTCTATCAACGTCTTTTCATAAGTTAAAATTGTATATCCTTCGTGTTATCCATAGAGGTATGAGGTAGTACGTTTTGGACTATGTTTCCATTTCTAATGAAAATTTTCATAATTTACCTATGACTACCTAAAGGTTATTAGGTATTAATTTTTGTTGGTATATGAGATAGTATGCGTTTGGATAGTTTGATGGTCTGTCGTAAACATAGTTTGTTATAAATATAATATGAGAAAGAAAATTGCAATTGTTGTTCAACGCTATGGTTTAGAAGTCAACGGTGGTGCAGAACTGCACGCGAGATTACTAGCCGAAAAATTGGCGACTAAGTATGATATAGAGATTTTGACAACAACAGCATTGGACTACAATGGTTGGAAAAACTATTATCCGAGTGGTAAGGAAATGGTGAATGAAATAAATGTGAGACGATTCCCAACAATTGAAGCTTCAGATAGACAGTTAAGGAGAGCGCGTAGAGCTATATTTGGTAACAAAAAGTATTTTAGAATTTTAAAAAAAATTGGTGTTTTAGATTTTTTAGATAAACAGTTTTCCATCCGCACCCCAAGTAAGCGTGATGTAAATAACTGGCTTATTCGTCAAGGTCCTTATTGCCCAGAAATGCTTAATTATATTAAAGCTAATAGCAACGACTTTGATGTTTTTATCTTTTTTACCTATCTATATTATCCAACAGCTTCTGGTATGAAAATCGTACCAGAAAAAAGCATCTTTATTCCAACGGCACACGATGAGGAAATTATGTTCACGAAAGCTTACGAGGAGATCTATAGCCTACCGGCCTACATTATGTATAATACTGAATCGGAAAGAAGTCTTGTTGAAAATAATTTTAGAAATGTTGTCGTTAATAATAATATAGCGGGTGTCGGAGTAACAAGTTTCCCAAATTTCGTGAACACGGAAGAACTATTACAAAAATATAAACTTAATGTACCCTACTTTCTATATGTTGGACGGATTGATAGGAGTAAGGGATGTGATGAGTTAATTGCGTTTTTTAACAAATACAACACAGTGAATCAAAATGTAAAGCTACTTCTTGTTGGTAAAGATTATATGAATGCTAAAACCAGTGATAACGTTATTATGACAGGGTTTGTTGATGACGAGGTTAAAAACGCACTGTTGAGTAATTGTATGGCGCTAATTATGCCATCGACAAATGAAAGTTTATCAATGGTAACATTGGAAGCGATGGCCGAGGGAAAAACTGTTATTGTTAATGGACTATGTGAAGTCCTTAAAGATCATGTATTAAATAGTGGTACAGGTTTTTACTACCAGAGTTATGCAGAATTTAAAAGATGCCTTGATGCTGTGTTTGAGTTATCTGAAAGAGAAAAGATGAAAATATCTGAAAACGCTACTGCATATGTGAGAGAAAATTACAGTTGGGAGAGTATTCTTGAGAAATTTGATAAAGCAATTGATTTGATTAGCAATGGAAAATAGACCAGATATTAATTTTTTTGGCTTTTTGGGGCTGGAAACCGGACTCGGGGAGGCCGCCAGAAATAATATCCAAGCCTTAAGAACGGTTGGATATCAAGTTAAGGAGTATGATGTGACCGTATTTAATCCTGATTTGAAAATAAAAAAAACAGGAATTAATATATTTCAAGTTAATCCCGATAATCTCTATGAATGCTTGTTAAAATATAAGCCAGATGTGATGGATGGAGACTATAATATTGCCTTTTGGGCTTGGGAAACGGAGGAATATCCAGATCAATATGTGAAATATTTTGGGTATTTTAATGAAATTTGGACTCCTTCATCTTATTGTCAAAACGTTATATCGAAGAAAAGTCCGATTCCAGTTTTGAGCATGCCACATGCCGTGCCATTGGAAGCACCTTTAGTACGAGTAGAGGATTTACGTGCAAAAGTCATTGCGGATCGTAAAAACTCGTTTGTCTTCGCATTTTTCTTTGATTATAAGAGTCAGATAACCCGAAAAAACGTTTTGGGGTTGATTGATAGTTTTCGCATTGCTTTTGGCGAAAACAATGAAGATGTGTCATTATTGTTAAAAACCTATCCTTCAGAGTATCACCAAGAGGAAAGAGAGACAATTATTGAAAAAATTGGAAGCGATAGCTCAATCATTCTTTTTGAGGAAAAGTTGGAACGGACAGATCTTCAACATTTAATATCTGAAATTGATTGTTATGTTTCATTACATCATTCGGAAGGTTTCGGACTAACTATGGCGGAGGCTATGGGGTTGGGAAAGCCTGTTATAGCTACAGCATATTCCGGAAATATGGAATATATGAATGTTAACAATGCATTATTGGTGAAATATAGTATGACTTACTTAACAGAACCAGTGGGACCGTTTCTTGCAGGTTCGATTTGGGCTGAGCCCGATCTGAATCATGCAGCTCAATTAATGAAAAATGTCGCTCTCAAAAAAAAATCGTTTGATAAACTTACTGGACTAGCTAAAGAAGAAATGTTGAAAAAATATAATATGCATTGTGTAGGTGAGTCAATGCACGATAGAATTAATATTATATCAAAGATTATATCTTTTCAGAACAAGGAAACTGTAAAAGATATAATTAGCCACTTGCAATTGGAAAATGACCTAATGAATCTGAAACTATCTAAGATAAAGGATATCGGATATATTAAACTTAAGCTAAAATTCAAAAATATCAAAAACGCCCTATTGGGGAGAAATAAAAAATACCTCTGGGAATAACCCTCAATCTAGAAGAGATTGAGGGAACAAATAGAAGAAAGTCCTAATCTTTTATAGTTTATCATAAAATGCGTTCTGATTACGTTGTCTATTAATTTCTTTTTTATGTATGAGGCAGAAATCATAATTCTTGGTTGGCATTGCTTTCAACTTATTATAGTTAATTAAAGTCTCATGAACTTTATTTTTCCACTGAATCTTTCCATTGAGTTTTAAGATCCGGGTTTGAAAATCGGGAAAGTTAATATATCCATCCTCATTCTTCTTCCATTTCCAATTTTCCAGGTCTTGTTCAGTAATTCCATCGACAATGTTTATACGAGGAACGAGAAAGCAATCTGATTGTAAATTCTTCCATAGAAAAAGTTTTAGACCTTTGATTAACCCAACCTGAGGATATTCATCGGCATCTATTTGAAAGAGATACTTCTTTCGAGCCATTTTAATCAGCGTATTTTTGAAGGCAGAAAAATCACCGTTTAGTTGAGCTTCTATTCTCCGTACTGATTTAAATTGTGCAATTAAATCAGTGACAGCTTTGTTTTCATTTGTTACGTCTTGAAGGATTATTATTTCATCATTCTTACTTATCAGCGGAATTAGGATTGTCAGTAATTTCTTTAACTCATTTACTTCATTACATACGGTAATTCCATATGTAATTGTTGGAATTTGAAATATATTAAAAAATGTACTCATTTTCATAAATTTGGTATGGGGTAGTTGCCTGCAAAATGCACAAAATAATTTTCTTCCAATAGTTTTTGAATGAATTTTCTATAAAGTGGTGTTTGAATAATCGTATTTTTATTTTTTCGGTTAATATACTTGCGAATGAGCTTTGGAATTTTATTTTGCTGTATTAAGACGCTATTTCCGTAATCTGTTCCTTTTATTTTATATAGTACTTGCGTGTTAAACTTGTTGTCCAACGCAAAAAATAGATTTTTAGTTTGAGTTATATACGCCATAGGCGTTTCTTCAAAACTATTTAACTCTCCCTGATTATGGTTTGAGTAATAATATTTAGAAAATAAATCTGCAATTTTCTGTGGTCTAAAAATAAATATTCCACCGTTTATACTACCTTGTAGTTGATCAGAATAATCGAAATTTCTGAGTGTAAAATAGTCGAACGTTGTTTCACTCAGAATTCTTGGAATATGTGCCCAGGTTTTGTTAAATTCATCCGTTCCTCTTGGATCTAAAATTGCACCAAATGATTTATCTTTTGGTAAGGTTAGAAAAATATCAGGTGCATTTTCTGAAATCAATATATCCAAATCCATAAATAGACACAAGTCGTATTTGAGAACTAAAGATGGTAACAATAATTTTTGAGAAAGTAGGGATCTGTGAAAAGATGTGTCTGGAGCTTCCGTAATGAGGACTAAATCAGCATTGTATTTTTTTGAGTATGTTTCGAATTGTTTTTTTAATTTTGAATAGATTGCTTGATACTTCTCTCCAATAATGAACAAACAGATAGCCCTTTTTTCCATAGTTACTCTTATTTTATTTTATCAGCTTTCTTCTTTTTTTTGTATGAAAAATAAAGATTTAATAAAAGATTGTTATGTATTTTTGATGATTCCATTTGGAATCCATGTTTCTTGATTTGTTATAGAATTCGATAGTATCTTTTCATTTTTTATAAGATCACTTTTACTGTTCTCTTTATGATAAATATGGTAAGCAATTCCAGCAAATTTTATAAATAATTTTTTAACACCATTATTAATTAGGCGAATGGCCAAATCTGCATCTTCGCTTCCCCATCCTTGTATTTCTTCATTGTAACCATTGATTTTCATTAAATCCTTTTTCCAAAAAGACATATTACAACCTCGTAGAGCCAATGGTTTATTTTTTTTGTAGCTACTTGCAATAAGTTTTCCCAGTTTCGGTATCCTCAGTCCATTCAATATAGAGGACATCGGAAATTGAAATAGATTTAGCTGATTAATATCGCTAGAATTTAATATTTGATCACTATATTCTTTAGGTATCCAAACACGACTTCCGCATAGAAAGGCACTTTCTTGGTGGAAATGCAGGTGGTCTTCTATAAAATGACGCTCCATTATTATATCACCATCTATTTGGATAATATAATCTCCAGAAGCTGCATAAATAGCTTTGTTCCGTATCGCAGCTAGTCTAAATCCTTTATCATCATGCCATATATGTTTGAGCTTGACCGTACAGTTTTTTGCAAAATGATCAATAAGTTCTTTGGTTTTCGTATTTGAACCATCGTCAGCGATTACTATTTCTGAAGGAAGATAGGTTTGCCTTAATACACTTTTTAGACATTTTTCCAAAGCTTGAGGCCAATTATAAGTGGAAATGATAAGGGAAACACTAGGGAAGTTCGATGCTATCATCACAAATATTGATTTATACCAATGGGAGCCCACACTGTTTTTGAATTCAAAGTCTTTTCTAGGATTACTCTATTTTTGCTTTCTTGGAGATTATTACGATTCTCAGGATGGAATATATGATATACAATAGCCGCGAATTTGATGATTGATTTTTTTACTCCATTATTCATCAATCGAAGTGTCAAATCGCTATCTTCATGTCCCCATCCTTCAAAATTTTCGTTATAACCGTTTACATTGATAATATCTTGCTTCCAGAACGACATGTTGGCACCTCGAGCATAATAAAAGGGGTATCTATTTTTATACCGATTTAAGAGAAAATTAGAAAGTAATTTTATTCGAAAGCCATTTTCACGACGGCTAATATTGGCATCAAAGGGGTTAATATGCTTCTTTTCGCCTGTTAGTAGGCGCTGCGATATTGATTTTCCTAACATAACACGAGACCCTTGTAGAAGGTATCCTGGACGAGCCGCCATGAGGTGGTCTTCAATAAAGTTTTCATGTAATATAACATCTCCATCTATTTGGATTATATATTTATTGGAGGCTCTTGCAATACTTTTATTCCTTATTGAAGCCAACCGAAAACCAATATCTTCATGCCAAATGTGAATTAACGGTATCGGAAAATCCTTTATTAGGTCATTGATAAGAGATCTTGTATCCATAGCCGAACCATCATCTGCTATTATTACCTCATTTGGTAAAACAGTTTGACTTAAAACACTTGAAAGTGTCAATCGAAGTGCTTCTTTCCAATTGTATGTGGAGATAATAAGGGTACAATCTTTATGCATTTTTATCTTTTAGTCTTCCTGCACTTCCCATAGTAGCTATAATCCCGGCAAGTTAGAATAAGCAAAAATAGTGAATAGAAACCATAAATCTAGTGTTCATAAGTAGTTGTAGATTTAATTAGTATATACTATTGTTTAGAGATATTGATCTATTCCTTTTTTTGTTTTATAGTCCTTTGAGTTTATAGTATTTTCGAAGATTTTGTTATTTGATGGAGAATTTTGACGCGATGCTAGGGGATGCCATATATGAAATGCGATTCCACTAAATTTCAAAAAAAGTTTTTGCTGGTTTAACTTAAATAAACGAGCGACCAATTCTTCATCCTCTGACCCCCAACCTCTAATTTCTTCATTATAGCCATTTACTTCAAGTATTGAGGCTGTCCAAAAGGACATATTACATCCTTTGGAATAATATCTATACTTACCTTTTGTTTTGTAGCTTTTTGCTATTAGTTTTGTCAGTATAGGAATCCGAATTGCATTAAGCTGGTTGGAACAGTGTGCTTTTAGCTTTTTTAAATCTAAAACATTTTGATTTTTAGTTAGTTCCTGTGAGAAATCCTTATTTAATAAGGCCCTGCTGCCAACAATAAAGTGTCCTTGCTCACTTAGTCGAATATGATCTTCTATAAAATGGTGTTCCATAACGATGTCGCCGTCAATTTGGATAATATACTCAGCGCTACATGCTGCAATCGCTTTATTTCTAATTTCTGCTAATCTGAATCCATTATCTTCATGCCATATGTGTTTGATCGGAACTGACGTCATTTCTCGAAAATTATCGATGGCCAGTTTCGTATCTTCAGTAGAGCCATCATCTGCAATTAGAATTTCATATGGTTTTAATGTTTGAAAAAGAACGCTTTCAAAACACCTAGTCAATGCTTCAGGCCAATTATACGTTGAAATTAATAAAGCAACTTTGATACTATTATTCTTTTTAGTCATTTAGATGATATCTATAATATGCCTCAATTTATCAATTATATTGGTCCAGTTATAATTTTTGTTTACGTAGTCGATAGCTTTCACACTATTTTGTAGCAAAAGCTTTTCATCGAAGGCATATTGATGTATTTTATTTTGAAAATCTTCTTTGTTAAGGTAGTAGACTGCTGCGTAATTACTCTTGATACAATGTCCTCTCATAACATCTGATTTTCCATTTACTAACGCCATCTTCCCCAAATTCATTGCTTCCAGTAATAATAGCGATAGGCTTTCATTTTTGGAAGGATTAATAATCAATTTTGCATTTTTTACCAGCGTTATTTTCTCAAGCTCTGTTACGAAACCGGTATAGATAATAGCCGGATGTTCGATTTTGTCCTGGAAAAGCCTTCCTGTTAGTACTAATTTAAGGTTGTTAGGGTATTTATTTTTATAATCAATAAACCACTCAATCAAATTACCCATTTTTGAGCTACAGACTCGTCCAAAATAATGAAGGTAGGGCGAGTCGATACCAAATTTATTAAGGACATCCTGTTTGGTATTAGTGGATTCTTGTACTTCTGTTTCGACCCCTACAGCCACAATCGAATGCTGTGCTATTTTATTGCCAAAGACTTTTAGAGCTAAATTCTGTTCTTCTTCTGTATTAAATGCGATATACCGAACTTGCGTGAAAAGATGAGTTTGGATTGATCGGAATAAATCACCTTCATTATGTGCAGTGGGTATTAGAATGCTTTTTGACGGCGCAATGCTAGCTCCAAACACTGAATGTGGATAAGGATAGGACATGAATATTATTTTCCTATAGTTATGGTGATTCTTTTCTAAAAAAGATAACATATCTGGAGAATAGAATCCATGATTTTCCAATAATTTCCTTTCCTTTTCTATGCCTAGATCCCATACTGGAATCAAGTTAGCTATAGGTCCTAATAAACCAAATCTAAATAATGTTCGTCTGATTTTTCTAGACCATTTTGATCGTTTCCACCAAATATTGTAGGAAGAATTATCAAATTTGATACAATCGAAACGCAGGACATTAATATTGTTGATGAGCTCTTGCGACTCATTATAGTACTCCTCAAATGTGTTATAATTTATAATCTTAGAGGTCAATATATCAATGTCATAATAATTTGAAAGTCGCTCGGCTAACATTTTGCAATGTATCTCGGCTCCTCCGTTTACCTCTTTACCGTACTGACAAACTACAAAACAGATCTTTTCCATCAAATTTAATAACGTTGAAACTCAAATGATAGCGACAAATATAAGGTAATTTTTAATCTATAGTTTTACGCTTGATCCCTTGAGATTATTTTTTCGATCACCATTTCCGGTGTAATTAAATCAATCGCCTCTGTACCATCGCAATCACAAGGTTTGTTGCCGTAGACAGCACTTGGGCGGTTGGGATGTTCGACTTGGATACAGTCATCATATTGCTGCCCATAACCCGTAAATCCCGCGTATGGGTGAGTTGCGCCCCATAGTGATAGACATCGTATTCCCATCAAAGAAGCCATGTGCAACCCGGAGGAATCCATGCTGATCATCAGATCCAGATTTGATATGATATCCAGTTCTTCTCTCAACGTAAATTTTCCAATGGTATTGTAGGTGTTTGGAAAACTTTCAGTCCAGTTTTGCGCGATTTGAAACTCTTCCTTACCTCCTCCAAAGAGCAATACATCATATCCATGATGTGTCAGATGGTCTATGATCTGTCCCATCTTTACGAGTGAAAGAATTTTATATTGGTGTTGCGCAAAAGCCGCAATACCAATTTTTTTTCGTTCGAAATTGCCAAACATGCTAAATGCTGCTTTGGGGACATCCTGCAAATTAGAAGCCAATTTGTGACTTAGTTCAAAGTGAAAACCTAAAGCACGGAATACATCTGCATAGCGCTCTACAGTTAGCTTCAATGGATGCTTAACCTTATTTTCTTTGCGCGTCAGGGCTTTCTTTTCTGCGCGACCTTTGTCCAGTTGTTTGACCTTTATTCCAGAAAGAGAAAATAATACATCTAATACACGCGAACGTAAATTAAAATGTAGGTCAGCTACAGCATCTGCACGATATTGAGTAAGCTCATTTTTTAATCTGATTAATCCCAAAAGGCCTTTATGGGTTGTCTTGGGTTCAATTGCATGAAATTTGATATTCTTTATGCCATCAAAGAATGGTGCAAAGAAATGGCGGCTCACCATGATAATCTCTACCGTAGGGTATTGTTGACAAAATTCGTTCAATACAGAAGCCACCATGGCGACATCGCCCATGGCCGAAAACCGGGTTACTATGATTCGCTGCGGCAAAGACATGTCTTTATTTTCCGGATGTATAAAGTACAGGGTTCAGTTCAGGATCGTTATACATTTTCATCTGTTTATAGACCTTCATGTATTTTTCACCTGATTCAATCGCTGTCAACAATTCGTCGATACTTTGTGAAAGATCTGTACGTTGTTCCAGCAAGATGTTCAATTTTTGCTGACAAGCAGAAATATGTGCTTCAGAAGCATCTGAGCGAAGTGTCTCCTGCTCCATATGATAAATCTTTAGCGCCAGAATGGATAGTCTGTCAATGGCCCACGCTGGACTTTCAGTGTTGATTTTCGCTGAAGGCAGTGTTTCGATAGTTTGGTATTTCTGTAAAAAATAGCTGTCGATATATTCTACTGTATCTGTGCGGTATTGATTGGACTCATCGATGCGTCGCTTCCAGTA
>RCUK01002320.1_pt1 | contig 10279 bp, 8 predicted proteins | sample 2166381 | NCBI WGS metagenome assembly RCUK01 (sample SAMN09932809, study PRJNA488358) | compost metagenome | isolation source: compost soil in an enriched community | place: Germany: Experimental Botanical Garden
AATCGTACCCACGTTCACGTGCGGCTTGGTACGTTCAAACTTGCCTTTTGCCATGATCTCTATCCTTTAACTTTCAAGGAAACTTGATTTCTGCCAGGGCCGCCCGGCTGGGCGGACCTGACAAGGGTTATTTACTTGGCCCGAGCGGCGATGACTTCGTCAGCGACGTTCTTGGGAGCCTCGGAGTAATGCTTGAATTCCATCGTGTACGTGGCACGGCCTTGCGTCAACGAACGCAGGTTCGTGGCGTAACCGAACATCTCGGCCAGGGGAACTTCAGCCTTGATGGTCTTGCCGCCGCCGACCATGTCGTCCATGCCTTGAACCATGCCGCGACGCGAGGACAGATCGCCCATCACGGTGCCAGCGTAGTCTTCGGGCGTTTCGACTTCAACGGCCATCATCGGTTCCAGCAGCACGGGGCTGGCCTTGCGCAGACCTTCCTTGAACGCCATGGAGCCGGCCATCTTGAACGCGTTTTCGTTCGAGTCCACATCGTGGTACGAACCGAAGAACAGCGTGACCTTGACGTCGACGATCGGGTAGCCAGCCAACACGCCCGAAGGCAGCGTTTCCTGGATGCCCTTGTCCACCGCGGGGATGTATTCGCGAGGAACCACACCGCCCTTGATGGCGTCCACGAATTCGTAGCCGCCGCCAGGAGCCAGGGGCTCGACCTTCAGCACCACGTGACCGTACTGGCCACGGCCGCCCGACTGCTTGACGAACTTGCCTTCAACTTCGTCGCAGGTCTTGCGGATGGTTTCACGGTAGGCCACTTGCGGCTTGCCGACGTTGGCTTCAACGCCGAACTCACGCTTCATGCGGTCGACCAGAATTTCCAGGTGAAGCTCGCCCATGCCGGAAATGATGGTTTGGCCGGATTCTTCGTCGCTGCGCACGCGGAACGACGGATCTTCCTGAGCCAGACGCGACAGCGCCAGACCCATCTTTTCCTGGTCAGCCTTCGACTTGGGTTCCACGGCCTGCGAAATCACGGGCTCCGGGAAAATCATGCGTTCGAGCAGGATGTGGGAGTCGATGTCGCACAGCGTTTCGCCGGTGGTCACGTCTTTCAGACCCACCACGGCGGCGATGTCGCCTGCCAACACTTCCTTGATTTCTTCGCGGTTGTTCGCGTGCATCTGCAGAATGCGGCCGATACGTTCCTTCTTGCCCTTGATGGGGTTGTAGACCGTATCGCCCGACTTCAGGACGCCCGAGTAAACGCGCACGAAGGTCAATTGACCCACGAACGGATCGCTCATCAGCTTGAATGCCAGAGCCGAGAACTTCTCGCTGTCGTCAGCCGAACGCTTGACGGGATTGCCGTCGTCGTCCATGCCGTCAACCGGAGGAATGTCCACGGGCGAAGGCAGGTAGTCGATGACTGCGTCCAGCATGCGCTGCACGCCCTTGTTCTTGAACGCGGTGCCGCACAGCATCGGCTGGATTTCGCCAGCGATGGTGCGTTGACGGATGGCCAGGTTGATTTCGGCTTCGTCCAAGGAACCCGTTTCCAGGTACTTGTTCATCAGCTCTTCCGACGACTCAGCGGCGGCTTCAACCAGCTTTTCACGCCATTCGTTCGCCAGACCTTCCAGCTCGGCCGGAACGTCCTTGTAGTCGAACTTGGTGCCTTGGCTGGCTTCGTCCCAAATGATCGCCTTCATCTTGACCAGGTCGACCACGCCTTGGAACGTGTCTTCGGCGCCGATGGGGATGACGATCGGCACGGGATTGGCGCGCAGGCGGTTCTTCAGCTGGTCATAGACCTTGAAGAAGTTGGCGCCGGTGCGGTCCATCTTGTTGACGAAGGCCAGACGCGGCACGCCGTACTTGTTGGCTTGGCGCCACACGGTTTCGGACTGGGGCTGAACACCGCCCACCGCGCAGTAGACCATGCAAGCACCGTCCAGGACGCGCATGGAACGTTCCACCTCAATGGTGAAGTCCACGTGTCCCGGGGTGTCGATGATGTTGATGCGGTGCTCGGGGTAGTTGCCGGCCATGCCACGCCAAAACGCCGTCGTAGCAGCCGACGTAATGGTGATGCCACGCTCTTGCTCTTGCTCCATCCAGTCCATGGTGGCTGCGCCATCATGCACTTCGCCAATCTTGTGATTGACGCCGGTATAGAACAGGATACGTTCGGTCGTGGTGGTTTTCCCTGCATCGATGTGCGCAGAGATACCAATGTTGCGATAGCGCTCGATCGGGGTTTTGCGGGCCATGGTGGATTAGTCCTTAAATTACCAGCGGAAATGGCTGAAGGCCTTGTTGGCCTCTGCCATCTTGTGCGTGTCTTCGCGCTTCTTCATCGCGGCGCCACGACCTTCGGAGGCGTCGATCAGTTCGCCAGCAAGACGCAGATCCATCGACTTCTCGCCACGCTTCTTGGCGGCTTCACGGAGCCAACGCATAGCCAGGGCCAGGCGGCGCACGGGGCGCACTTCAACCGGCACTTGGTAGTTGGCACCGCCAACGCGGCGGCTCTTCACTTCGACGATCGGCTTGATGTTGTTGATCGCCAGGCTGAAAACTTCGATCGGCTCTTTGCCGGTCTTGGTTTGCACTTGCTCGAGGGCGCCATAGATGATGCGCTCGGCGACGGCCTTCTTGCCGTCCAGCATGACGACGTTCATGAACTTGGCGAGTTCGACGCTGCCGAACTTGGGATCGGGCAGAATCTCGCGCTTGGGTACTTCGCGACGACGGGGCATTGTTGCTTCCTTGTGTCTGTTCAGTTGAACCGTGTTTCATTACACGGCCATGGCCGCCCATTGGGACGACCCCTTACGTGCCGCGCACCTTCCCATCATCTGGACGGCGCGGTCGCACTTCCCGGGTGACGGACTTCCGCCACAAGGGGGGTACTGCTGACTCGTTATTAAGCCTTCTTCGGGCGCTTGGCGCCGTACTTCGAGCGGGCTTGCTTACGATCCTTGACGCCTTGCAGGTCGAGGGAACCGCGCACGATGTGATAACGCACACCGGGCAAGTCCTTCACACGACCGCCACGCACCAGGACGACCGAGTGCTCTTGCAGGTTGTGGCCTTCACCGCCGATGTACGAAATGACTTCGTAACCGTTGGTCAGACGCACTTTGGCAACCTTGCGCAGAGCGGAGTTCGGCTTCTTGGGGGTGGTGGTGTACACGCGAGTGCACACGCCGCGGCGTTGCGGGCAGTTTTCGAGCGCGGGGCTCTTGCTTTTGATGATGCTGACTTCGCGCGGCTTGCGCACGAGTTGGCTAATGGTAGGCATGACCTTTGAAATCCCTTTTACGTACCACTGGTAAGTACTTACGTACTCGTCTCCTCAAGACTGTTCTATCGGAGAAGGCAGTTCGCGCAAAACCGCCTCAAACGTTCGTATACGTAAAAGAGCGGGCTTGCCAACAAACCATGACAAACGCACAAAACTGGATGCGGCGAGAAAACAGTCGGACTGATGGACCCGAAAACAAAAGGCTCGTGACGCACCTTCGCTTCCGAATCCTGAACTGTTTACCTTAGGCGTACAGATTTTGCGCGCGAAATAAAGCAGTAAGCCCTTTAGCATAACTGAGATCAAGGCGTACTGTCAAAGTTTTTTGTAAGTGTGGCGACGTCGCGCGTTGGCGTCAAAAGACTGCCAGTTAGGCGTGGCTAGTGAAAATAGGGGCCACGTACGCGGAAAATGCGGGACGCACCTAAAGCGGCGCGGAAAGGCAATCTAAGGACAATCCCTGCCCCGCCAGCGCATTGTGTGCAGTGTACTCGCCTCCACTACTGATCGGTGAAGAGATAGCCGCTGCCGTATACCGTGCGGATCGGAAGCATCACGCCCGCCTGTTCGGCCTTGCGCCGCAAACGGCTGACGATCACGTCGATGCTGCGGGCGCTGCTGGCACGCACGCCGCCACCCTCAACCCGCAGTTCGTCCCCAAGCTCGTCGCGGCTGACCGCCCTGCCCGCCACTTCCAGCAACGCTCGCACGATCAAGCGCTCGTTGGCCGACAACGACAGGGTCGCCCCGGAAGGCGCCGCAAGCGTCCAGCCCTGGTCTCGCAGCTCCCATTGGCCGGCGCTGATCTCTTCGGACGGAAGCTGGCCTGCGGTAGCAGGCAGGCGGCGGGCCAGGGACAGCAGGATGCAGGCCAGCTCCCGCGGGTCCTGGGGGTCCGGCAGGCATGCGTCCGCGCCGCTCTGCAGACACCGCAAGCGGCTGTCCACGGACAGGTCATGGCCCGTCACCACAATGCCCAGGGGCGCCGAACCATGCAGGCGGGCCACGAGGGCGTAGCCGATTTCGCCCGAAGCTCCGATATCGAGGACGACGGCATCGTAGTGCCCGCTGTTGAGCAACCCGAACAATTCAAGCGAGGTCGAACAGCCGCGTGCCGATATGCCGGCATGCAGCAACGTAGACACCGCCGTGTTACGAGCGACCTCGTCCGGTGACATCATAAGTATGCGTAATTGATTCATATCTGTTCCGCTCAGCAATCCCGCCCCTTGCCCCGCCTGCTGTAACCGCGGCTGGTGAAATGGTTGAGACAGTGTGGCGCGCTGTTGCGCAACAACTCCAGTCAAGATTCGTCAATTTTGCAATGTTTGACAGTTCCTGCCATAACGTTGCCGGCAGGGGTGCCGGCCGAGTTATCATTCGATTACACAAATTCCCCCACCTCTTGCAATAGGGCGCCACAGGGCGCGCTTGCGTAGCAAACCTTCGCGAGAACTCGTCTGATGAAAATCGCGTCGCTGGAAGACGACCTGGACCAGGCTCGGCGCATCCAGCAAGTTCTGACCGCCGCTGGATATACCTGCACCAGCTATCACCAGGGCCGGGACTTGCTGGCAGCCTTGCGCACCGAGATCTTCGATCTGGTGCTGCTGGATTGGCATCTGCCCGATATCGACGGCGACGATGTGGTCCGCTGGCTGCGCGCCAACATTGGCGCCCGCATTCCCGTCATATTCCTGACCAACCGCTCCAGCGAGGATGACCTGGTGGAAGGGCTGCGTTCCGGCGCGGACGACTACATCGTCAAACCCATGCGCCCCCTGGAGCTGTTGGCTCGCGTCGCGGCATTGCTGCGGCGCAGTCAGATCTCGGAACCCGCCAACGATGCGTTCGAGGTCGCGCGCTACCGCATCGAGCCCGCGGCACGCGCCATTTCCCTCGACGGCGTAGCCATCGCGCTGGCGCCGAAGGAATTCGAGCTTGCGCTGCTGTTTTTCCGCAACCTGGGCCGGCTGATGTCGCGCGATGTGCTGGCCGAGTGCGTGTGGAACCGGGAGATTCCCGCCACGTCGCGCACGCTCGACACCCACCTGTCGAATATCCGGCAGAAGCTTCAACTGCGTCCCCAGCATGGCGTGCGCCTGACATCCTCTTATGCGCTTGGCTACCGGCTCGAGCTGATCAACCCGTCCGAAGACAGCCAGACCAGCCCGTCATAGCCGCGTTGCGCGAATCCCTGGAGAACCGATTGCCATGAGCCGCTTCCGCGCGCTTTCTTTGCTTGCCCTACTTTCCTGCATCGCCCTTGGCTCCCCCGCGCGCAGCCAACCCGCCGGCGCATTGGGCGAGGACTTCATCTATCGCGTGCAGCAAGGCGACACCCTGATCGACCTCGCCGCCCAGTACACGCGCAACCAGGCCAACTGGAGCCGGTTGCAGACGCTGAACAAGATCGTTACGCCGGAGCGCCTGCCCATCGGACTGGAACTGCATATTCCCCTCTCGATGATTCCCGTACGCGACGCGCAAGCGCGCGTGGTACACGTCAGCGGCCGGGCCGACCTGGACGGCAAGTCCCTGCAGCCCGGAACCCCCGTGACGGAAGGCAGCACCGTCGTCACCACTCCCAACGGTTTTGTCACGCTGGAACTGGCTGATGGCTCCAAGCTCACCCTGCCATCCGACGGCGCGGTGGAGCTGACCCGCCTGCGCCAATTCGAAGGCACCGCGCTGACCGATTCGGTCATCAATGTCCGGCGCGGAAGCGTGGAATCATCTGTCGCCCCCTCTGGCAAGGGCGTAGGCCGTTTCGAGGTTCGTACCCCGGTGGCCGTCACTGGCGTGCGCGGCACGCGGTTCCGCGTGCAAAGCAGTGCCCAGGGTGCTCACAGCGAGGTGCTGGAAGGCAGCGTCCGGCTGCAACCCCATGCGCCTGGCGCGACGCCGGCCAAGCCGGTTGCTGTTGCCAAAGGCTATGGCGCCGCGGTCGGCGCCGACGGCGGCGTGTCCGGCCTCAGGCCCTTGCTGACGGCACCGCAACTGGGCGAGCCCGTGCGCGCAGGCAGCGCCTGGACCAGCCCCTTCCCCGCCGTGGCTGGCGCGCAAAGCTATCTGGTGCGCGTATCGCGGGATGCCGACGGCACCTTGCCGGTATCGTCGGCCGGCTTTCCCACCAACGACATCCGCTTTGCCGCCCCCGGGCCCGGCACCTTCTACGTGTCTGTACGCGCCGTCGACGATCTCGGCTTGCACGGACAGGACGCGGTCCAGGCCTTCGAAGGCGCGAATATGCTGATGACTTCGTTCGGGCTGGGCGTCGGAAGCGGCACGGGCGGATTCGTGACGCTGACCGAGTACTAGAGCCCGCTTCATGGCCGACGCCACCGACTCCCAGGACCGGCCCTCACGCTCAGGGCTTTGGTTGACGGTGGCGCTGGCAGTGCTGGCCGTCATCCTGGGTTCGTTCAATGGGCTCGGCCGGCTCGACCAGGTTCTCTACGACCGCGCGGTCATGATGACGGGACGCGCCGCCGACCCCGACATCATGATCGTGGCGATCGACGACGCGAGCATCGATGCGCTGGGACGCTGGCCCTGGCGGCGCGCGGTCCACGCGGCGCTGCTCGACCGTCTGAGCAGCGCCCGCGCCGTGGGACTGGACCTTATCTTCGCGGAACCGGACACGGTCAACCCTGACGATGATTCCATCCTGGCCGACAGCATCCGCCGCAATGGGCGCACCGTGCTGCCGGTGGTGCTGGATCGCGTCGACAACCCGACCGCCATCGGCCTGCCCATCCCCGAGCTGGCGCGGGCCGCCGCTACCACCGGCTTCATCAACGCCCTGATCGACCCCGACGGCGTGGTGCGCGAGGCCGCGCTCACGACCCAATTCGCCGGCGACCGCAGAAATCATATGGCGATCTCGATGCTTGAGGTCGGCGGAGAGGCTGAGCGGGCGCAACGCCTGCTAGAACGCGCAAACGCGGACGGCCGGATCTTGATCCCCTACTCCGGTCCGCCCGCCCACACGCGCACCGTGTCTTACCTGTCGGTGCTGCGCGGCGACCTGCCGCCGGCGGAACTGCGCGGAAAATATGTGCTGGTGGGCGCCTGGGCCACGGGGCTGGGCGACGACTACCCAACGCCGGTATCTCACGATGTCAGCGGCATATCGGGCGTGGAGATCATCGCCAATATCCTGGACGCCGCGCGCTCCGACATCGCCTACCAGCTTCCACCGGCCTGGTCGAATGCGCTGTTCGCGGCTTTTCCCGTACTGCTTGCCTGCCTGGCCCTGTGGCGCCTGTCTCCCAAGCGGGCACTGCTCGTCAGCGTCGCGCTGTTCGCCGGAATCCTGCTGGCCGCGTGGCTGCTATTGGCCTACGCCCACCTGTGGTTTGCCCCGACGGCAGCGCTGACCGGGGTGGCGCTGTGCTACCCGCTCTGGAGCTGGCGCAGCCAGGAAGCCGCGTTGCGCTACATGGACAACGAACTGCGCCGCCTGCAACGCGAATACCCGCCGATTCTCAATGAAGCCCGCGCCCAATCGACCAGTCCCAACGCATCGCTGGAAAGCCGGGTTGGCGAATTGCGGCGCGCGCTGGCTCGCGTGCGCAACCTGCGGCGGTTCCTCGCCGACGGCCTCGACGGTATGCCGGACGCGACCCTGGTTTTCGATCAGGACGGCCGCATGCGATTCCGCAACCAGGCCGCCATCATGTATTTCCAGAGGCTGGGCATGCGCCCTCCGCGCGTCGGCCGACCGGCAGCCCATCTGCTGGAAAAGACCATCTCCGACGAAGCCGCGCGGCACCGGGTGGCCGAGGCGCTGAGCGGCCAAAGCCAGGTCGGCGCCGCGTCGCCCTGGAGCGCCGACCTGGAGGTGCGCGATCATGCCGGACGCGACCTGATCCTGAAATGCGCCCCCATCCATACCGCCGAAGGCCTGTTCGCCGGCACCGTGGCCACGCTGACCGACATTTCGCGCATCCGCCAAGCCGAGCGGCAGCGCGAGGAGACCTTGCGCTTCATCTCTCATGACATGCGCGCGCCCCAAAGCTCCATCCTGGCACTGGTGGAAATGGCGCAGGACGCGGATGGGCAGGAGAACCAGAGCGACACCCTCAAGCGCATCGCAATGCTGGCCAATCGCACCCTGCATCTCGTCGACGACTTTGTCCATCTGACCCGGGCCGAGTCCATGACGATCAGCATGGTGGAACTGGATCTGGGTGGCCTGCTGCAGGACGGCGTCGATGATTTCTGGCCCTCCGCCAACAAACGCAGCATCGTGCTGGACGTGAAAACGCCGCTGCCCGTGGCGTACACCCGCGGTGATCAGACGCTGCTGATGCGCGCCCTGTGCAATCTCATCGACAACGCGATCAAGTACAGCCCCTCCGGTACGCGCATTGAATGCGGCATCGAGGAAGAGCCCGGCTTCTGGCGGGTGAGCGTACACGACCAGGGCCAAGGCATCGCGGCACCGGATATCGCCCGGCTGTTCGAACCCTTCTCGCGGGTGGGCGTGGAGTCCCGCGGCGATGTTGGCGGCGCGGGACTCGGACTTGCATTTGTGCGCACCGTGGCCGAGCGCCACGGAGGATTCGTCGAGGTCCGCAGCGAACTGGGAGCCGGTTCGGTCTTTACCTTGCGCCTGCCCCGCGCGTAGCTGGCTACCTTACTGGAAGGTATGCGAAATGACCCCTGCCTTGCCCGCCTTGACCTCGAGCGTCATGCGGAACGGCGGCAGATCCGCATTGCGCAGGACCACCTGATACTTGCCCGGAATCAGCTTCACCTCCTTCACGGGAGGGCTGATGCCACGCGCCACGCCATTGATCCACACCTCTCCCCAGGGACGAATATCCAGACGCACGGTAACCGGCACCGGTTTGGGTTTCGGCGCCTCCTCGACTGCGGCGGGCGCCTCCGGCGCTTCCAGCACCGCGGGCGCCAGGGGCGGCGCCGCGGGCGATGTGCCAGCAGAATCGGAAGGACCCGCTGGAATGTCCGTGGTGGCGCCCACGCCCTGCGGGACCAGCGTCGGCAATTCGCCGGGAGCCTGAGATGCGGAAAGCGATGAAACCGCGGACGGGGCGGTGACAGGCGGACTTTGCTGCGGCAAAGGATGCACCACTGGAGGATTGGGTTGCACAACCTCTGAACGGGTAATCAGGGCATTGGGTGTGCCGATTCCCGATTGGAACCAGGCATACACGCCCGCGCCGATGAGCGCGACAATCAGCAGCAACGCCAGCAAAGGCCGGCGCCCGCGGGTGGGCTTTCCTGCCTCCCGCGGCCCGGCCACCGGCGCCGCTCTGGGCGCGTTTTCTTCGGCATCGGCTGTGCCCGGCGCGGGCTCTATATACGCCGCAACGCCCAACAGGGCAGCTAGTTCGGCCAGGGTCTGCGGCCGATCCTGCGGATTCATCGACAGGCCAGAATCGATGACACTGAGGAATTCCTGGCCATACTTGGCCAGCCCTAGCGAGGCCAGGGGCTCATACGTGTCCCTTGCGCGGCGTTCGGGCGCCGGCGGCGGCCGGTTGCCGGTGACGAGCGTATGCGCCACCGCGCACAATGCATAGATATCGCTCCAGGAACCGCGTGGCCATTCCATCGAATCGGTGTACAACTCGAACGGCGCGAAGCCGGCGGCCGGCGTCCTGCTAGTGCGGCGCGAGCGCGCCACAACCAGTTCGGGCAGCAGATGGGCGCGCGCGCCCTCGTCCATGCCCACGGTTTCAAGGGATATATCGCCGCAGATTTCCCCCTGCGCATGCAGGGCGATAAGCGAGGGTAGCAAGTCGGACAGAAGCCGCTTGATGCGCGTTTCCGGAACACCACCGGCCGCACTGGCGGCGATGGCGCTCAACGGGCGCAAGGCCAGCGGCGCGGCGCCGGAAAAGGGGCCACGCGGCGTCAACAAGCCGGCGGAAGAAGACATGATCGAGGCTGCGCCAGAGCGCCAGAACGGGTTTAAGGGTTGATAGGCGGAATATTATCCAATCCGCAACATAAGGACATTGCCGAAAATGTCCG
>RCUK01002327.1_pt1 | contig 10266 bp, 7 predicted proteins | sample 2166381 | NCBI WGS metagenome assembly RCUK01 (sample SAMN09932809, study PRJNA488358) | compost metagenome | isolation source: compost soil in an enriched community | place: Germany: Experimental Botanical Garden
GCTCAACGCCGAGCCGCGCGTGAACAGGCCGCTGCGCAGTTCGGGCGGAATGCCCTTGCCCGTATCGCTCACCTGCACCTGCACCCGGTTCTGCGCCACGCCCAACTGCAAGGCAATCCGACTGCCCGGCGGACTATGGCGGATGGCGTTGTCCAGCAGGTTCGTCAGCACGCGCTCGATCAGGCCCAGGTCGGCCCGCACCAAGGGCAAGGCCTGGGGAATGTCGGTCGTCAGTTCCTGCTGACGGGCTTCGGCGGCCAGCTCGAACTTCTGCATCACGTCCTGCACCAGTTCCGGCAGGGAAAACGTTTCCGGTTCCAGCCGCACCAAGCCAGACTCCAGACGCGCCAGTTCGAAGAGTTCTTGCGCCAGGCGTCCCACCTTGCGGCTTTGCGCCAGCGCGATGTCCAGATACCGGCGGCGCTCGCTGGCGTCCAGCGTTTCGTCTTTCAGACGCAGCGTTTCCAGGTAGCCATGCAGGGACGTCAGCGGCGTGCGCAGGTCGTGCGAAATATTGGCGACCAGGTCGCGGCGTTGCTGGTCTTGCCGCGTCAGCTCGCGCCATTGGTCCGAAATGCGTCCGCCCATCTGCACGAAACTGCGGCGCAGTACCGAGATTTCATTCAAGCTCTGGTCCGTGGCGTCGCCCGGCCGGGCCAGGGCGGCCAGCGCTTTACCGTCGTCGCCTTCAAACGCGCTGACGGCCCGCGTCAAGGCGCGCAGCGGCCGCGTGATCAGCGCAAATGCCGTCAAGCCCGCCACCAGCCCCAGCAAGGCCACCAGGGCGATCGACCACAGCGTGGTGCGCAACACCGAACTGCGCGACACCGACATCGCCAGCGCATCGTGCGCCTGCCCTTGCAGCACAACGTACACATAGCCCGCGTCCGACGCCCCCACGCGCACAGGCGCGGCGCTGAACACCTTCTGGCCATCCTCGCTGCGCGGGTCATCGCCCACAATGGGCAGCATGCCGCCCGCCAGCAGACGCTTGACCGGCTCCAGGTCCACCTGGCGCCGCTTGATCTGGCCAGCCGGCGCGGCATCGCCCACGATGCGGCCGTCGTTGTTCAGCAGATAGACCTCCACGGCGGGGTTCACCGCCATCAGCATGTCGAACAGCGAGCGCACCGCGTCGGGCTTCCAGCCGTTGGCGTCCATCAGTTCCGTGCTGCCCGCAATATGCTGGGCCAGCCCGCTGGACAGGCGCTGCACCACTTCTTGCTCGTAGCGCGAATTGGCGGCGATCTGCAACCAGGCCGACGCGCCGCAGCAGGCCAGCAACAGCAGCGCGAAGACGGCGGACAAGCGTTGGGTCAAGGTGAATCGCTTCATGTCGAGGCTCCGGCAGCGCCCGGGCCCGCGGCGAATTTGTAGCCCCTGCCCCACACGGTCAGGATGCGGCGGGGGTCGGACGGGTCGGCCTCGATCTTCGTGCGCAGCCGGTTGATATGCGTGTTGACCGTGTGTTCATAGCCTTCATGCTGATAGCCCCATACGTGGTTCAGCAGGTCCATCCTGGAAAACACCTTGTCGGGATGGCGGGCAAAGAAATGCAGCAGATCGAATTCGCGCGGCGTAAGGTCCAGCCGGCGATCATCCACATCCACCGTGCGCGCAATGGGGTCGATGGACACGCCATGCACGGCCAGGCTGCCGGCATCGATGCGCGCATTGCGTTCGATGGCGCTGCTACGGCGCAGCAGCGCCCGCACCCGCGCCACCAGCTCCAGCATGGAAAACGGCTTGGCCAGATAGTCGTCGGCGCCCAGTTCCAGGCCCAGGATGCGGTGCACCTCGCTGGACCGCGCGCTGGTGATGATGATGGGGGTGTAGCGCGCCATGGCCCGCGCGCGCTTGCAGATTTCAAGGCCGTCGATGCCGGGCAGCATCAGGTCCAGCACCAGCGCGTCCCAACTGCCCTCTTCCAGCCGGCGCATGCCCTCGTTGCCGTCGGCCGCGTGCTCCACCTCATAGCCTTCGTCGCGCAGATGCAAGCGCAGCAGTTCGGCGATGTGGGCGTCGTCTTCAACAATCAAAACGCGGCGGGGCGTATCCATGGGGGGCTCGGGCAAGGGAAACACCGCCATTGTCGCCAATCCGCGGGCGGCGAGTTATCACAATTTTTTTAAGTTTGCGTGAGGACTTCGATATCGGCCCCGGGGAAGAATGGCTCCAACGACAGCACCCCGCCCCGGAGACCCGCCATGATGGCAAGCCCCGCCAGTCAAATTCCCCCCGCCGCCGCCCGGCCCCCTGGCGTCATCCACCCCGGCTGGCTGCGCGTAATGCACTGGCTGAACGCGCTGGCGGTGGTGATCATGGCAATGAGCGGCTGGCGCATTTATAACGCCGCTCCGTTCTTTGATTTCACCTTTCCCAACGGCATCACCCTGGGCGGCTGGCTGGGCGGCGCGCTGCAATGGCATTTTGCCGCCATGTGGCTGCTGTTCGCCAACGGCCTGTTGTATCTGGCCCTGAACCTGGCCACCGGCCGGCTCTGGCGCAAATTCTTCCCCTTGAGCCCGCGCGGCGTGGCCGCCGACCTGGGCGCGGCCCTGCGCGGCAAGCTGTCCCACGGCGACCTGCGCCACTACAACCAGGTGCAAAAGCTGGCCTACCTGTTCGTGATTGTCGACATCGTGGTGCTGGTGCTGTCCGGCCTGGTGCTGTGGAAGTCCGTGCAGTTCGACCTGCTGCGCGAGCTGATGGGCGGTTATGAATTCGCACGCCGCATCCACTTCTTCGCCATGGCGCTGCTGGTGGCGTTTGTAGTGGTGCACCTGGTGATGGTGGCCTTGGTGCCCCGTAGCCTCATCGCCATGATCCGCGGCAAATAAGGAGCCCAACGTGAGCCAGAAAAAACGCTTGTCGCTGCTGGGCCTGGACGGCGCGGCCATTCTGAAAGAAGCCAAGAACCTGATCGCCAGGCGCGTCGAACAACCTTCCCGCCGCGCGTTCCTGCGCAACAGCCTGACGCTGGGCGGCGTGGCGATGCTGTCGGGGTGTTCCTTGTCCGACGATGAAAACGTGGAAAAGGCGCTGTCATCCGTATCGCGATTCAACGACCGCGTGCAGGGCTGGCTGTTCGACCCCAACAAGCTGGCGCCCACCTACCCGGAATCCATGATTACCCGGCCGTTTCCCTTCAATGCCTATTACGGCATCGACGAAGTGCGCCACGTGGACGAGGAATCGTTCCGGCTGGAAGTCACCGGCATGGTGGCCGACAAGCGTCAATGGGGGCTTGAAGAACTGCGCGCCATGGCACAGATAGACCAGGTTACCCGCCACATCTGCGTGGAAGGCTGGAGCGCCATCGGCAAATGGGGCGGCGTGCCGTTTTCCACTTTTCTGAAGCGCGTCGGCGCGGACCTGACGGCCAAGTACGTGGGCTTCAAGTGTTCCGACGACTACTACACCAGTATCGACATGCCCACGGCGCTGCACCCGCAGACCATCCTGGCATTGACCTATGACGGCAAGACATTGCCCCCCGAGTACGGCTTCCCCATGAAGCTGCGCATGCCTACCAAGCTTGGCTACAAGAACCCCAAGCACATACAGGCAATTTTTGTCACCAACACCTACCCAGGCGGTTACTGGGAGGACCAGGGCTACAACTGGTTCGGCGGAAGCTAGGTGCAATTCCTGTCTTACTCAATCCATCAAAGGAACGCATCATGAAGAATCTCACCACCGCTGCTTTTTCCCTGTGCCTGGCCTTTGGCGCCGTGGCCGCGCATGCCGCCGACACCATGGGCAAGGACAGCATGAGCAAAGACGGCATGAGCAAGAGCTCGATGTCCAAGGACAGTATGTCGAAAGACGGGATGGCCAAGGATGGGATGGCCAAGGACGGCATGGCGAAAAGCGGCATGAGCAAGGACAACATGTCGCACGACGGCATGAAGAAGGACTCGATGTCGAAGGATTCCATGTCCAAGGATTCGATGTCGAAAGATTCCATGTCCAAGGATGGAATGAAGAAGTAAGGAACAAGCACCGGGCAAGCGCGGGGGGTCGGAGGTTCGATCCCGCCGCGCCGCCTGCCGCCGCTTGCCTTGTTGCCTCTTGAAGGAGCCACGCCATGAGTTTGAACCGTAGACATTTCCTGACCCTGGGCGGCGGCGCCGCGCTGGCGGCCGGCCTGGCCCCCTGGCTGACTCCGCGCAGCGCATCGGCCGCCAAAGCCGCCGCCACCTACCCCTACGCCTTGACCGACGAGCAATGGCGCGCCCGGCTGACGCCCGCGCAATACCAGGTGCTGCGCCGCGACGGCACCGAACGGCCCTACACCAGCCCCTTGAACGACGAACACCGCAACGGCACGTTCTCGTGCGCGGGCTGCGAGCAGCACCTGTTTTCCTCCAGCACCAAATTCGACAGCGGCACCGGCTGGCCCAGCTTCTGGCAGCCCCTGGCCAACGCCGTCGGTGAAACCCGCGATACCGGCTTCGGCATGGTCCGCACCGCCGTGCATTGCGCGAATTGCGGTGGACACCTGGGCCATGTCTTCGACGACGGCCCCCGCCCCACCGGCCTGCGTTACTGCATGAACGGCGTCGCCATGACGTTCACCGCCCAGAGCTGACCTTTTCAGGATTCTCGACCATGAACTTCCAAGCCAAAAAATTCTGCGCCGCCCTCGCCGCCGCCTGCGGCCTGCTGGGTGCGGGCGCATCGCAATCCGCCGAAACCGCGTTCATCATCCCCGCCCCGGCGGTGGACCAAACCCCGGCCACGGCACCGCAAGCAAAAGCGGTGATTGCCGGCGGCTGCTTCTGGGGCGTGCAAGCCGTGTTCCAGCACGTCAAAGGCGTCAGCAATGCCGTATCCGGCTACGCGGGCGGCACGGCGAAGACGGCCGACTACGACGCCGTCAGCGGCGGCCGCACCGGCCACGCCGAAGCGGTTGAAATCACGTATGACCCCAAGCAGGTCAGCTACGGCGAACTGCTGCAAATCTACTTTTCCGTTGCCCACGACCCCACGCAACTGAACCGCCAAGGCCCGGATCACGGCACGCAATATCGGTCCACGGTGTTTCCCGCGGACGAAGGCCAGCGCAAGGTGGTCGAGGCGTATATCGAGCAGTTGAACAAGACGGGGGTGTATTCAAAGAAGCTGGCCACCACGGTGGAACCCCTGCAAGCGTTTTATCCCGCCGAGGCGTATCACCAGGACTATCTGGTGCGCCACCCGAACAGCATGTACATCGTGGTGAATGACGTGCCGAAGGTAGAGAATCTGGCGAAGACGTTTCCGGCGAAGTATCGCGACAAACCGGTGCTGGTGAGTGAAAACGGGAAGTAATGAAAACGAAAAATACCGTCGCCGAACATGAATGCCGCTTTGCGCCAGTTCTTTAACCATCCTGATCGGGCAGGCATGAGTACCAAATATCAGGGATAGGCAAATTCACGGGCAGTCTTTCTAATTGATAGTCCTACGCTGGTCGTCAAACCCCAGCGTGAATATCAATTGTTGTCCGCGGGATATTTCTCCCGCGGACAAGCACCAGATAGAACCGCCCATGAACCGTACGTATCGCATTATCTTCAACCGTAGCGCGGGTTTATGGCAGGTGGCGGGTGAGCATGCAAAAGGACAAGGCAAGAGCGGCGGTCAGCCCCGGCCTGTGAACCGCATCAGAAGAATCGCAACAAGAAGCACAGCCGCTGACATCGCGCAGCGATACGCACGGGCGTTCATACCCAGCATACTTGCGACAGCCGCGCTGTTTGCCGGCTGCGGGATGCCGACGGCGATGGCGCAATCCATCGTCGGCTCGGGCGATGTTTTTCCCGGCCACCCGGCAGACTGGGGGTCGGCCGTAAACATGATCATCGGCAACACGGCTATCGGCACACTTCGTATAGAAGGAGGCGCGCCCCTGAACAATACCAACGGCATAATCGGCAACGCGGCAGGCGCCACCGGCACAGCGTATATTTCCGGGATAGGTAGCCGCTGGTTGCTGAATGAGACGCTCTCCGTTGGGGGTGAAGGTACCGGCACGTTGAACCTCTTGAAGCTTGGCCAAGCGCAAGTCTTGGGCACGGGAATCGTGTCGCTGGCCACAGCGGCAAGCGCAATCGGCACCATCAACATCGGCGCGGCTCCTGGCGCAGCACCCGCGGACTTGGGCACCCTGCGGGCGAAAGAGGTCGTCTTCGGCGCAGGCACGGCCAAGCTGAACTTCAATACCAATACGGTTATTGGTTTTGCTCCCAGCCTGAGAAGTGACGGCGCAGGCGTCCACCAACTCAATCACTACAGCGGTACCACGAGCCTGCTCGCCAACAGCAACGGATTTCTTGGCGCAATCAACGTGACCGGCGGTGAGCTACAGATTCTGGACAAGCTGGGTTCCAGTGACGCCACCATCGACCATGTTTCGCCATTCGCACTCTCCGCGGCTGTCACTGTGGATGGCCCGAATGCCGTCTGGGCCAATACGGGCAATCTGTTCGTCGGCACGACCAGCACGGGTGCATTGACGGTGACCAATGGCGCCCAGGTCAATAACCTGCTTGGCACGGTCGCTGCTATGAGTAACGCCGCCGCGCAAGTCACGGTGTCGGGCGGCGATTCCGTCTGGCGCAATAGCCACGCGCTTAGCGTCGGCACGCAGGGCGGACGGGGCAACGTATTCGTCGAGGCGGGCGGTAGCTTGTTCAGCGCCGATGCGTATCTCGGCAGCGATGCAAGCGGCATCGGCTCCGTGACTGTGACAGGTTCCGGCTCGTCCTGGCATAACGACGGCGATCTGCGCGTGGGCGGCCTCACTAGCCAGGGCAGTCTGTCTGTTCTGGCAGGCGGCGTCGTGAACAACAACAGCGCCGTGATAGGAAGCGCGGGAGGCAACGGCCGTGTGACCGTCTCCGGCGCAGGTTCCGAATGGTCCAACGCGGGCCCGATATCCATGGCCGTGGGGCAGGCCAACGGCACCTTGACCATCGCGGACGGCGGCACGGTCACCACTGGCGTCGCAGGAACACAGGCCGTGGAGTTGGTGAACAACACGCTCCCGTACCTGGCCGGCATCGCCACCATCAATATCGGTAGCGAAACCGGCTCGGCCGCGGTTCGCGCCGGCACGCTCAAGGCGTCCGAGATCAAATTTGGCGCAGGTGTCGCCAGCCTGAACTTCAACCACACCGACACGGATCTCAAATTCGCGCCGGCCCTGCGGAGCGCGAGCACCGGGCTGCACCAGCTTAATCAACTAGCCGGCACAACGGTATTGACGGGGGACAGCGGCGGTTTCACGGGCAAGACGACGGTATCGGGCGGCAAGCTGGTCGTGCTGGACAAGCTGGGCGGCTCGGCCCAGGTGTCGGGCGGCACGCTGCAGTATGGCGACGGCACCACCGGCGCCGCCAACCAACTCTCCGGCAACCTGTTTGTTGCCGGCAACCTTGGCACACTGTCCGTCCAAGCGCCTGCCACCCTGCGGGTAGCGGGCGACGTGGTGTTGGGCAACAACACCATCCTGGAACTCGGGGCGGGCACGGGCGGCCCCGCTTTGCAGGCCGCCTCGGTTTCACTGAGCGCGGGTACGGTGTTCAACCTGACTGGCATTGCCAACAACACGCTGCTGGAAACGGTGCTTATCGATACCCAAAACGGCATCCAGGGGGATTTCAGCGCGGTGAACGTGGGCGGTGTCACGGGCCAAGTGGACTACCTGACCGTCCACACAAGCAAGTCCACCAACAACCTGCAATACCGCGCCCGCTACGACCTGAACTGGACCACCAACACCAATTCCCGCAGCGGCACATTCACCCTGGCCCAGTCCACCGACCGCTTCAATCTGGGCGTGGCACTTGAAGACCAGATGGCCAATGCGGCCACGGGCTGGAACGGCACGACCCTGACCAAGGCCGGCGCGGGCACGTTGGTGCTGGCGGGTGACAACACCTACACCGGTGGCACCGACGTTCGGTTGGGAACCTTGTCGGTGTCCAGGGACGCCAACCTGGGTGCCCCGTCGGGTGGTCTGACCTTGAGCGGCGGCGTGCTGGCCACCACGGCCAGCTTTGACACGAACCGCGTTGTCACCGTGTCGCAATCCAGCGGCATCGACGTGGCTCGGGATACCACGCTCGGCTTGACCGGGGCAATCACCGGAAACGGCAACCTGACCAAACGTGGCCTGGGCGTGCTCAGGCTCTCGGGAGACAGCAGCGCCTACACCGGCAACACGCTGGTGCAGTCCGGCGTACTGGACCTTGCTTCGACCGGCAAGCTCGGCGGCACCTTGACGCTGGCCAACGGCGCGTTGCTGCAAGGCACGGGCCAGGTCGGCACCACCACATTGCAAAGCGGCGCGACCTTGGCGCCGGGCACGGTCAACAGCACGCTCAACGTGGCGGGCAACCTGACCTTCCTGCCGGGCGCTATCTATCAAGTGGCGGCCGACCCGGCTTCGTCCGATAGCGCCCGCGTCGCGGTCAGCGGTACCGCCAATCTGGCAGGGTCCGTGGTGCATGTGGGACCGGAAAGCGGCTTCACGAGCAGCCGCCAGTACACCATTCTGACGGCGGGCTCCGTTAGCGGGCAATTCAACAGCGTCTTGTCCAACTATGCCTATCTGAACCCGGCATTGCGCTACGGCGCGCAGGACGTCACGCTACAACTGGAACGCAAGCTGGTGACGCCCAACCGCCCTATCAGCTTCGCGGACGCGGCCCAAAGCGCCAACCAACGCGCCGTCGCCAACGCGCTGGACAGCCTGCCCTCCGGCAATGCGCTGCACGAATACATCCTGACCTTGCCCGACGGCGCGCCGCCTGCCGCCTTCGACAGCCTGTCCGGCGAAGCGCACGCCAGCGTCGCGTCCAGCCTCATGGGTTCCAGCAGCACCACGCGAACGCTGCCGCTGGCGCACCTGCGCGCCAACCTGAACGCGGGCATGCGTCCGGGCGCGCCCACGGCGCAGGCAGGCGGCACGTTGTCCGCGTCCGCCTTGCCGTCGTCGAACGCACAGCCCGCCTGGGCCGAGCTTGTCGGCAACTGGCAAACGCAGAAAGCCACGGACAATACCGCGCAAGTCCGCCAACACACGGGCGGCGTCTTCGTTGGCGCCGACCATGCCGTGGGCAACGGCTGGCGCCTGGGCGGGGCCGTCGGCTACACCGACAGCAAGATCCGCGTGGATGACCGCGCATCCAGCGCGGACGTGTCCGGCTACAGCGCGGCCATTTATGGCGGCAAATCGTTTGAGGCGGGCGCGGGCAAGCTCAACCTGCTGGTCGGTACTTCGTACACCTGGCACGACATCAGCACCGAACGCTACGCCACCGTGGCCGGCGCATCGCAAAAGCTCACCGCCGACTACGGCGCCAGCACCACCCAACTCTTCACCGAACTGGGCTACGCCATGCCCTTGTCCGATCGTGCGAGGATCGAACCCTTCGTAGGCCTGGCCTGGAGCGACATGCGAAGCCGCAGCTTCTCGGAATCCGGGGGCTCGGCGGCGTTGAACGGCCAAAGCAGCAGCGACAAACAGACCAGCAGCACCTTGGGGCTGCGCGCGCAAACGGACTTCACGCTGAATGGCGCCGAAGGCCGCCTGCAAGCCACGCTGGGCTGGCGCCATGCGTTTGGCGATGTGCTACCGCAATCCACCATGGCGTTTGATGGTGGCCAGGCGTTCACGGTGTCCGGTTCACCCATCGCGCGCAACGCGGCCATTGCCGAGCTGGGCGCGGAAGTCGCGGTGTCGACGAATGCGTCCGTGGGCTTGAATTACAGCGGGCAGTACGGCGGGGGTAACCGCGAACATGCGGGGTCGCTGAACCTGCGCTGGCGGTATTGAGGGTGGCGGGATGAGCGCGGGCGGACAGCGGCAACTGGATGAATGTGCGGCTGTTCGGTAGCCAGAACACTGCGGGTGTCGGCTGCGAGTAGGAAGTGGCTCGTCAACGACGATCGTTCGCGGCCATATTCGGTCGTCCGTGAACGTCCGCAGTGGGTTGGCTGCTCGGTTCTCGTCAGCTGTCCCGCTTGTCTACTGAAGGTGGTGTCCCCGGCTTGTCATTATGCTCTTCGCCGCTGACAGCCTTATACATACGGCGGAACAGTTCCCGCTCGATGTCGGCCAACGGTTTGCATTCGTGGACTGTTGCGAAGGCCGAAAGAAAGCCGCTGGTTGCGTGGACGACCGCGGTCAGGATATCGACCACCTGCGCCTCTGTGCCCGCCTGAAAGGCTTCGACACTCTCGTTACGCGGGTTGTGCGCACTCATGAAGTAG
>RCUK01002330.1_pt1 | contig 10247 bp, 9 predicted proteins | sample 2166381 | NCBI WGS metagenome assembly RCUK01 (sample SAMN09932809, study PRJNA488358) | compost metagenome | isolation source: compost soil in an enriched community | place: Germany: Experimental Botanical Garden
TCGCCGAGGAACTGGGCGCGACCTGGTGGGACGATCTGGATCAGATGCTGGCGCGTATGGACGTCATCTCGCTGAACTGCCCGGCGACGAAAGACACCCACCACCTGTTGTCGGCCGAACGCATCGCCCGGCTGCAGCCGCACGCCATCGTGGTCAACACCGCGCGCGGCGAACTGATCGACGAGGCGGCCTTGGTGGAGGCCTTGGACCGCCGCGCCCTGTTCGGTGTCGGCCTGGACGTGTTCGAGCACGAACCGGCGGTGCATCCCGGTCTGGTCGGTCGATCCAACGTCGTGCTGCTGCCCCACCTCGGCTCGGCCACGATCGAGGCCCGTCAGGACATGGGCGACCGCGTCATCGCCAACATCATGACCTACCAGAACGGCCACCGCCCGCCGGACCGGGTCATTCCCGCGATGCTCTAGGCGTGCGCTGATCCGCAGACCGGACAGACCGGATCGGCGGCCATTTTCACGACCCGGCTGGTTCCGGCCAGGCCGTCATAGAGCATCAGGCGGCCGGTCAGGGATTCACCCGCCCCGGTGATCAGCTTGATCGCCTCCAGCGCCGCCATGGCGCCGATGACGCCGGCCAGGGCGCCGACCACGCCGACGCGGGCGCAGGTCTCGGCGTCGGGCGGGGTCTCGGCCACCAGGCACTGATAGCAGGGCCGACCGGCGAAGATCCCGACCTGACCGTTCCAGCGGCCCAGGGCGCCGGACACCAGAGGCTTGCCCGCCGCGACGCAGGCGGCGTTGACGGCGAAGCGCGTGTTGAAGTCGTCGGTGCCGTCCAGCACCACGTCGAAGCGCTCGATGATGCTGCGGGCGTTGTCGGGCGTCAGGCGCTCGATGAAGGGCTCGACGGCGACGTGCGGGTTGAGGGCGGCCAGATGCTCGGCGCCCGCTTCGACCTTGGGACGTGCGGCGTCGGCGGTGGTGAAGATGATCTGGCGCTGCAGGTTCGACAGGGCGACCGCGTCGTGGTCGATCAGGCCGAGCGTCCCGACCCCGGCGGCGGCCAGATAGAGGGCGGCGGGCGCGCCGACGCCGCCCAGGCCGACGATCAGGACACGGGCGCGCTTCAGGGCCTGCTGGCCCGGCCCGCCGATCTCGGACAGCACCAGCTGACGAGCGTAGCGGTCGACCTCCTCGTCGGAGAAGCGAACGGGCGCGGCGGGAGCAGAAGACTGGGTCACGACACCCTGTCTAGCGCAGTCAGGCGAAGCCGTCAGGCCGGAACCGGCAGGGCCCCCGCCGCCGTGGCCAGAAGCGCTTCGGCGCGGCCCGGGCTGAGTTGATCCAGCGTCGTTCCGTTCAGCAGCCGCGCGGCGTCGGGCGTCATCTCGGCCAGGGTCATCGGCCATTCGCGGAACAGGCGGTCGGACACGCCCTGATCCGACAGCAGACGAAGGTTCTCATGACGGGGATCGATGCGCAGTCGGTCCATCAAGCGGTCCACGTCGGCGCGGCGGCCCTCGATGGCCTGCATGAAGCGCCCGCCGTGGCGCATCAACACGCCGGTCAGGCCTTCCCGCCGGTTGTTGCGATCCGAAGCGCCGAGGATTTCAGCCAGGATCAACAGGCTGGTCGCAGCCTCGCCGACGGCGTCGCTGACATAGATGGCGCGGTGCAGAGGCAAGGCGGGACTCGGACGGAACGCGAAAGCGACGCAACTGGGCTCCCCGTGTCACGGACGCGACCGACAGGCAAGCTGTGCGGCGTTCGTCCTGCGACGCGGGGGTGTCTTGCGAGGGCGCATATTCCTCGCCATCTGATCCGCCATGACCCAGACCTCCAACTTTCCCGACTGGCACGGCACCACCATCCTGGCGGTGCGCAAGAACGGCCGCACTGTCATCGCTGGCGACGGCCAGGTCTCGATGGGGCCGACCATCGTCAAGGGCGCGGCGCGCAAGGTGCGCACCCTGGCGGGCGGCAAGGTTCTGGCCGGTTTCGCCGGGGCCACGGCCGACGCCCTGACCCTGATCGAGCGGCTGGAAGCCAAGCTGGAGCAGTATCCCGACCAGTTGGCCCGCGCCTGCGTCGAGCTGGCCAAGGACTGGCGCACCGACCGCTATCTGCGCCGGCTGGAGGCCATGCTGCTGGTCGCCGACAAGGACACGATCCTGACTGTGACGGGCGTCGGCGACGTGCTGGAGCCGGAATACGGCGTGGCCGCCGTTGGCTCTGGCGGCAACTACGCCCTGGCCGCAGCACGCGCCCTGATCGACGAGAACAGCGAGATGGACGCCGAACAGATCGCTCGCAAGGCCATGAAGATCGCCGCCGACATCTGCGTCTACACCAACGGCAATCTGACCATCGAGAGTCTTTAAGGGCGCTATCACTCGCCGCGCGGCGGCTCGCTGCTTGAGCGCGTTGAGGCGACACGTCTTGCCCAACGCCGGGCGATTGGTCGACGCAGCGTCGGCTTTCGGCGAATTAAGGCGACAGGCGACGGTTTCGGGCGATCAATGCGCGGCGGAGGATCGCCGCCATGCCGCTTGACGCCCTGATGTTCGCCGCCGCCCTGGTTTCCGCCGAGGGGGCGTCCTGTCCCGCCGCTTCGCCCGCCCCGGTGGTCGCCGCCGAGCGGGCCTTCGCCGCCGACGCGCCCGGCCTGGGCATAGGCGGCAGCTTCAACAAATGGGCTCTGCCCGACGCCGTGGTCATCGCCCAGGGCCGCGCCCAGACGGTGCGCGACGTCTATCCGCCCGAGGCGGCGCGTCCGGCCGATGAGCCAAAGCTGGAATGGTGGCCCAACTGGGCCGGGATCGCCCGCTCCGGCGACCTGGGCTTCACCACCGGCGGGGTGGCGGTGAACGGCGCGCGCACCGGGCACTACTTCACCATCTGGGCCTGCCAGCCCGACGGCCGCTGGCGCTGGGTCTATGACGGCGGATCGGGGGCGACGGCGGTGGATGTGCCTGGCCCCGACAGCGAGCCCGACCTGATGACGACTGGCGTCGGCGTCTCGGCCTCTTCCGAAGCGGCCATGATCGAGGTGCGGGCCGTCGAGGCGAAGCTGGCCGAGGCCGCGCGCATGGACCAGAAGGCGGCGCATCTGGCGGTCCTGGCCGAGGACGGGCGGCTCTATGTCGCGCCTAAGCCGCCGGCCATCGGCCGCGCGGCCATGGCGGCGGCGCTGGACGGCTGGCCCGCCCGTTTCGACTTCGGCCCGACCGAGGGCGGCGGGGCCTCGCGGGCGGGCGATCTGGCCTGGACCTGGGGCCCGGCGCGCTGGAGCTGGGACGGAACTGAGCGGCGCGGTCACTATGTGCGGCTGTGGCGCAAGGGGGCGGACGGATGGGGCCTGATGTTCGCGCAGCTGATCGCGGCGCCGCCGGTTTCCGCCGCGCCTGGCGTCGCACCCCCTCCCGCTGGCGGCTGAGACCCCCTATCTGGCGATCATGACCGACCTATCTCCCCGCGAAATCGTCTCCGAACTGGATCGCTTCATCGTCGGCCAGGACGACGCCAAGCGCGCCGTGGCCGTGGCCCTGAGGAACCGCTGGCGCCGCAAGCGCGTGCCCGAGGATCTGCGCGACGAGGTCACGCCCAAGAACATCCTGATGATCGGCCCCACGGGGGTCGGCAAGACCGAGATCGCCCGGCGTCTGGCCAAGCTGGCGGGCTCGCCCTTCCTCAAGGTCGAGGCGACCAAGTTCACCGAGGTCGGCTACGTCGGTCGCGACGTCGATCAGATCATGCGCGATCTGGTCGAGAGCGCCCTGGTCATGGTGCGCGACAAGCGCCGCGCCGGGGTCAAGGCCCGGGCCGAGGGTCAGGCCGAGGAGCGGATTCTGGACGCCCTGGTCGGACCGGGCTCGCAAGCCGCGACGCGCGACGCCTTCCGCAAGAAGCTGCGCGCCGGGGAGTTGGACGACAAGGAGATCGAGATCGCTCTGGCCGACACGGCCTCGCCGATTCAGGGCCTGGACATGCCGGGCGGCGGCGGCAACGTCGGCCTGCTGAACCTCTCGGACCTGCTGGGCAAGATGGGCGGCGGTCGCACCAAGACGGTGAAGCTGACGGTTGCGGAAGCGATGGCTCCGCTGACCACCGAGGAAAGCGACAAGCTGCTGGATCAGGAAAGCCTGACCAAGGAAGCCCTGCTGCTGGCCGAAAACGAGGGCATCGTCTTCCTCGACGAGATCGACAAGGTGGCGGCGCGTCAGGGCGCCTCCGGGGCCGATGTTTCACGTGAAGGCGTGCAGCGCGACCTGCTGCCCCTGATCGAGGGCACCACGGTGTCGACCAAGTACGGGCCGGTGAAGACCGACCACGTGTTGTTCATCGCCTCGGGCGCCTTCCACGTGGCCAAGCCGTCGGACCTGCTGCCGGAACTGCAAGGCCGCCTGCCGATCCGGGTCGAGCTGAAGGCCCTGACCCGCGACGACTTCAAGCGCATCCTGACCGAGCCCGAGGCCAATCTGATCCGTCAGAACCAGGCCCTGCTGGAGACCGAGGGCGTGACCCTGGTCTTCACCGACGATGCGGTCGAGGCCATGGCCGACGCCGCCGTGGCCGCCAACAACACGGTTGAGAACATCGGCGCGCGGCGGCTTCAGACGGTGCTGGAAAGGGTGCTGGAGGAGACCAGCTTCAAGGCTTCCGACCTGTCGGGTCAGACCCTGACCTTCGACGGCGACAAGGTCCGCGAAAAGGTCGGCGAACTGGCCAAGAACATCGACCTGAGCCGGTTTATTCTGTGATCGGTTAGATCTTTCCTCCCCACTTGTGGGGAGGGGGACCACGCAGTGGTGGAGGGGGCGACGCAAACGTCAGCCGTCGAGTCGCCCCCTCCGTCACGTCGCCTGCAGCGCCGCGCCACCTCCCCATGGAATGGGGAGGAAAGAGCCTGTCCTAGCCCCGCATCGCCTCCACCGCTTCGACCAGACGCTCCAGATCGCTCGGCGTCGACAGCCGGTGGTCGCCGCCCTCAATCAGGTCCAGGCGGACGTCGCCGCCGCTCAGGCGCTCGACCAGGTCGACCTGATGGCGCCACGGCACCACGTCGTCGGCGCGGCCTTGCAGGATATGGAGCGGCGCGCGGATGTCGATGACGCCGTCCAGCAGCAGCCAGCCGCGCGCCTCCTCGAACATCCGCCGGGTCAGGACATAGGACCCCAACCCCTCCTCGGTGATGACCGTCTCGCCTTCGCGCAAGATGGCCTGACGCTCATGGTCGGCCAGACCTGGCCACATCAGCTTTTCGGTGAAGTCCTGGGCCGGATTGACCAGGACCACGCCCTCGATCCGATCCGACCGCGCCAGCGTCGCCAGCAGGGCGACCCAGCCGCCCATGGACGACCCCACCGGAATGACCGGACCTTCGAGACTGTCGATCAGGGCGATCGCGTCCTCGCGCCAGCGGCCGATGGTGGCCTGCCTCCAGTCGCCGGATGACTGGCCGTGGGCGAAATGATCGTAGCGGACATAGCTCCAGCCGCCCTCGCGCGCCGCTTGCTCCAGGGCGAGGGCCTTGGTCCCCTCCATGTCCGAGCGGAAGCCGCCGATCCAGACGACGGTCGGGCCGTCACCCGCGACCGCCTTGAAGGCCAGGGTCTCGCCGTCGGGACGGGCCAGGGTCTGGGTCTCGATCATGGCTTTCCTCTCGCGCATTCGCCGACGGACTGGTAGCGAAAGATTGATAGGGAAGTGAAGGCTGATCCGCGTGTCCGACAAACAGAAAACGCCCGAAATTGGCGTCCGGGTGCTGTTCGTCAGCCCCAACCGCATCGGCGACAGCGTCATCGCCTCAGGCGTGGTGCGCGAAATCAACCGACAATGGCCCGGCGCGCGGATCACCGTCGCCGCCGGCGGTCCGCCGGCCCCCTTCTTCCGCGCCGCCCCGGGCGTCGAGCGGATCATTGTCGTCAACAAGGGCAAGGCGGCTTCGCACTGGTTCCGCCTGTGGGGCGAGGTGGTGAAGCAGCCCTGGGACGTGGTCATCGACACGCGCGGTTCGGCTTTGGGCTGGCTGATCCGCGCTGGGACGCGGCGCATCTATAATCGCGGCTGGGAAACGGGCGTCCCCAAGGTCGAGGTGGTCTCGCGCCTGATGGGGGCCCCGCATGCGTTGGAGCCTGAGCTCTATATCGACGACCGCGCCCGCGCCGAGGCCGCCGCCGTCATCGAGCCGCAACTGGCCGGCGGCGCAGGGCCTGGCCCCATCCTGGCCCTGGCGCCGATCGCCCACCAGAAGGGCAAGAGCTGGCCCGCCGATCGCTGGGCAGCCCTGGTCGAGAAGCTGAAAGCCGAGCCCCGCTTCGACGGTTGGCGCTTCATGCTGGTCGGCGGCCCTGGCGACCATCCACCGGCCGCCCCCGCCCTGGCGGCGGCGGGTGAACGCGGCGTGGACTTCGTGGGCAAGGGCGACATCCTGGCCTCGGCCGCCGCCATCAGCCGTTCGGCCCTGTTTGTCGGCAACGACTCCGGCCTGATGCATGTGGCCGCGGCCGCAGGCACGCCGACGTTGGGCCTGTTCGGGCCTACCGAATGGTGGCTGTACGGCCCCCGCGGCCCGAAGACCCGCACCGTCGCCTCCAATGAGACGCGCGGCCAGTTCGCCCCGATCGAGGACCTGACGGTCGAGGCCGTCTTCGCCGCCACGCTCGATCTCCATGACGCCTTCGTCGGTCAGCCGTCGGACGGCTCGGCGTGAGCGGCGGCGCGCCCCAGGTCCTGTTCGTCACCTCTGACCGGATCGGCGACTGCGTCATGTCCTCGGGCGCGATTCGCGAGATCGGGCGTCAGGTTCCGGGAGCCGAGATCACCATCGCCTGCGGCCCCACGGCGGCGGCTCTGTTCCGCGCCGCGCCTGGCGTCGTGCGCGTCATTCCATGGCGCAAGCAGAAGGCGGCCGGTCATTGGCGCGCCCTGTGGCGAGCCACGGTCGGCACGCGCTGGGCCATGGTGGTCGATGTCCGCGGCTCAGGCCTGGCCTATCTGCTGCGGGCGCGTGCGCGGCGAATCTATAACCGCTCCTGGGAGACCGGCCTGGCCAAGGTCGAGACCTTCTCGCACATGATGAAGGCGGATCGGGTGATGGAACCCGAGATATTCCTCGACGATCAGGCCCGGGCCGAGGCGGCGGCCGTCATCGGCCAGAACAAGGCGCCGATCCTGGCTCTGGCGCCGATCTCGACAGCGGCGGATCGCAGCTGGCCGGCGGAGCGCTGGGCCGAGCTGGTTGAGCGGCTCCAGGTCGAGCCTCGCTTCGACGGTTGGCGCTTCATGCTGGTCGGCGGTCCGGGAGACCATCCGGCGGCGGCGCCCGCCCTGGCGGCGGCGGGCGAGCGCGGGATCGACTGCGTCGGTCGCGGCGATATTCTGGCCTCGGCGGCGGCCATCGCCCGCTCGGCCTTGTTCGTCGGCAACGACTCCGGCCTGATGCACGTTGCGGCGGCGACCGGCACGCCGACCCTTGGCTTGTTTGGCCCCAGCGAGTGGTGGCACAAGGCGCCCTGGGGGCCGAAGGGGCGAGTGTTGGCCTCCAGTCCCGTGCGCGGTGAGTTCAAGCCCATAGAGGAGCTGACGGTCGAGCACGTCTTCGAGGGGGTGTTGGCGCTGCACGACGCCTACATCGGCGGCGCAAACCCCGACCAGCCTTGAATTACAGGGCTTCTGTCGTCATATTCCCGCCGCCGGGAACGCCGCCCTTCGTCGCGCGCTGAATCCCTGCGAGATTTATCGCCTATCTATCTGACCACATAAGGAAACGACGCCCATTCGCCGTCCCATGCAAGCGCCGCCCGTCAAGGACGGGCCGCCCATCAACCAGGAAATCCGCGCTACGCGCGTGCTGCTGATCGACCAGAACGGTGAGAAACAGGGCGTCATGCCGCTGTCTTCCGCGCTGGAAGCGGCCGAAGAGGCCGGTCTGGATCTGGTCCAGATCGTCGGCAACGCCGAGACGCCGGTCTGCAAGATCCTGGATTACGGCAAGCATCGTTTCCAGGAGCAGAAGAAGAAGGCCGAGGCGCGCAAGCGTCAGAAGGTCGTCGAGCTCAAGGAAATCAAGCTCCGTCCGAACATCGACACCCATGACTATGAGGTCAAGGCCAAGTCGATGCACCGCTTCTTCGAGGAGGGCGACAAGGTCAAGGTGACCCTGCGCTTCCGCGGTCGTGAAATGGCGCACCCGGAACTGGGCATGAAACTGCTCAACAAGGTGCAGGCCGACTTCGACGAAGTCGCCAAGGTCGAATACGCCCCGCGTATGGAAGGCCGCCAGATGATCATGATCCTGGCTCCGCGTTAAGCGGCACATCGCTCATCAGAAAAGCCCCGGTCCCCCACCGGGGCTTTTTTCTTGGCTTGCTCCCGGCCTCCGGCTCAGCTTGAGTATCACTGATTTTTGAAGGTGCTTCGGGGGGAGCGCAATGCTGAACTTACGGACGGCGGCAGCGGCGCTGGCGCTCGCGGCGGCCTCGATCATGGCGATGGGCGAGGCCAGGGCGCAGACGCCCCCGCTGACAGCCTATGGCGCGTCTCCCGTCATCGACTATATCGCCCTGTCGCCAAGTGGAGGCCTGATCGCGCGGATCGTGGTCGTGAACGAGGCGCGGGCGCTGGCCGTCACTCGGATGGACACCGGACAGCACGTCTTCGCCGCCGCGATCGGCGAGGCCAAGGTGCGCGACCTGAGTTGGATCGGCGAGCAGCGGGTCCTGATCATCACCTCTGAAACCCAGAGCATCAGCGACCTGGAGGTGCCCCGTTCAGAGCTGTTCTACGGAATGATCCTGGACCTGGAGACCAAAAGCCTTGTCCACGTGCTGAGGCGGACGCCCGACGTGCTGGCGACGCTCTACGGCGAGACCTCGGTGCGCAAGACGGCGCAAGGCGACGCCGTATTCACGCGCGGGGTGAATGTCATCAACGGGCAGATCAACCTGCACAGGGTCGACGTCGCCACGGGGCGAGGCCGGTCCGTGGCGACGATGGATCGCGACACCGACGACTATGTGCTGGATCGCGAAGGCGAAGTGATCGCCATGGCCGAGTATCTAGAAGGGACAGGGCGATGGTCCCTGCACTTGCCGAACGGGCGGGGCTTCCGTGAGGTCTGGAGCGTGGACGCTCTGGTCGACACGCCCTCGCTCATCGGCCTGGGGCGGACCCCGCGCACGATCATCGTCAGCGCCGAACGGCCGGACCTGGCCTCCGACGACGCTGAATCGGAGAACGGCTTCTTGCTGTTCGAGGTGAATGTGGACACGGGCGAATGGACCCGCCTGCCGTTCGAGCATCATCCCGACTTTCTGGTTCATCATCCGGAAAGCCGTCTTCTGATCGGGGCGGGTCGCACGGAGGAGGAGGGCGTACGTTATGAGTTCGTTGAGCCCCTGGCGGCGCGACGCTGGCGAGCCATCGAGCGCGCCTTTCCGGGCAAGTCCCCGCGCCTGGTGTCCTGGAACGACAGTCTGAAGCTGGTCTTGGTCTTCACTGACACGGGAGAAGCCGGCCTCTATCACCTTGTCGATTTCGACGCGGGGGTGGCTACTGAGGCGGCCGCGGCCTATCCGGCCATCGCGGCCGAACAGGTCGGCGCCGTACGGCCGATCCGCTATGCGGCGGCGGACGGGCTGGACATCCACGGCTATTTGACCCTGCCGCCCGGCGTGACGACACCGACGAACCTGCCTCTGGTCGTTCTGGCCCACGGCGGCCCGGCGTCGCGCGACGTCGCCGGCTTCGACTGGTGGGCCCAGGCACTGGCGTCGCGCGGCTATGCAGTCCTCCAAGCCAATTTCCGCGGCTCGACCGGATACGGGCGGGCCTTCCTGGAAGCCGGCTATGACGAGTGGGGGCGCAAGATGCAGACGGACCTGTCCGACGGCGTTCGCTGGCTGGCCGCCGAGGGGATCGTCGATCCCGCCCGCGTCTGCATCGTCGGGGGCAGCTACGGCGGCTATGCGGCCATGGCCGGCTTGACGCTCGATAAATCGGTCTATCGCTGCGGCGTGTCCATCAACGGCGTCTCGGACCTGCGCCGGATGATCAACAGGGCGGCCTGGAGGGAGGGGCGGTCGAACGGCCAGACCGTCCGCTACTGGAACCGCTTCATGGGGGCGGCGCGTTCGAACGACAGGGCCTTGGACGCCCTGTCGCCTGCCCTGCTCGCGGACCAGGTCGAGAGCCCCCTGTTGCTGATCCACGGCAAAGATGACACCGTTGTCCCCATCGAGCAGAGCCGCGTCATGGCCGAGGCTTTGCGGCGGGCCGGCAAGCCGGTGG
>RCUK01002333.1_pt1 | contig 10227 bp, 10 predicted proteins | sample 2166381 | NCBI WGS metagenome assembly RCUK01 (sample SAMN09932809, study PRJNA488358) | compost metagenome | isolation source: compost soil in an enriched community | place: Germany: Experimental Botanical Garden
CTGCTGTACAGTGCATAGCAACAAATGATAATACATCCCACAATAACCAACATTGTAAATCCTCTCACATATCGAAATGCCGTATCTATATTTTTCATTTTGGTAAACATGCTTTGATCTTTTTAGATTATTTAGAATTTCCTTTTAGTCTATCGCCCATATAATTCCCTTTCTCTTCGAAGTATGGAGAAGCTTGGGTGGAAGAAGACATACTTTGTGACATTTTTCCTGCTGTATTTCCCATTGCGTCCAGTACCATACCGCCTCCCTGAGTAGTTTTATTGACTACTGAAGATGCCGTGCCGCCAAAAATATTGGTCACTTTCTGACCTAAAGCACCACCACCTCCAGCGTGAACAATGTAATTAGCCACCGATGGAACCGTAAAATATCCTACAATGCCAATGATCATAAAAATGAGATAAGCCATATCGGTCCTGCTGAAAAATGTATCTCCATAATTAGTAACCTGCGAAATATCCAATTCCAACATTTTCTCCTGTATTTTACCGATGATGCTACCAAAAATATTAGCTACCGGCAACCACAAATAGATATTAATATACCGCGCTAGCCAAACCATCAGTGTATGTTGGAATCCATCAAAAACAGCAATTCCAAAAACAAGTGGCCCCAAAACAGAAAGTACAACCAATTGAAAAGTTCTTAAGGTATCAATGCACAATGATGCCGCTTCAAAGAGTACTCTTAAAACTTCACTCATCCACTCTTTTACAGAATTTCGAAAATTATACGAAGCCTTCGACATAGCAAATTTGATATCATTCCCTACCCCATCCAGCATTCCCTCTTCCTCTGGGTTTGCATTATCATGGGTATATTTATACCATCTGTCCTGATTGCCATTTCCTGATTCACCAATATACATTTGCCAGGCATTTGTAGTTTTGATAGCCTCTTCCTTTTTTTGCAACAAAAGGTTGATTGCCCTGTTAGAACCTTCCACCATCGCAGCTGTTGCTGTTACAGTGGGTTTCATCACGCCATTGATCAGATAAAGCACGGAAGGAAAAATCATAATGCAAAAGCCAATAACGAAAGGACGAAAAAGAGGATAGAAATCAATCGGCTCTGCATTGGCGATATGTCGCCATACCCTCGAGCCGATATACCAAATCGTGGCAAAACCAGCTATCCCCTGTCCTATACCTAATAAATTATTACACAATGGCATCATTTCATCGTAGAGTTGATCCAGTATAACATGAAGACTGTTCATTTCATCTCCTACACTTTGTGCCTGGCTCACAATTGGCAATAGTAGTGCTGCAATGGCAAAAGCCACTGCTCTATTTAACTGTAACATGTTCGGGATTTATTAGTTTTTTAGTTCATAAATACCACCTAAAGTATTTACATCATTTTGTTCTTTAGCCCGTTGGAGCGCCAGGATATTGGTAGAAGCATTAAAGTTTCTTAAAAACATTAACTTATCCTGCATCTCCAAGTAAATAGCATCAATGGTTTCTAATCGTTCATCATCGGACATTCTGAGTTTATTTGCAGTAACTACTGTCGTTAACTCATCTAAATTCCGGAGACTTTCGTTGAACAAATTACCATAGACCTTTTCAAAGTATGCGATTTCCCTTTCTGTGAAACTCTTACTGTTGGTAAACCGTTTAAAGGCAACTTTACTTTCTTTTATAAGCAGAATCTGATAATTGATAATATCCCCAACCCGCTTATAATTTTTAACAGTGGGACTTACTTGCATCAAAGCATCGAGAAATGTTTGATGTAAAGTAAAATTGCCCTCAGACATATCCTTAACTGCTTTATAACCTCCTGTTAAGATTTCGTATCCCTTTTTCATATCCTTCAAAATCTGCCTAAACTGGCTGAGTTTCTCAATATTCAACAACAATTGTTGCATTTCCTGATATTGAGCCGTTGTCTTGCTTGGTGCGAATAGCATCAACAGCAGTACAAGTAGAATCCTTAGCTTTTTCATAATTAATTGTTTGGCAATCCGTTAAAAACACGTCCCCATCTCACATCATTATTATCTTTGGCCTTTGACAAAGACAACATTCTGGCCTTACTACAAAAGCTTTGACAAAACAAATAATCTTCCATCATAGTGTGGTGCAAGCCATCAATACGTTCTATCCTCTGGTCGTCCTTCATTTCAAGGCTAGCATCAGTAGTTACCTCCAGGAGTTCGTTTAAAGTGGCATGACAATTAGCAAGCAAGCGATTAAAAGACCGCTGAATGTAATCCAGTTCATCTCCATGAAATAAATCATCAGTATGCAATTCTTTAAAAGTTCCTTTGTACATTTTTATAATCTTAAGCTGCATGGAAACAATCTCTGCCACCTTTACATAGTTCTTAATCTTGGGATTCACATTCGTTAAAGAAGAAAAGTAGTCCTTATGCAAGTTAAGCTCCCCTTTTTTGACATCTCCAATAAAACCAAGGCCTTTTTTGGCAACTGCATATCCTTTTTGCCCAAATTCAATGTACACCTTTAGTGCCGCGATTTGTAATAAGAGCTCTTTCTGTTGTTTGTCTTGTGCTTGCAGTCCCACACTGGTCAGACTGGTAGTAAGTAGTACTAATAATATATTTCTCATCTCGGTCTCTTTAGTTATGGAATACCGTAAAACTTCTTGACTGCTTTTACATCATTACTGGTTTTGGCCCTTTGTAAACTCAGCAGTACATTCTGTTTATTAAAAAGAGTCAAATCGTCGTAATTGGCATCAATCTGGTCAGCGGCTGTATTAATAATTTCAAGCCTTTTATGATCGCTCATTTGGGTAGTAAAGGAATCCAGTATTAAGAAAATCTGATCCATATTCTTTACACTTTCTCCCAAAATACCAGAATAAACCCTTTGCATATAATCCAATTCATCAACGGTAAAATGACGGTCTTGCTGAAACAAATGCCAAGCCCTTTCATACTCTTCTACCAATCTGGTTTGCTTATTTGTGATCTCTTTAATCCGCTGATAATAACTAATGATTGATTTTACTTTCATCAGCTCCTGATAATACTCTTTATAGAGATCACGCTGTTTTTGTGTCCAGTTTGAAATCTCATCTAATTTTACTTTCGATAAGATATTCTCGATTTTCTTCTGCGCATTTTGTAACCAAATGGTTTTGTTTTGCAGCCGTTGTATCCGAAGATCAATAGCTTTTATCGCTGCAATCATTGCCGCTCTCACAATCTCCACAATAGGAAGAGCTACGATGCTTTCTGCTGGTCTGACAGGGGCGCTTATAAGAAATAAGCACAACACGCATGTCATCATTTTTGTCTTTGCTTTCATTTTTCCTTTTCATTTATTTCCTCTTCGCAATAATCCCAGAGCATCTATTTAATTTTTGTCCTCTTGCTTGCTCCTCAAGTCAAAAGCCAGTGCCGCAATAGCCTTTTTAATATCCCCATCAAACTTTTTGGCGTAGGCCTGCACCTTTACTTTTTCAGTTTCTTCTGTGGTATAGGCTAAATACTCTTCTAATGAAACTTCTGTTCGATACACTTTGGATAACATTCCTCCTAATGAAATAAATACTTCCTTGTATTTTTTATCAGGGTCATTGGCTTTGTTAACAGAAAGTACCAGCGCTTTTTCCTTTTCTGTAAGTCCCAGTAATTCTTGAATCTGGTCAAACTTATTTTGATATTTACTTTGATCCAGTAATATTTTGCAATCACTATTATTAATAATAGCTTGCTTCACTACGGGAGAGGAAATAATATCTTCCACTTCCTGTGTTACTACAATGGCTTCACCAAAGAACTTCCTGACGGTCTTAAATAAATATTTGATATACTCAGCCATCCCTTCCTTGGCAATGGCTTTCCAAGCCTCTTCAATTAATATCATCTTCCGAACGCCTTTTAGTTTACGCATCTTACTAATGAAGACTTCCATGATAATGATGGTTACCACCGGAAAAAGTATTGGATGGTCTTTGATATTATCCAGCTCAAAAACAATGAATCGCTCTTTTAGCAGTTCCAGGTTTTCAGTGGCATTTAATAAATAATCAAACTCTCCTTCTTTGTAGTACGGACGAAGTACATAAAGAAAATTATTGACATCAAAATCTTTCTCTTTGACTTTATCATTTTCCAAAATGGGTACAAAATCATCTTTTAGAAATTCGTAAAAACTATTAAAACAAGGAAAAAGACTTGGGTTAACGGCCAACTTCTCATAATACAATTGGAGCGAATTCGACAAAGCCACATACTCACTGCGATTAAAAGTCTCATTATCCTTCTTCCATAGAGCCAATAATAAAGTCTTAATACTTTCTTTCTTTTCCGTATCCAAATTATCACCCTCTCCAATGTAAAATGGATTGAATCGAATCGGGTTCTTTTCATCATACGTAAAGTAGTACCCTCCTACCATATCGCATAATCCTTTATAGCTATGGCCGACATCGACCAAAACAATATGGGTTCCCTGTTCGTAATAACTTCTTACCATGTGATTGGTAAAGAAAGATTTCCCGCTGCCGGATGGCCCCAGTATAAACTTATTCCGATTGGTACAAATTCCTCTTTTTACCGGCTCATCACTAATGTCTACATGAATAGGTTTTCCAGTGAGGCGATCTCCCAAGCGAATCCCTATAGGACTAAGAGAAGAACGATACCCTGTTTCCATATTTAAAAAACAGACAGCTTGCTCTGTAAAAGTGTCAAAAGTATCATTCATTGGAAAGTCAGCTTCATTCCCTGGCATACCTGCCCAATAAATCTGAGCGGCACCAATCGTTTCTTGCTTGGCAGCTGAATCCATTTGAGCCAGTGCGGACGACACCTTGTTTTTGATATCCTTCAAATCTTCTCTATCCGCTGTCCAAGCGAGTACATTAAAGTGTGCTTTGACAGGCAGTCGTTGTTGCGAAATGGCTTCATTTAAAAAATCATTAGTGGCATCTCGAGCGATGAGATTCTCTCGACTATAAGCGGATAAGGATTGCAATCGAAGCCTTTTACTTTCCAACTTTTGAATTGTTTTTTGAGTATCCTCAATAAATAAGTATTGATTGTAAATATGATTGCATGATAACAATTGCCCCAGTGTCGAAGCGAATCCTATACTGAACTTTGTTTTATCAGTAGAGTATCGATCATAATTAATTCTGGAACCACATAAAGCGGGCAGATCGGCTGCATCACCTAAGGTAAACAATTGACAATGTTTGTCCCCAACCTGTAACCCATCATCAAATTTCAGATCATTAATAACAAAAGAACTTTCTTGCTCTGATAAAAAACAGTACTGCTCTACAAGACCAATTTTACGGCTTTGACTTCGTAAAGCACTATCACCAAGACGCGTAAGTTGTACAAAACCACTATCTTCCAATATTCTTTTAAATTGACCCGCACAATCCATAAAATCCTGAAGTAATTGAGCCTTTAACGTTTCTTCCGGTACAGGAGAATTTCGAATCAGATTGGAAAATAACGAACTGGAACTTTTCCTCCCAAGCGGTTTTTTAGTGAGCATAATATAACAAGAGTGATCTAAGAAAGGTCGCTCATTAAAAAATCGTTCACTGCTTTTGCTTAGAAAACTACTGTCATCATTAGTGAAATCAGGCTTATACTTGCTTTCAATGAACCAATCCTGTTTGTGAAAAACACAAAACTTTGGCAGTACTTTAATGGCCTTAATCCACGACTGATGAAAGGCCTCATATTCATGATCTGATAATGTGAAAATTTCGGGCAGCTCAGCTCTAAACACAATCGTCACATCTCCTTGTTTAGACAAAATACAATCATGTTGCACGTCCATAATTGGTAAAATATCATCCATCTTCTTTTCCATTTCTCACTTTTTTTACCATTCACACTCCGATCCTATCTCAATAGAAAAACTCGCCTACTGTACACTTTAATACTTTGGGGTATTTGCTTTTTGGCCAAGGCTTTCATCAAACCATACTCACCATATTGATTGCTCATCTGATAAATTTTCACCACCAGCAGGGTTCCTAGTATCCCAATGATTCCAATGCAGATTATTGATGGCAATCCAACGATGTACATCACTGAGAAAAGAATCATTAAAACAACAACTCCACCACCAAAATACCATATGTACTGTGCTTTAAGCCCTTTAAATTCGATGCTTTGATTTATTCCTTTGTTGATTTGATATACACTGTTACTCATTTTATTTGTCTAAATATTCGCTTCTGTTTTAAACCGATCGTAATTACCATCATTCTAAACCCCAAAGAAAGATTTGATTACTGTAGCCACCACCACTAAAAAAACACAACTCCCAAACCAGGCTGCTGCCACTTTTCCGGTATCAGGATCTCCTGCATTCCATTTTTGATAGACCTTTACAGCGCCTATTAACCCAAGTAGCGCTCCCACTGCATACATAAGTTCTGTTCCCGCATCAAAGTAGCTCCTAACCTTTTGATTGGCTTCATTGATCCCTGCCACTCCATCTTGGGCATGAACTGTAATGTAACCGACAAACATTAGTAGTAACACCAAGATAAATCGTGTTTTTTCTCTTACGAATCTCTTTAATTCCCAACCGCACTTTTTCATAATACATTATTTTAAATGTTAAATTTATTGTTTAAATAAAGTAGAGGAATACCACTGTTACTTAACTCTATATCCTGTCACATTAAGCCATACCGCACTAGAGCGAACAGGGATAATTCCCCTACTATATTCCATCAAATGGTCTCATCCCACAAAACATCCACTTCGGCATAAGTTAAAATCATCTGTGGGTGTTTTTCACATTCTGAGACCATAAGTTCATTTATCGTTGCACGCAAAGTGGAGTTCTTAACATCTGGATAATCATTAAGAAGTAACTTTAAATGCGTTTGTAATTCTGCTTTAGATAAGTTTCTTTCCACACTTTCCGCGATTGCATTAATAAGTATACCGGAGAGTTTTTCAGCTTCTTTTGAACCGTTGAAAGGTTGGAAAAACGAGGAAGACATTGTCGGTCTTGAATTATCCTCGTCATTTGTCACTAAGCAAGATTGCTTAGTCTTTCGATTTGCAATTGCAGGAAATTTAATGCTTCGTTTTCCTGAAGAAAATTGTTTGAGATCCGGATAATAAAACCGAATCCCTATAAATAAATACCAAATAGATAATAATGCCCCAATTGCAATACCATAATTGCTCCACGAAATAGTTGTAAACATAGCTTTCTTTATTAATCGTTCCACTTCTTTTTATTTACTCTTTAAATCAGGACCTAACTGGTAATGATTTTATTTACAAGTCAAAGGAACAATTTGAAAGCCTTGCCTACAAGTACAACTTTTCTCTGTACCCTTTTGTACCCCACTTTACGTCACTAAACAGCAATGATTACCAGTTGATTATTTTTTATTTTCCACAAATGTTGCTAATATGTTTTTATCTTTTTTATGATCTTCTCTAAAGTTTGAATCGCAATCTCTTTATCTCTTTCTTCTGCATTATACGACTTACTCCTTACAGATTGATAAGACAAGTCTTTCTTAAAAGGTGTTGAAAGATGAGGCACAATGGTTTTAAATATTTGGCTCATCGATCTGGCCTTAATAATTCTTGACTCATCTGTAGCCCGCAAAATCAGTCCCATTTGATCAGTCGATAAGATACACTCAATTTTATTTTCCTCTACCGCTGCTTCAACTCTCAGTTTTGATACATAGTCCGGTAATGCTTTCGGACTGAATTGCATTCCTGTTTCTAAATAGCCTATTTCATGCTTAAACCAGTTATTCAAAACATCTTTTATATTTTGCTGACTGGGCTCAAACATTATTTTTTCGTTGGAATAAAGCTGGCTAAACTCTTTAAAATGCCATAATAATGTACTCCTTCTTTCTTCAATAGTTCCCTGACTGTTGATTGTATTCATTATTCGACTAATCAAATAATTAACATAGTCTATACAATTAAAATTCAAACGGATGAGCAGCACATCAAATGAAGAATAAATACTTAAACTACTTTCAAAATCGCTAAAATCATCCATGTTTTTCAATAGCTCCTTCTGGTAAAGAATTTGTCGGTAAGTGATTTTATAACCTCTATCAGATTTTACTAATTTATACAGAACAGCCAGTACAATTTCCATCACATTTCTATGAATCTCATTGCTTATTTTTTTTCTTTTTAGTTTGTCCAACTTTAACTCCAGTTCTTTTCTCGAGACCATAAGATAGGTTATTGGCACGCGCTCATCAAGACTCAAATAAGTAGAGAAACGAGTTTCTACGAAAGAAAGCAGTTCGTCTAGGCTATTGATTATGGTGTCAATAATAGCTGAGAGATCCGGGTCTTGAAATGCATCATTTTTTTGATTCTCGATTATCGTATCCAGAAGAAAAATTAGGGTCGAATGATACTTCCTGACCAAAAGCCGAATCTGTCTTTTCTTTCGCAAAGAGAAAACCTCATTCTTGAGTCGAATCTGAATCTTTTTAGACTCTTCTGAAATATTTTCTGAAATAAGTGATAACTCGGTCTGTGATATAGAATTAATAATGGTATTCTTTGGATTAAAAGTTTGCAGTATCAAAGAATCCAACCATTCTAGGGGATAAATTTTAATCATCATGCTTTTGTTTTAATGTACAAGTAACTGCAACGAAAACTAGCGATTTTTAAAACTTTCGATAGTATTCGAACGATATTGAGACGGTGTGAAAGAAGTGTGCCTTTTAAAAAAAATGCTAAAACTGGAGGCATTGCTGAACTCTAGCTCTTCAGCAATTACAGCAATTGTGTATTTTGGATTTTCTAGCAGATTTTTAGCCTCTGTAATAATGGCTTCTGCGATTAATAATTTGACCGTTTTACCGGTTATTTGTTTAACTATTTTATTTAAGTGACCTGCGGTAATAAATAGTGCTCCAGCATAAAACTTCACACTATGTTGTTTTTTACAATGAATGGCCAGTATCGTGAGGAATTGAATAATCAAGCTTTCTTTTCTACTGAAATTTAAGGAAGCCTCAGTAGTATATTTGGCGTAAATTAATCTCAATTCATATAGAAACAAATTAAAACTGATACGTTGCAGCTCTCTTTCCAAGCCATGAATTTTAGCTTCTTTGTTTACGAAACAAATAAGTTTATAAATCAGTGAGAGCACTAAAAAATCCTTTTGTTCCAATGTAATTTTCATTGACGGTTTTGCGATAAAAAAGTAAAACGCATCTACTAATTCTTTTTTAAAACAATTTTGGAAGGCAAATTCAGCCGTAAAGGAAACTAAGAACAGTTGCAACTTTTCTTCTATTTCCAATAAAGTACAAAACGAATTTTTAGGAATTACAACTAAATCCTGGGTTGATAGATCCTGAATGGTATCTTTTAACTGAATTTTAAACTTGCCTGACTTTATCAGTAAAATGGAAAAATTATTGACAATAAAAGATTCATCAGAGGTAGTTTTTACAACATACTTTTTGATAACATGGATATGTAAGCCTTCAATAGGAGCAGCACTTAATTCAATATTTATTAATTCCTTAATCATGCTTTCAGTAGTTGAAAAAGTACAAACATCTTTAATATCAGGTCCTCAATATTTTACTTTTAAAAAAGAAATCCATCAGAACGAATGACAAAAAGTATAAATTTGACATTGATGTCATAAAAAATAAATAGGCCAGTTTTCGAGGACTATCAATTTTTTTTTCTCCATCGAGAAGGTAGCCTACTATTTCATCATAGCTAAAAAGGTCTATGATGAAATATAGGCTAACAAGGTTAAAAATAATTAGCAAAAGGTAAAAAATGATATGATGTTTCATTTTACAAAATAGACTATTAGCAATAAAAAGTGGATTACTAAACAAGCTTACCAAATAATACTAGCACTGAAACAATTGAAGCTTTATAATGATCAAAGACTCGTTGTTTTTTTCTATTGGCGACAGAAGTTTCCCAATCTCTATCTGTATCTCCTCCTCCTGATTCAGCATAAAGAGCAAAGCGAGAAACAGATGATACAGACAAAATGATCTCTTTTTCACCCCCGCTCAATGTAGTACTTTCTATTATAGTACTCTCATACGAAACAATATACTTATATACTTCTGCATATTCCATATCTTGTTGCACGCTTAGCGTTTGAATAAAATTGACCAAATCCAACTTAGCCACACTACTCAGAGAACTACTTTCAATAATTTCCGATAATTTGTATTTGGGGTTATTCATGATCAAGACAAGCT
>RCUK01002338.1_pt1 | contig 10213 bp, 7 predicted proteins | sample 2166381 | NCBI WGS metagenome assembly RCUK01 (sample SAMN09932809, study PRJNA488358) | compost metagenome | isolation source: compost soil in an enriched community | place: Germany: Experimental Botanical Garden
CGCCCGTTGCACGCGCCCGTTGCACGCGCCCTGAACTGTATTGCGCGCGGTGACAAACGGCAAGCGCCGTCGCGGCCGCCGTCGGCTTGTCAGCCGCTGTGCAGAGGCGCAACCGATGTGGGGACGGATTGCAGGTAGCGTTGGGGCGGGGCGCCCAGGGCGCGGTGGAACATGGCGGAGAATGCGCTGGCGCTGCGATAGCCCAGGTCGGCGGCGATGCGCGCCACCGGCACGCCGAGCGACAGCCTGCAGACGGCATCCGCCAGCCGCACCTGCTGCACCCATTGCCGATAGTTCAGGCCCAGTTCGGACTGGAACAGGCGGATCAGCGTGCGCGCGCTGGCGCCGACCTCGCTGCCCCAGGTTTCGATGCCGCGCTGCAGGCCGGGCTGGTCCAGGATCGCCGTGCAGATGGTTTGCAGGCGGCGGTCGCGCGGCCAGGGAATCTGGATGGGCACCACGCGGGCGGCGGAGAGTTCGGCAAGAATCAGTGCGGCGATCTGCTCCGCGCGGCCTTCCAGCGGGTAGTCGATGGGCTCCGCGGTCAGCGCCAGGATCAGTTCGCGCAACAGCCCGCTGACTTCGATCACCTGGCATTGCGGCCAATAGCCTTGCGCGGCGTCGGCCTGGATGTACAGCGAACGCATGGATACCGCGCCCACCATGTCCACGCCGTGCGGCACACCGGCCGGCACCCACAGCGCGCGCAGCGGCGGCAGCGCCCAGAACCCGCTGGGCGTCGTGACGCGCATCACGCCTTCCACCGCGTAGATAAGCTGGGCCCGGGGGTGCGAATGGGCGCCCGTCTGGGCGCCGGCGGAAAATTCCTTGGCCATGGCCGTGACCACGCGCGGCCGATCCTGGTAATCCAGGGCATTGATGCTGCGGGCGGGGTCGAGCGCGGTGGCGTGGCGGAGGGGCATGAGTGTCACTTCCGGCGAAAGTATCAGGGGAAAGGTGAAAGTGCAATGCCCGCATTTTGTCACTTTCGCGACGAAAATTGGCAGATGGCTCCGGGCGTGCATTCCTACACTATCGGCAGGTCCCGGCAGCGCGCCGGGCAGGCCATCCTCTACGTGTGCGACCCATGAACTCCGCCCAGAATCCCGCCGCCGGCGTCCCCGGTGGCCATGTTCCCCCCGCCGCAACCCCCACCGCCCCGGCGGCCGCCTCGGATCCGTCCACCGCCTTCAAGGTGCTGGGCGCGATCAGCGTGGCGCATCTGATGAACGACATGATCCAGTCGATCCTGTTGGCCATCTACCCCATGCTGAAGGACTCTTTCAGCCTGACGTTCACGCAGATCGGGCTGATCACGCTGGTCTACCAGTTGGCTGCGTCGTTGCTGCAACCCTTCATCGGCTTCTATACCGACCGTCATCCCAAGCCGTATTCGCTGCCGGTGGGCATGGGATTCACGCTGCTCGGCCTACTGCTGCTGTCGGTGGCGCCGTCGTTCGGCTGGCTGCTGGTGGCCGCGGTCCTGGTGGGCACGGGCTCATCGGTCTTCCATCCCGAATCGTCGCGCGTCGCGCGCATGGCCTCGGGCGGGCGGCACGGGCTGGCGCAATCGCTGTTCCAGGTGGGCGGCAACGTGGGGTCGGCCCTGGGACCTCTGCTGGCGGCGCTGTTCATCATTCCGCACGGGCAGGGCAGCGTTGCCTGGTTTTCTCTGGCGGCCTTGTTCGGCATGGTGGTGCTGACGGGCATAGGCCGCTGGTACAGCGCCAACCGCGTGTTGCTCAAGCCGCGCGCGCGCCGCGAGGCCGCCGGCAACGGGCTGTCGCGCAATCAGGTGCTGGGCGCGTTGGGCGTGCTGGGCGTGCTGGTGTTTTCCAAGTACTTCTACCTGGCCAGCCTGAACAGCTATTTCACGTTCTACCTGATCGACAAGTTCGCGCTGTCGGTGCGCGAGGCTCAACTCTATCTGTTCCTGTTCCTGGCCGCCGTGGCGGTGGGCACGGTGGTGGGCGGGCCGGTCGGCGACCGGATCGGCCGCAAGATCGTGATCTGGGTGTCCATCCTGGGCGTGGCGCCGTTCACGCTGCTGCTCCCGCACGCCGACCTGTTCTGGACCGGCGTGCTGGTGGTGATCATCGGGGTGGTCCTGGCGTCGGCGTTCTCGGCGATCGTGGTCTATGCCCAGGAGCTCGTGCCGGGCAAGGTGGGCATGATCGCCGGCCTGTTCTTCGGCTTTGCCTTCGGCATGGGCGGACTCGGCGCGGCGGCCTTGGGCAGGCTGGCCGACGCCACCAGCATCGGCTTCGTGTACGAGGTCTGCGCCTATCTGCCCTTGCTGGGCGTGGTGGCCATACTGCTGCCCAAGGTGGAAAAGGCGAAGGCCTAGCCGGTGCGCACGGACTGCAGGTGGGGATAACGGTATTCGATGCCGTTGATTTCCCCCTCGGCGCCGTGGTGGACGATGGCGACGCGGGCGGAACGCAGTTGCGCAAGCTGGGCGGCGCTGACCGCAAAGCTCCTGGCCAGGCGCTGGTCGCCGAGCGGCCTGATCGGCTTGCGGCGGTCCTTGCCGCCAAAACGGCGGTGGTTGTAGACCGCCCACGCCACCAGCACCGCGGCGTTGACCACCGCCAGCAGCGCATAGCCCCAAAGCGTGTGCATGGTGGGCAGGAAGACCGGCCAGAGCGGGGCGCCGGGGCCGCCCGCGGCCCCGCGCAATATTGCCAGGATGCCGGCTCCAAACAGATAGACGAAGGCGAACCAGCCGACGGCGGTCAGGGCGAGGTCGAACAGATAGCCCGCGCGCGAGCGTTGCGTGGTGATGATCATGATGCGTCCGATGACTTGATGCCGCGGTCCGGGCTGGTCCAGCGTGCGCGCTGGGCCTGCTTGCGGAGCATGACTTTGGGAAAGCTGACCAGCGTGGTGAATAGGCTTACCATCCAGTAGGCCAGCGGATACCAGATGACCCAGTAGAGGGCGCGCGTAAGGCCGGGTTCGTAGCGGCGGTCGATCAGGATGCTGACCGCGAATTGCAGCAGGCACACCACGGCCAGCATCATGCCGGTAAAGGCCGGCGGCATCAGGCTGGCGATCTGCATGTTATTGGGCAGGGTCGCGACCTGGCTGATGAGCCAGAGCAGCACGGACACGCCGAACGCAAAGGCCCAGGCCGTGGACAGGCAGAATTCCGCCACCAGCGGCCACAGGCGGCGATGGCGCCAGCTCCAGATCGAGCGCAGGTTCTTCAGGAATACCTCGGCGCCGCCCTGGGCCCAGCGCAGGCGCTGTTTCCACAGCCCCCGCAGGGTCTCGGGCATCAGGATCCAGCACAGTCCGCGCGGCTCGTAGAAGATGGACCAGTGGTCGCGCTGCAGTTTCCAGCTGATGTCGATGTCCTCGGTGATCATGTCCAGGCTCCAGTAGCCCACGCGGTCCAGCGCCGTGCGGCGGAACGCCGCGACGACGCCCGACACCGTGAAGACCTGGCCGTAGACGCGCTGGGTGCGCTTGATGAGCCCGATGATCGACGAGAACTCGCCCACCTGGATGCGGCCGATCATGGTGGACCGGGTGCGGATACGCGGGTTGCCGGTGACGGCGCCCACGCGCGGGTTGTCGATCAGCGGCGCCACAAGGTAGGCGGCGGCGTCGGGATCCAGCATCGCGTCGCCGTCGATGCAGACCAGGTATTCGCTGCGGGCCGCCAGGGCGCCCATGCGCAACGCCATGGCCTTGCCCTGGTTCTGGGCCAGATGCACCACGCGCAGCCGCGGGTGCTCGCCGGCCAGGCGGTCCAGCATCTGGCCCGTGCCGTCGCTTGAGCCGTCATTGATGGCGATGACCTCGATGTGCGGGTAGTTCTGGCCCAGCGCGGCGAGCAGGGTTTCCTCGCCGTTGTCCGCTTCGTTGAAGCAGGGCACCAGGATGGACACCAGCGGCGCGCCGGCCAGGACCGGCGGCTGCCGGTCGGCGCCCCATTGCCAGTGCCGTTCCCAGTGCCACCAGAAATAGATGCCGCCCGCCATCCACATTCCGGACATGAACAGCGGGTAGAAGAACACGAAGCCCAGGAGCGCTTCGCCGGTCAGCATCAGGGTGAAGCCGAACGGCGCGCCGAGCACCGCGCAGAGAATAAGCAGGGCGATCAATCGGTCTGTCATTGGACGGGGTACCAAGCTTCGGAGATGGCGGGCCGGATGCCTTGCAGCCGGGGTTGGTCTTGCGAGAAGTCGTCGGGGTAGTAGCCGAAGCTGCGGGCGCCGCGCAGTTGCAGGCGCCGCATCCAGCCCGCCAGGACGTCGGTGTCCACGGGCGTCGCCTCGGGCCGGCCGGGCCCTGTGCGCCAGTCGCGGCTTTGCAGCTCGAACACTGTCTTGTTCAAGGCGCCGGGATGGCGGGCGACGGTATCGACCAGCGAGTCCAGCCACGCGTTTTCCTTGCCCTTGGGCACGTCCTCCATCAGCGGCATCGCCATGGGGGCGGTCCAGTCGTAGGCGCCCAGGAAGTCGTCCAGGTTCTGCGCGAACCAGGTTTCGCTTTCGGGGTTCAGGATCGGCTGCGCGTAGATGTTGCGGGCCGTCTTGATCTGCGGTCCGCGCACCTCGCGCACGCGCTCGGCCAGCGTGGCGGTGAAGTCCACCAGCGCGCGGCTTTTGTAGCGGGTCCAGCGTTGCAGCGTGTCCGGATCCGCGCGCAATTCGGCGATGCTGCCCGGCAGGCCCGCCGCCCGGTAGGCGGTCAGCGCGGCGGGGCTGGCGTCTTCGAAGTCCGAGAGCAGGGCGTCGTCGTGAAACAGGATGCCGTCGAAGATCGCGTAGCGGGCCAGGTCTTCGTACAGGTCACCAATGCGGGAGCGGACGGTGGCGTCGAAGGGCGACAGGCGGCGGTACTGCGCGGGGTCGGGGGCGGCTTGCCCCGAATCCGGATCCCAGCGCAAGACGCGCGGCAGGGACGGGTCCAGGTCGAAAGCCAGCACCGGCATCCAGGCGTAGACCATCACGTTGGCGCGGTTGTGCAATTGCCAGGCCGCGCGGTTGAACAGGTCGGCGCGCATGGGCAGCCAGCGGTTGGGGAAGTACAGCGACTTCACCAGGCCGTCGCCTTCCGGGTCCGAATAGGCTTGCAGGAATACGGTGTTGATCTGCATGTCCAGGATGCGCTGCACCAGCACGCCCAGGTTGCGGTCGGTCTGCGCCGGGTCCGGGTCGTAGACATAGTCCAGGTCGATGTGCGCCACGCGCATGAACGGCTCGGCTTCCATGCCGATCACGCTGTTGGAGAAGGACTTGAGTACGGGGTCGCTGGACAGCAGCAAGCGGGGCGTGGACATCAGGCGGCCCAGGCGGCCGGCGCCGTCCTCCAGCGTCAAGGCCAGTTGATAGCCGTTTTCGGCGGTGATGCGCAGCGTGGAACCGCCTTCCGCGCCGTAGGGCCAGACCCAGACGCGCGGCTTCTTGCCCGTGGCGCGGCGGATCTTTTCCGTGATGGCGGCGACGTCGCGTCCCATGCGGGCGTTGAACTGCGCTTCGCTTTCGTACTGGCGGGCTCGTGCGTCGTAGGCGCGGATGGCGGCGGCGGGTTCGGTGTTGCCTTGGGGATTGGCCAGCGCGCCATAGTGCGAGGCATCGGTATGCGCCGCGATTTCCACCAGGCCGGAGCGGGAGATCTCGCGGATCTCGTCCCAGTTCAGGAAGCGTTCACGCGCTTGCGGACTGCCGCCGAAGTCCACGGGTTTGTCCGCCGGGGTGTCCATCCAGACGCCCACCGGGGCCAGCAGCGCGGGCCAGCCGTAGGCCTTCAGGATGGGCAGCACGCGGGTATGGAAGCTGCGGTAGCCGTCGTCGAACGACAGCAGCACGGCGCGTTCGGGCAGCGGTTTGCCGCCCTGGCGGGCGGCCAGGATCTGGTCCACGGACACGGCCTGATAGCCGTTGGCGCGCAGCCAGGCCAGCTGTTCGGCCAGGCGGTCGGTGCGTACGCTGAGAAAGCCCTGGTCGGGGTCCTCGTCTTCGACGTCGTGATAGGCCAGGGCCAGGAACTGGCCTTTTACCCAAGGCTGTTCGGCGGGCGCGACGGGGCGCTCGGCTGGCGGCGTGTAGACGGGGATGTCCTTGGCGCAGGCGGTCAGCAGCAGGAATACGAACAGCAGCAGGCCGGCGAGAATGAGTCGGGTGTGGAATTTGAGCATCATGACGGTGTCGGGGGCCGGGTTCAGAAGCGGTAGGCGAGGTCGAACACGATGCGCAGTTCGCGCTCGCGTTCGCCGTCGTACGGGCGGCTGATGCCTGTGACCATGGCGCCCATGTCCAGGACGTCGTTGGCGCGATAGCGCTGGCCGTAGCCCAGCGCGATGACGCCGCCGGTGCCGTAGCCTTGCTGGCTGTAGGCGCCGGCGCCCAGCGTGCCGATCTGTTCCCAGGCGGTTTCGTAGCGTCGGTAAAGCGTGTGCGTCACACGCACGCCTGGCATGGCCATGAAGTCCGCGCTGGGGTTGAAGTAGGGCGCGTCGTCGAGCGTATTGTGTTGCGACGACAGGTCCAGCTCCAGGTCGGCCTTCAGGTGCGGCGCGGTGTAGACGCGTTCGCGGCCATTGAGCCCCAATTCCCAGCGGCTGTTGCCGTCGCTGAAGCGCGAAGGCGCCACCGACAGCGTCCATTCCCGCCTTTCATTGGCGCGCCAGCGCACGAAGGCGGACAGCCGGTTGGACGAGACGTCATTGGTCAGCGCGCGCAGCGGCGTGTCGCGCGACATGATTTCTCCGGAGCCGCCCACTTGCCAGTGGTCGTCCACGTCGTAGGCGGCCGATAGCCGCACGCCGGGTTTCACGCCGTGGCCGTAGTCGTGGGTGGACACCTCGCCTTCCACCGTCAGGTCGCGGCCGCGCCATTCGACACCGGTGCGCAGCCAGCGGTAGTTGCCCCGGCCCTCCTCGAAGTCGCCGGTGGCATAGCCGCCGCCGCCGAAGACGCGCCAGTTGTAGTCGATGGGCGACGAATACAGCACGGCGTCGATGCCGAAGTCGCCGTTGCCGTTGACGGGGCTGTCGTTGGCCAGGCCGCGGTAGCCGCTGATCCGAAGTTCGGCCTTCTGATGGACTTCCCACTCGCGGGCCAATCGGCGGCTGGTCAGGTTTTCGGGCGAGCGGGCCAGGGTGTCCTGGGACAGCGCCTCGGCTTGGCGCCATTCCTGCAGGTCCAGCGCGGTAAAGCCCTGGCCGTTCTCCACGCCCAGGCTGCGGGGCGCCAGGGTTTCGGCCATTTTCAGTTCGATCTCCGAGGCGCGGGGCAGCGAGCGGGCGCGGTAGACGGTGGCCAGGTCGCCGCGCAGCCCGGAATTGTTCGGGGCCAGCTCGACCATCTCTTCAAGGCGCTGCTGGGCGGCGACGGTGTCGTCGGCCTGGAGCCGGGCGACGGCCAGCGTCTGGCTGCTTTCCAGGTTCAGGTCGTTGGGCATGCGCGTGGCCTGGCCCTTGTAGTACAGCCAGGGGGCATAGCCCGACTGGACTGCTTCCGCGATGGCTCCGGTCTGGTCGTATTGCTCGCCTTCGGCCAGCGCGTAGTACAGGCCGGTTTCGGTCGCCAGGCGTTCCTCGGGAGCGTCATCGCGCAGGGCGTCGCTGGCGGCGACCTGGCGGTAGATGTCGCGGGCGCGCTCGGGCTGGCGCAGATACAGATAGGCCGAGGCCACGTCGTTCAGCGCGTAGCGCGGCACCTCGGCGCCTTCGGTCAGAAGCGCCTCGTACTCCTGAGTGAGTTCCTTCATGCGCACCCGGGCGTGCAGGGCGTGCAGGCGGTCGATACGGGCGCGCAGCACGTCGCCGCGGGCCTCGTCGCCCAACTGGCTCCAGGCGGAAATCGCGGCGTCGTAGCCGGCCAGCGCCCGGTCGGCGATGGCGAACCGCTCCGCCTCGCTGCGCGCGGGCATGGCCGCCAGCCGCGCCTCCTGGGCCAGCGCGTCGGCCTGCAGGCCGCGCATCTGGCCTGAGTCGAACAGATCGGCGTGGCGGCGCGCCAGTTCCAGCGCGACGTCGGCCATGCGGGCGGCTTGCAGCGCCAGGATGTATTCACGCAGCACATAGGACGTGCCGGGCGCGCTGGCCAGCGCCTGATCGGCCTGGCGCAGCGCTTCGAAGGGTTTGCCCTCGCGGGCGTGGACATAACTGAGCGCCAGCCGGGCATCGGCGTCGCGGGGGCGGCGCTTGACCCATCGTTCCCCCGCCTGGTTTGCGGCCGCAAATTGCCCGGCGTCGGCCAGGGTCATGATCTCACCGGCGGCGAAGGCGGACTGGGCGGGGTAACGGCGCATGCCCGTCCGGTAACTGGCCAGCGCCTGAGGCCAGTGCTGTGCATCGCGGTAGGCGCGCGCCACGGCCAGTTGCACGTCGGCGGGCAGGTCGGCGCCGGCAGGCAGTGTCTCGTAGGCGGCGATGGCTTCGGCCGGCTTGCCGGCCCAGCCGGCGATGATGATGTGGTCCTGGATGGCCCGCGCGCCGGCGGCCGGGCCTTGCTGGCGCAGCATGGCCAGCGCGGGCTCGTAGTCTCCGGCGCGGGCGCGCTCGATCAGCGCGTCATAGCCGTTGGCCGGTCCGGCCAGCGCCAGCGCGGGAGCCAGCACGGCGCAGGCCGCCATCAGGTTCATTCTCGATCCGGCAACGCGAGGTCGCTTCGGTCCTTTGATTGGCATCTGTAGTACTTCCGCAGTTGCGACTCGGGGCGTTCATGGACCCGCCGCCCATGAGGCGCGCGTGCCGGCAATGCCGGCGACGGACGCAGGTGCGCAAACACGCCTGCGGCGCGGGATTGAACATTCGATTGGGGACTGCGCGGCGCCCGCTGCGGGGACCTTCGCACTCGCGCTAAGGGAGTGCATGGCTAGTACGCGCCACGCCCGTGGGGCGCGATCGCGGCACTCTTGAGGCGCCGTCGATAACGTGGACTTTAGGGGTTTTTTACCAAGTTAACTGTCAAGTACTGCAAAGAGGGCAGCACCTGGGGCCGGGCTTGTCGTATTCTTCGTCGCATGCCGTGCAATCGTCTTGGCGCGGTCGGTAAAGGTTCAGGACGGATAGACATGCGTCGCCATGTGGCCTCGTGCATGAGGAGGCCTTTTCGTCGTTCTAGTAACAAAAAGCATCAAAAATGCTTACGTGTAACGCGTCTCCTAGTGCGAACCCAGTGCAACAGCAGTTCCAAGCGACGGCGAAGGCTCAAAAGGCTAAAGCCGGCATAAACCATGACGACTTCCTTGTTTTTCCTGATGTGGGGTCTGGCGACGGCGTTGGCGCTGCCGTTGCTGTTGCCGTTTCACGCCCGCGGTGTGGAAGGCGTACCCGCGTTCACGGCGGCGAATGCGCTGGCCGTGCTGTCCATGCTGGCGTATGCCGCGGCAGAGATAGTTCCCCCCAGTGCCTACGTGATGGTGTCGAACACCGCCTGGGTTTGTGCGGTCGCTCTGGTCTACATCGGCGTGCGCCAGTTCTTCGGCTTGCGCCCGCACGTCCTGCGCACGGTCATCCTTTGCTCGCTCTGTACGTTTGCGTTTGCCCTGCTGCTGTATCGCAACGACGACCTGGGCGGACGCATGATGCTGTTTTCCGCCTATACCTGTGTGCTGATGTCGGCAGCGGGCTGGGTCATCTTCCGGCAGCGCAAGCGCATCCAGACGACGGGCGTGGTGCTTTACCTGATACTGGCGGTCTTCGGGCTGGTGGCGCTGCACGCGTTGCGCGTGTATGTCTATGGGACCGGGCTGGCCGCGCCCGTGTCCCTGCTCCAGCCCTCGGCCTGGGGCATGTTCTTCATCGTATGCGGATCGGTGACGGTGCCGGCGCTGTTCCTGGCGCTGCTGCTCATGATCCAGACCTGCCAGTCCGAGAAAATGCAGGCCGCGCTGACCTTCGACAGCCTGACCCATGCGTATTCGCGCCGCAGCATCCTGGATGAACTGGAGCACGAGCTCCAGCGCTGCGAACGCACCGGAGGCAAGCTGGCGGTGCTGGTGCTGGACATCGATCACTTCAAGTCCATCAACGACCGCTATGGCCATGCGGCTGGCGACACCGCGCTGCGCCACTACGCGCAGGTCGTGCAGAACGCGGTGCGCGTGAGCGACCGCTTCGGCCGGCTGGGCGGCGAGGAGTTCGTGCTGCTGATGTATGACTGCGATCCGGCCCGCGCGCTGGTGCATGCCCAGCGAGTCTGCGATGCCCTGCGCGATACGCCCCTGTACCTGCAGGGGCTGGAAGTGCCGA
>RCUK01002340.1_pt1 | contig 10203 bp, 9 predicted proteins | sample 2166381 | NCBI WGS metagenome assembly RCUK01 (sample SAMN09932809, study PRJNA488358) | compost metagenome | isolation source: compost soil in an enriched community | place: Germany: Experimental Botanical Garden
AAAAAGTATATACAGGCCCTAGAGGAGGCAGATACTACATTAATAAAAATGGGAATAAAACCTATCTTCAGGATTAATCGCATTCAATTAACGATAAGAAATAGGCTGTTCAAAAATTGGACAGCCTATTTTATTTAATTAAGAGTAAATTTACCGTGATAAATTAATCGTTTGATAATATCTTAGAAATACAAATCCCCACTACATTGAGTAATTTTCAAATTTAAATAACGAACACATATATCGCCAAATGGATTTGAATTCTAACAATAAAACTATTTTGATTGCTCCCTTAAATTGGGGTTTAGGTCATGCCACACGTTGCATTCCTATCATTAAAGCGTTACAGGAAAACAATTACATTCCAATCATCGCATCAGACGGAATTGCTTTAGAATTACTAAAAAAAGAATTCCCCTATATACAAACCTTAGAATTACCGTCCTACCAGATTGAATATGCTAAAAATGGCAAGAATTTTAAATGGAAACTATTAAAAAACTGCCCGAAAATGATTGAAGCCATTTGGGAAGAAAAAAAAATAATAAAGAAATGGGTCAAAAAATATAAAATTGGAGGAATCATTTCTGACAATCGTTTGGGGGTTATCAGCAAAAAAGTGCCGTCGGTATTTTTAACCCATCAATTAAATGTTCTTACAGGAAACACCACCTGGATCACGAGCATCCTCCATCAAAATATCATAAAGAAGTACCATGAATGCTGGGTTCCAGATTTAGAGGATAAGACAAACCTAACCGGTAAATTAGGTCATCTTAAAAATGCCGACTTCAAGATCAGATACATTGGCCCGCTAAGCCGCATGCATAAAAAAGAAACTCCAATAGTGTATGACTTGATGATTATACTGTCTGGTCCCGAGCCTCAACGGGGATTACTCGAAGAAAAATTAAAAAAAGAAGTTTTAAAATTTAAAGGAAATGTAGTTTTCATAAAGGGTATCGTTGAAAAAAAACAGGTGAAAGAGCAAATTGACCATGTTACTTATTATAACTTCATGAATACGCGTCAACTGGAGCAAACTTTTAACGAAAGTAAAAAAGTATTATGCCGTTCCGGTTACACAACAATAATGGACTTGGTAAAACTGGAGAAAAAAGCCTTTTTCATACCAACGCCAGGGCAATACGAACAGGATTATTTAGCTAAAAAACTAGCGGAAGAAGGTTTGGTTCCCTATGCCCAACAAGATGATTTTAAAATGGAAGCTCTTTCGGAAATCGAAAGATTCAAAGGATTGCCCTTAGTGGAAAACACTGTTGATTGGGCAAATTTATTTCAAGTTTTTGAGAGATAAAATAGTGCTGTTTGATTTTTTAAGACCATATCTTTCTAAAACATTATCAGTAAACAAAAGAATTCCCAATCATTAATTTGCGACAAAATAACTTATTAGTTTCCTGCAAAAAAAAATCGGAACAGGTTTAATTCTGCTCCGATTTTTTTTACTTCTATGATGTTTTATTCTTCTGATTTTTTATCCTCAAACTTTTCGTGTTTAATGATCTTTGCATTCACCATAAAATAAACATACTCTGCAATATTGGTACAATGTTCTGAAATCCTTTCCAGATGTTTCAAAACGATCACAAGATTAGTTCCTGAAACGACGGCTTTAGAATTTGTTTTCATTTCTGATATAACGCCATTTATAGCCTCATCACATTTGCTTTTGATCGTTTTATTCAAGACAAATATTTCATTGATTGTGCTTTCGTCACGTGTCAAAAAGCATTCATTGGTTTTAACGTTCACCAATTCAACTTGTCTTGCCAGTTCGGCTATATTAAATTTAACAATCAAATCATGTTTATCTTTAATACTTTTAGTTTTTTTGATGATACTAATAGACAAATCACCTATGCGCTCAATCTCATTACTTATTTGCATGGCCGACATGATAAAACGCAAATCGGAAGCTACTGGTTGTTGCAGAGCAAAAATACTTTGACAAATTTCATCGATTTTCACATCTAATTTATCGATTTTTTGTTCTGTTTTTTTAACTTCTTTTCCTTCAGCAACAGGCTCAGAAAGCAATGCATTTACAGATTCACTTACTTGAACCTCGGCCAGCTTTCCTATTTTAACGATTACATTTTTTAATTTTTCTAATTCTATTTCAAAGTGTGTCATCCTACTAATTTTTAGTTTAAGGTTTAAAAGTTTAACGTTTAAAAGTACAATCCATTATAAGTGATTACACAATTAAACGACAATACGATTAAACAATTATCCGAATCTTCCGGTAATATAATCCTCCGTTTGTTTTTTCTCCGGCTTGGTAAAAATATCATTTGTTTTTCCCATTTCAATCAATTCACCCATATAAAAAAACGCAGTGTGATCACTTGTTCTTGCCGCCTGTTGCATATTATGAGTTACAATGATAATCGTATATTGTTCTTTCAATTCATGAACTAATTCTTCAATTTTAGAAGTAGAAATAGGATCCAAAGCACTGGCTGGTTCGTCCATTAAAATAATATCAGGGCTTACCGCCAAAGTTCGCGCAATACACAAACGTTGTTGCTGTCCTCCCGACAATCCCATGGCTGAATCGTCTAATCTATCCTTCAATTCGTCCCAGATAGCAGCTTGTCGCAATGATGTTTCAACTATCTCATTTAATTGCGCTTTATCTTTAATCCCATTTATTCTTGGACCATAAGCAATGTTTTCATAGATAGATTTAGGAAAAGGATTTGATTTTTGAAATACCATTCCAATTTTTTTCCTAATGTTCACCACATCGACATCTTTATTGTAGATATCAACTCCTTCCACAAGCATATTTCCTGTAATTTTTACATCAGGAATTAGATCATTCATTCTGTTAATACATCTCAAAAAAGTTGATTTCCCACATCCGGAAGGTCCAATTAATGCCGTCACTTTATTCGCAGGGATTTGCATCGATATTTCCTTTAAGGCTTTTTTATCACCATAATATAACGATAAATCCTTAACATCTATTTTTATATCTCTCATTTTATTTTTATTACTTCTAAAATAGTATTGTTTATTAAGAAAATTATTTAGCCTTTCTTCTGATTCTTGATCTGATGACTACCGCGACTAAATTCAATGACAACGTAAGAATCAACAATACCAGGGTAGTTGCAAACTGAATAGGCATTGTTTTCTCCACATCCGAAGATTGTGTTGACATAATATAGACATGGTATCCCAAATTCATAAATTGATCACTCAAAGACTTTGGTAAAGTAGCCAAATAATAGGCGGCCCCGGTAAATAAAATAGGAGCCACTTCACCAGCACCTCTACTTACAGCAAGAATCGTCCCTGTCATAATTCCAGAAATAGAGCCTGGAAAAACAACATTTTTAATGGTTTGCCATTTCGTAGCTCCCAAGGCCAAACTAGCTTCCCTTAATTCACGGGGAATTGTTTTTAATGCCTCTTCAACAGAGACAATAATCACAGGAAGCGTTAATAATGCCATTGTTAAACTAGCCCACAGAATATTGGGTTGCCCCCAATGCAATTCTCCATTATTGAAAGCAGAATCCATTCCTGTTCCAACAAACTGGATAAAGAATCCAAGTCCGAAAAGACCAAAAATAATAGAAGGCACTACCGCCAATGTTCTTATTGAAAATCGTACTGCGGCAGCAAATTTTGAATTTTCCTTTGCATACTCCGTCAAATATATAGCAGTTACTGTTCCAAAAGGAACCGCTGCTATCGACATCACAATAACCAATATAAAAGTCCCAATCAAAGCAGGAAAAATACCTCCTTTGGTCATCCCGTCAGTGGGGAAAGAACTTATAAATTCCCAAGAAAATTTTTCGCGCCCTTGGTAAATGATAATACCTAAGATAACAAACAAAATGGCAATAATTAAAAGAACAGCAATTTGTGTCACTCCTACAACTGCCTTTTCTTTTATGTCACCTGCTTTATTATTAGTCTTAGAAAATGGATTTTCCGACATATTAATTGCTTTTTCCATGTTTATTTACCTTGGAATTTTTTGATTAATTTTCCTTTTACATAAAATTCTGCCACTGCGTTTAGTATAAATGAGAAAATGAAAAGCAAAGACCCAATAAAAAACAATACGCTATAATGGGTTTCCCCAAAAACAGTTTCAGCCATTTCCGAACCAATTGTCGCAGCAAAAGTTCGTACACTTTCGAATGGATTGGCAGATAATAAGGCTGCATTTCCCGTTGCCATAAGAGCAATCATCGTTTCACCAAAAACTCTTCCTATACCAAGCAACAAGGCCGCAAAAATACCGGGTGTTGCAGCGGGCAAGATCACAGAAAATGCCGTTTGTGCTTTACTGGCACCCAATGCCAAACTTGCCTCAGTAAATGTTTTAGGAACAGCCGATAAGGCATCTTCCGAAATAGTATAAATAATCGGAATGGCGGCCAAAGCCATTGCTACACCACCGATAAAAGCATTTAATCGCGAATCATATCCGAAAATATCCTGAAAAAAAGTAGCCAAAACCATCATGGCAAAAAATCCAATCACCACTGATGGAAAAGCTGCTAGCATTTCGATGATAGGCTTTATGATTTCCTTTCTTCTATTGGAAGCAAAACAAGAAGTATAAACCGCTGCTAATATTGCCAGAGGCCCTGCAATTAACATCGCTATGATAGTCACTTTTAAAGTTCCTATTAATAACGCCAATAAACCAAAACGAGGATTATCGGAAACCGGAACCCATTCTGTAGAGAAAAAAGTACTCCAGGTTTTATCAGCTCCTTCTTTGTTTCCTGTGACTTTATCGTCGATAACAATTTCTAGATCCGCAGAAGTTTCAGGATTTAAATCTTCTGTTACTGTTCCATAAGTTTCTGGTTCTGCAGATTCTGCTTCATCCGCTACCGGATTTAAATCTTCAGTAGGTGTTCCGTAAGTTTCTGGTTCCAGATCTTCAGCTGGAGCGCCGTACGTTTCCGGTTGGCTTTCGCCTGACGCAGTTTCGGCTTCGCCATAACTTTCAACTTTTGCCCCTGTACTTGTTTGTATTTCGGTCTTTTCTTTAGTTTTTTCACTAAAACTGAATAAAGGTAACGATTCCTTGAAAACAAAAATAAATATCAGGAAAATTATAGCTATTGATAAAAATGCCACGGAAGAAATAACTTTCTCAGCCAGAAACTCTGAGAGTCTGAACTGTTTTTTCAAACTCTCTTTGGTGAAAGTTTGTTTACTAGGAAGTGGAGAATTCATTTAATTGATTTAAGAATTCATTTATGTAAATTTTATTTGCTATATGTTATCGCCTAAATATCTATTTGTATTTGCTTACGCAAAATGTTATTCTTGGCGATTTCATAATTCTTTAAAAAAAATCCCTCTATAGTAAAAGAGAGGGATTTTTTTATTTTTTTATTTTACAGGAAAATAACCTACTGTTGCAATCATTTTTTGTCCTTCTGGACTTAAGATCCAATCAATAAAAGCTTTCGTCTCACCTGTCGGCTTCGATTTCAAATACATATACAAGTATCTTGAAATTGGATAGGTTTTGTTTTTTATAGTCGCTTCAGTTGGTAAAACACCTTTACTTTTAGCATCTTTCTTCACTTTACAGTCTTTTACACCTTCGGCATAAGCCGCACCACCATACCCGATGCTGTATTTATCTTTTTTAACTGCATTTACAATTGCAGCAGTTCCAGGCAAAGTTTGACAAGCAGGAGAAAAATCAGTTTTCACCACATGCTCTTTAAAAAACTCAAAAGTCCCTGAGCTACTCTCTCTACCATACAATTGAATTTTCGCATCTGCTCCACCTACCTGTTTCCAATTAGTAATTTTTCCGGAGAAAATATCTCCTAATTGTTGTATTGTCAATTCAGAAACTGTATTTCCTTTATTCAGAAAAACAGATAAACCATCTTTTGCACAAGCGATCTCAATAGCATTTTTTTTGTATTTCGCTTTGATTTTTTCTAACTCAGAAGGTTTTATAGGACGACTTGAATTAGCAATATCTGTAGAACCATTGATTAACGCTGCAATCCCAACACCAGATCCACCACCAGTCACTTGAATAGTTGTTCCCGGATGTTTCTTCATATAAGCTTCAGCCCACTGTTGTGATAAAATCACCATTGTATCTGAACCCTTAACCGTTATTTTACTTAAAGAAGTAAACGAATATCCAATAGTCATTATAACTAATAGAATAGCTGCTATTTTTATTTTAGTTTTATTCATTTTTAAAGTTAATTTAAATATTCGACAAAATTATAGGCCGCACGTTAACTGCATGTTAAGCCAGTATTATTCAATCTTTATTCTTTAGTTAGTTTTTACAATAATTTTACAATAAGAAAACGCCCGTGGCGGTTTTCTTATGTTATTTGCAATTAAAAATTAAATTGAGCTTGTAATCTTAGCAAATTCCCTCTTTGTCTGTTATCAGGAAGTACGCTGTCCTCGAATGTTCTGTCAGCAATAACCCATTCTGCAACTAATTCAAATGCTTTGATTGGTTGCCACTCTATCCCCAACTCGTAATCTCTCACTATATAACTTCTGGCGTCTTTCTCGAATTTCTTTCCACCATCATAATATTGAAATTTAGCAAAAGGATAAATATATTGGTGTTTAGGCAAATCCCATTTGTAATTTAAAGTTACGTATCCACCTTCTAAATCAGACACCTCCACAGTATTTGACACTTTATCATAACGAGGCCCTTTACCTATATTGTATTCTGTCTGAATTCCAAATGGTTTCGGGTAAAGAACAAAAGAAACTGCCGCTCTTTGATCTGTTGTGTATTGCTTGTCTGGTGTTGTCACTCCTGTAGAAAGTTCATTTGTAAATGCCCATTTCCCAGTGTAAGCCTGAATACCCGGTTCGATAATTTGGCTTCCTATAACAAAAGGATAAGATACCCTTGCCACAACATGCAAGTTTCTATTTGCTTCTGATTTATTCGCTGTTTGTCCGTTGTAAGCACCAAACGCAAATACACCATAATCTCCAGAACCTTTGTATCCGTCTTTTACAAGCATCGCAAAACGCTCTCTAATCTCACTTGGAGCCCACATAAAGTAAATCCCCAAATCACGTTCGTTAGCAACTGCACTGTTCAAACCATCATTACGATCCAAAGTCAAACGATTTTGACTGGATTGTAAATTCTCAAAACCAAAAGGCACTTTACTTTGCCCGATTCTAACTCTGTACTCTCTTTCTTTATCAAATGATAAATCAAAATAAGCATCTCTTAATTGAACAAAATTATTTATACCTGATGAAGGAGAACTTGCAAAGTCCGGTTGAATATAAAAATATACATTTGGGTGAATTTGTCCCGAGAAAACAATTCGGGCACGTCTTATGAAAAGACCGTCATTAGATTCAGCATCAGGAGCTGTTGAAGTAGTACCCCAAGATTTATCGCATTGGTCGCAAGACACTTTATCATTTGTAGAAAACAACCCATTGTATCGTACTTGCACATAACCTCTAATTCCTATATTATCATACCAATGGTCTTTTTTAGGCTTACTTTTTTCTTCAGCAGCTTTTGCTTTATTCACAGAATCCATAACACGAACCACTTCTTTCGCGATTTCATCTTTCTTTACTTCTTGCGCATTAGTCACATATGACAGCATAACTAAACTTGCAAATAAAATTTTTTTCATTTTTGTTTATGATTAATTTTTTTGCAAAGGTTACCCTGTTATGTTAAGCTACTGTTAACACAATGTTATGTTGATAATAAATTAATGTTACCCTCCTAATAATCTACTGGATTCAAGGGTATTAAATTCGGTGTTTTTAACTTTCTTAATAATAAACTTACATTTGAATTATTTAATCTTTCACGCTATAGACTTTAAAATCTTAATTGAAATGTGCTAGAAAGACTGTAAAAACTGACAACTAATTAATTCTTTGTTACTGGTTTTTTAACCTTGGCCTTTTCAATTGTAAAGGAAAACTCAGACCCAATACCATATTCACTCTCCACATAAATTTTTTCTTTATGAGCTTCAATGATATGTTTTACAATTGCTAACCCCAGTCCCGAGCCACCTTCTGAACGTGCACCACTTTTATCGACTCTGTAAAAACGTTCGAAAATCCTCGAAATATTTTGTTTTTCAATCCCCTCACCATTATCAGTAACACGAACCAAAACTTTTTTATTTGTCAAGTTAACTATCGCTACTTCCGTTTCTCCGCCTTCTTTTCCGTATTTAATAGAATTCACTATTAAATTCTCAACAACCTGCTGTAACTTATCTTTATCTCCTCGAACTAAGATGGGCTTCGAATAATCATTTTCAAAAATCAATTTGATTTTCTTTTTGTCCGCTTTCATTTCTAACAAATCGAAAACACTTTGTATCAACTCCACAATGTCAAAATCAGAAAAATCTAAATTCAGATCCCCTGATTCTAATTTGGTAATCATATCCAAATCTTCCACTATATAGATTAAACGTTCCACTCCTTTTTCGGCACGTTTTAAATATTTTTTACGGACCGATTTATCATCCATTGCACCATCGACCAAAGTCGACAAATAACCTTGCACAGTAAATAAAGGCGTTTTTAATTCATGAGAAACGTTTCCAAGAAATTCTCTTCGGTATTCCTCTCGAACCTGAAGCATTTCAATTTCCAATTTTTTATCAGTGGCAAACTTCTTAACTTCACGGGTCAGCGTTTCCATATCTGTAGTTACCGGCTGATTGATAAACGAGCTGGATTCTAATAAAGAAACATCATCGTATATTTTTTTTACTCGTCTATAGATAAAACGTTCCACACGATATTGTAGAACTATAAAAGAAAATACATAAATAACGATAAGACAAATAATCCCGAATAACAACACCCTTTTACCATTGGACCCAAAGAAAAAAAGTGCCATAAGCATTACAAATCCACTAGCAAAAAGACTAATGAATAAAGACGATTTTATAGCGAATTTATAGGTTTTCTTAAAATTAATTTTCATTTATAACTAACAACTTTATTCTTTATAAGTAATCTGAAGTTCTGATTTTGTGTGACCAAAAAAAGCAAATCACCAATTAAACTTCAAATTTATATCCAACCCCTTTAATGGTTTTAAAAAGATCTTCTCCTATTTTTTCACGAAGTTTCCTAATATGTACATCTATGGTTCTTCCGCCAACAATAACCTCATTCCCCCAAACTTTATCTAAAATCTCATCCCTCTTGAATACTTTTCCAGGTTTTGACGCCAATAAATAAAACAATTCAAACTCTTTTCTTGGTAAAGCGATTTCTATATTGTCTTTTACAATTTTGTATTCTTCGCGATTAATTTCGATTCCACCCACATTAAGCGTTTCGCTGTTCTTTTCCTGTTCTTTTAGTCGGCGTAATAGTGCTTTTACTTTACTAACCAACAATTTTGGTTTTATAGGCTTCGTGATATAATCATCGGCACCTGCATCAAAACCGGCTACCTGAGAATAATCTTCGCTTCTTGCCGTAAGGAACGTGATGATTACATTATTAAGTTCCGGAATTTTTCGGATATTCTCACAGGCTTCCATCCCATCCATCTCGGGCATCATTACATCCATTATAATTAAGTCCGGCATTTCTTTTTTGGCAACAGCCACAGCTTCCTTTCCATTTACAGCAGTAACAATTTTATATCCTTCTTGAGTTAGATTGTAGCCAACAATTTCTAAAATATCCGGTTCATCATCCACCAATAGGATTTTAATGTCTTTTTTTTTCATAAAACAGCAAAAATTTATATTATATCATTACATATTATTTCGTTAAAATATGCGCCGATTTCCGATTGCGATGGTAAATATAATGATAAAACAGCACTCAAAATGCGTGTTAACCGTAATTTAATATCGTAACAATTTGATAATACACAACAAACAAAAACATAACAACGGGGTAACTTGAACTTTACAAAGCGGTCATTAATTTGCAAAAATTAAACAAGACAAAAAAAATGAAATTAAAATTTCTAATCATTACATTATTTATTTGTGTATTAGGATTCTCGCAAAACAAAGGAACAATTACAGGTATTTTATCTGATAAAGACTCCAACAACATGCCACTTCCCTTTGCTAACGTTTTGATAAAAGGAACGACAACAGGTGTTAACACAGACTTAGACGGAAAATATGCCATTGCAGTAACTCCGGGAGATTATAT
>RCUK01002341.1_pt1 | contig 10188 bp, 6 predicted proteins | sample 2166381 | NCBI WGS metagenome assembly RCUK01 (sample SAMN09932809, study PRJNA488358) | compost metagenome | isolation source: compost soil in an enriched community | place: Germany: Experimental Botanical Garden
TGGTACAGGAGATTTTTTGTTGGTTGCTAAGCATGATGGTTGGCAAACGGTGGGAGTGGAACCAAGTGACAAAGCAAAAGCAATTGCTAAAAACAAAGGTGTTTCATTTGTGGAACAAACGGCCGAATTAGAAAGTCATTCTTTTGACGTAATTACAATGTGGCATGTTTTAGAACACGTGCCTAATTTGGATAATCAGATTAAAGAATTGAAACGATTATTAAAAACTAATGGGACATTAATTGTTGCGGTTCCTAACTTCAAATCTTTCGATGCAAAATATTACGGAAAATTTTGGGCAGCTTATGATGTGCCAATTCATTTCTGGCATTTTTCAAAGAAAGCGATTAAAATGCTGTTCGAAAAGGAAGGAATGCAATTGGTAAAAATACTTCCAATGAAATTTGACTCTTTTTATGTCGCCTTGCTTTCGGAAAAATACAAAACGGGAAAAATGAATTTTGTTAAAGCATTTTTTATCGGATTGCAATCTAATTGGAAAGCCGGGAAGAATTTGGAGTATTCATCACATATTTACATCCTAAAAAACAACTAAAAATTATTTTAAGCTCATTTAAGCGAAGATTTTGTCTTATTTGAGTATTTATATCTCTTTTTTTGAGAAAAAGGCGCATATAAGAGGTATGAAACCGGGTTTTGATAACCTTCAATTATTAATTTATAAACAACAATAACAAAAACTGATACAATAAATATTTTGCATTTTTCAAACTTTATGTTAATGCTATTTATTTTTTTATATTTTTGTCTCCAATACTTAAAAACTACAAATTCATCAAAATGAAAAAAGCATTAGCATTTATCGCAATTTCAATTTCACTTATCTCTTGTGAGAAAGCAGCAGAAGTAAAAGAAGTAAAAACAGCTTACGTTGATACTTCAGAATTAATGAAACAATATACAGAGGCAAAAGACCTCGAAGCTAAATATAAAGCGCAAGCGGAAGAAAAAGGAAGACAATTAGAGGCAGAAATTAATCGTTTCAAACAAGAAGCTGCCAGTTTTCAAAGCCAAGCTCAAGCAAACGGTCAGGCGTGGGCACAACAAAAAGGAGCTGAATTGCAAAAAAGAGAGCAACAATTGGGTTACGCGCAACAAGCCTTGTCTCAGCAGTTGCAACAAGAAAGTGGAAAAGAGATGGATTCTTTAGTAAGTGGTGTGAAGAAATTCATTAAAACGTACGGTAAGGAGAAAGGATATGCTTACATCTACGGAACTGGTGATGCAGCAACTATTTTATACGCTGAAGATAAATTTGATATTACTAAGGAAATTATTAAAGCCTTGAATGACAAATACAAAGCTGCTGCACCTGAAGAAGAAAAAACAGAGGATAAAACAGAAGCTAAAAAATAAGAATTATATTAATTCAAGAAAATGCCTTCATCTACAGTTAGATTGGAGGCTTTTTTTTTGAGCTATTTTGCTCCGTACTGCAAACGTTATTCACTGAATTCTAACTAAAATTAGAGTATAGTGAATCAATCTCTTTAGATAGTGTTTTTTGTTTACAAAGAAAGTACTTCATTCGGTCGCTCTTTGATGTAAAAAAAATATTTTTTCATTTGCTTGTTTTTTCGTTCCAGTAAAAACTAGACAGTATTGTAATTTAAAAATCTATATATTTTTATAGTATTTTTCTGATATTTTTAATATTTTAGCTTTCTATTATACACGCCATATGCAAACCATTTCTGAAGCCGCTAGCTACACTTTACGTTTTATTAATCAGACCCAGCGATCCGTTTTTCTGACCGGAAAGGCAGGTACTGGTAAAACCACTTTGTTACGTGAAATTATACAAACCACACATAAGAATACTGTGGTGGTCGCTCCTACGGGAATCGCGGCTTTAAATGCTGGCGGAGTAACGATACATTCGATGTTTCAATTGCCGTTTGGTGGTTTTATCCCGGATAATTCGTCCCCCCAATTTTCTGAACATACGAAGTTTGAAACCAGAGCCACTTTGCGTAGGCATTTTAAAATGAGTGGTTTAAAGAAATCGGTGATTCGCAATATGGAATTATTGATTATTGATGAAGTGAGCATGCTTCGTGCCGATTTATTGGATGCGATGGATTATATGATGCAAACGGTCCGGAAAAAAAATGCCCCATTTGGTGGTGTTCAGGTTCTATACATCGGAGACTTACTGCAATTGCCGCCGGTAATTCGGGATGAGGAGTGGCGAACACTGAAAAACTACTACAAAGGAAAATTCTTTTTCCATTCCCATGTAGTGCAGCAAAATCCGCCTTTATATATCGAATTATCCAAAATTTTTCGTCAGACGGATGATACCTTTATTTCTGTTTTAAATAATCTGCGTAACAATCAGATTTCTCAACAGGATATTGAAACATTAAACCATTATGTTAAGCCGGATTTTGATCTAAAAGCTAATAAAGGATACATCACTCTTACGACTCATAACGCTAAGGCCGATGCTATGAATACCCAAGCTTTAGAAGATTTAGAAGGAAAGATGGTGACTTACAAACCTGAGATTACCGGAGATTTTCCTGATAAGATATTTCCTGTGGAAGAACTTTTACAGCTCAAAGTTGGAGCGCAAATTATGTTTGTAAAAAATGATTTGTCTTTTGATAAGAATTATTTTAATGGAAAAATGGGGGTTATCAAATCTCTTTCGAGTCAGGAAATTCTCGTTCATTTTCCCGAAGAGAATAAAACTATTGAAGTCGAAAAATATGAATGGCAGAACATTCGTTATAAAGTAGACGAAATGACCAAAGAAATTGAAGAGGAGGTTTTAGGTACTTTTGTGCATTATCCTATCAAGTTAGCCTGGGCTATTACGGTTCATAAAAGCCAAGGATTGACCTTTGACAAAGCTGCGCTTGATGTTTCGCAGGTTTTTCTTCCCGGACAAGCCTATGTTGCTTTGTCGCGTTTACGCTCTTTAAATGGGCTTATTTTGCTTTCTCCGCTTCAAATGAACGGGATTTCGAACGATCAGGATGTTATGGATTATTCACTGAACAAAGCTTCGGATTCCTTTTTGGAAAATGCACTGCATTTTGAAACTAAAAATTTTATCCATAATTACCTGATTAATAGTTTCGATTGGGGCGATTTGATTCAGGAATGGCGCAATCATAAATTCAGTTATACCGATGCATCCGAAAGTTCGGAAAAATCAAAACAGGCATTTTGGGCCAGAAAGCAAATGGAAATGATGGAACAGCTTTTGGAGCCATCCAGAAAATTCATTGTACAATTGAATAAACTTTTCAGCCAGGAAACGGTGGATTTGAATCATATTTCGGAGCGAATTGAAGCAGCATTCAACTATTTTCTGAAACCGATGGATGAATTAGTTCATGAAATCCTTTGGAAATTAGAAGAAGTGAAACGCATTAAAAAAGTCAAAGCGTATTATGATGAACTGATTATTCTGGAAGATTTGCAGATAAAAGCAGTTTTGCGTTTAATGAAAGCCAAATTATTAATTGAGACAGTGGTTTCCGGCGAAACGATTTCAAAAGAAAAATTAACTTCAGACGAAATAAAGCGCTATAAGCTCAAAAAAACAGAATCAATACAGGAAGAGTTTAAAAAAGTAAATATTACGCTGATTGATGACGAAAAAGACCTCGAACGCTATTCTAAAAAGAAAGCGGGCAAGGCTGCGCCTAAAAAGTCAACTGTACAGGAGACCTATGAATTGTGGGTTGAAAAAAATTCGATAGAAGATATTGCCAGAATTAGGGTGCTGACTAAGCAAACGATCTATGGACATTTTGTGAAATTAATTCAAACTAAGGCAGTCTCAATTTCTGAGGTTTTACCTGAAGATAAAATTCAGGATTTAGCTAAATCCTTCGCAGGATATAAAGAGGAATCATTGAATGCACTTATGGAAAAACACGGGCATCAATTCTCTTGGGAAGAAGCTAGAATGTTTAAAGCCAGTTTGAATTAATTTTACAATAGAGCAAAAAAAAACCTATTCGTTGAGAATAGGTTTTTTTGTTATAGTGATTCTATCAGGATCCAGGCTTCTTCGTTTTGCGTTTCCTGAATTTCTGATTTCGCTTTTTCAGCTTCTGCGTAAGTGGCATAACTTCCATAAAGTACAGGAAATAATCCGTGTTTGTTCGGAGCTAATCGTTTGGCTTTAAATCCTTGCGCTGTTAATTTTTCAAAAATTTTCTGTGCATTTTCCTCTTTTCTAAAAGCACCTGCCATGATATGATAAGGCATTTTACCGTCTTTTACAGAAAGTGTTACGGCCGGTAATGGACTTTCAATAAAAAAAGTGGCTTCCTGAATTTTGTTTTGTACTTGTTTTTGTACAGCTGTTTCAACTAAAACAGTTTGGTTTGCAATTTGATTTTGGTAAATAGGGTAACCAATACTGCCGGTAAGACCTAATCCCAAAACAAATATAGCAGCATATTTCAAATAGGGACGTGAGGTTCTGATTTCTTCAGGCTGCAAAGCAATCGGTTCTTTTTCTTCAATAGTTTCTACCACTTTTTCAAAGATTTCTCTTTTTACAACTGGAGAAACAAATGGACTTAAACCAAAAGAACTGGTCAGATAATTTGTTTGATCAAAAGGTGTGAATATCAAATTATTGTCGGCATTTAGACAAAGATCTCCAACGTTTTTTATTGAAAATCTGCCGTTTTCCTGTAATGCTTTTTTCCAAGAAAAAACTTCGAACTGAATCGCACTTACAGCGTATTCATAAGAGGTTTTTTCTGATTGAGCTATATGATTAGCCAATAAACCATCATTGTTTTTCAAATAGGCATTGAAAGAAATCATTTTCTTTGGTGGGAAAAAAGAATTGGAACTTTCAATTAATTGTGCCGATTGAATTTCGGTCAAAAAAGCTCCGAATCCCGGAACGGTTACACATTGGTAACGGTATAAAAGCTGCGCGATGTAAAGTTCGATTTTCATGTTAACAAAGTTATACAACGAAAATAGTTATCAAAATTTTATTCACAATTTTTATTAACAATCGGAATCAAGTTTTATACATTTCAATTTCAAATAGTTATTCAAAATGATTAATAGAGGAATAAAAAAATAAAATCAATTTCTATAAAAATGTAATAAAAAACTTATATTTAAAACCTAAAAACAAACAGCTTTTAGAATTTGAAATAATCAGAAACGGTTTTAAAAGTTGAAAAAGGTATAATTTTAATTATGGTAGAACAGGATTTATTGCATTTATTGGCATTGCAGAGGGTAGAGGGTGTTGGAGATATTATGACCAAAAAATTATTGACACATTTTGGCGATGCTGAATCGGTTTTTAAAGCAAAAGCATCGCAATTATCCGCTATTGATGGTGTGGGTTCTGTGTTGCTGAAAAATTTAAAAGACAAATCTGTTTTTGAAAAAGCTAATCAGGAAATACAATTTATACAGTCTAACGACATTGATGCAGTTTATTTTCAAGACGAAGATTATCCCGAACGCTTGAAACATTGTATTGACGGTCCGGTTGTGTTGTTTACTAGCGGAAACATTAATCTAAAAAAGAGGAAAATTATCAGCATTGTCGGAACGCGTCAAATCACATCTTACGGAATTGAATTCTGTCGAAAATTGATTGAAGATTTAGCGCCACTTGATCCGATTATCGTGAGTGGTTTTGCTTATGGTGTTGATATTGTAGCCCATCAATTGGCCATGGAAAACAATTTGCAAACCATTGGTGTCGTTGCTCATGGTTTGAACCAAATTTATCCGAAACCCCATAAGAAATATGTTGCCAGGATGGAGCAAAACGGAGGTTTTATGACCGAGTTTTGGAGCTCTTCGAATCCGGATAAAGAAAATTTTGTACGTCGTAACCGAATTGTAGCCGGAATGACAGAAGCAACTATAGTTATCGAATCAGCTGACAGGGGAGGTTCCCTTATTACAGCCAATATGGCTAACGATTATAACCGGGATGTTTTTGCTGTTCCGGGTCGAACTACCGATAAGTACAGCCAAGGCTGCAACAACCTGATAAAAACTCAGAGAGCAAACGTACTCACCAGTGCTGCCGATTTGATTTATATCTTAAATTGGGAATTGGAAAAAGAATCCAAACCTGTGCAAAAACAATTGTTTGTAACCTTAGATTCTGAAGAACAAAAAGTCTACGATTACCTTTTAAAAACAGGGAAAGAGGTTATGGATATTATTGCTTTGCATTGTGATTTTCCCATTTACAAAATTTCGGGTTTACTTTTGAATATGGAACTTAAGGGAGTGATTCGGCCTTTGCCGGGAAAATTATTTGAGGCGATTTAGAAATTAAAAAAACCGCAGCTAACGGATGATGTGATCTGTTAATCTGCGGTTTATATTTGCCTAAGTTTTACTTTATCTATATCTCATAGCCCAGTTTCACTCTTACTCTACTCAAAACCCCATTGGCAATAGTTGCCGCTTTTGCTGCACCAATTTTCAATAGAGCATCTATTTCAGTAAGGTTATTCATGTAGTAATTGTATTTCTCCCTCTCGGTTTTGAATTTTTCGATAATTAATTCAAATAAAGCCTGTTTAGCGTGGCCGTAACCATAATTTCCACCAAGATAATTGGTTCTCATAGTGGCGATTTGCTCTTCGTTTGCCAGTAAGGAGTAAATAGCAAAAGCATTGCAAGTGTCTGGATTTTTAGGATCCTCCAATGGTGTGCTGTCGGTTTCTATACTCATCACTTGCTTACGCAACGCTTTATCATCCAAAAAGATATTGATGATGTTATTGGCTGATTTACTCATTTTTCCACCATTAGTACCCGGAATTAACATACTGTCTTCCTGAATTTTGGCTTCTGGAAGTACAAAAGTTTCTCCCATTTGATGGTTAAAACGAGAAGCTACATCTCGTGTGATTTCTAAATGTTGCAATTGATCTTTTCCAACAGGAACAAATTCAGCATCATATAACAAAATATCGGCAGCCATCAACATGGGATACGAAAACAAACCGGCATTTACATCTTCGAGTCTGTCAGCTTTGTCTTTGAAAGAATGCGCTAAGGTCAAGCGTTGAAAAGGAAAAAAACAACTTAAATACCATGACAATTCTGTTGTTTGTGCCACATCAGACTGTCTGTAGAAAACTACTTTATTGACATCCAAACCACAGGCTAACCATGCAGCTGCTGTACTGTAAGTATTTGCTCTTAAGGTTTCGCCGTTTTTTATTTGGGTTATCGAATGCAAATCAGCAATGAAAAGAAAGGATTCGTTTTGCGGATTATTTGATAATTCTATTGCGGGAATGATTGCGCCAAGTAAGTTTCCTAAATGCGGTGTTCCTGTACTCTGAACACCCGTAAGTATTTTTGCCATTGTAAATTTTTCAGAATCGCAAAGTTCGCAAAGTTTGGAGATTTTTTCGCAAAGTTTATTATTTTTTTAAATACCACGCTTTGGCGGTGAAAAAAGAGTCATTTTTTCCTTACAGATAGAGAACTTTTAAATTTCAATTATTGGTATTGGATATAGATCGGTATCGGAATAAAATCTAGTAATTCTTCCGGTGTGTACAAACCGGAACTGTTGTCTCTAGTATCATTTTTGTAAAACAATTTAAAACCTGTAAACTGAACGGGCTCCTTGTAGATATAAGCGCGATATGTTGATTTTTTTAATGTTTTATTACCAAAACCATCCATGTTTATGACGATCTGTACTTCGGGGACTATTTTTATTTTTTTGTAATTGGTGATCATATTTTGTGTAAAACGATGGACTACGAGAATTTTTGGGGGGAGTTGATTTTGACGAACTATTTTTGCTAAGAAATCCACAATTTCATTAATTTCATCTGCAGAATAACTTCCTATTTTTGTATTTGGAATTTCACCGTTTTTCATAGAAAATTCGGGATCAATTCCTAGATGCACATTTGGTAATTGGAGATATTTTTCTAGTGTAGCTGCTTCTTCTGTCACAGTGCTTTGGCCAACTTGAATGTCTAAAAATACCAAACCGTCTATTGATTTTGCCCAATCAACAATCGTGTCAATCTGGTAAAAAGGCATTCGCAAACGGTATTTGCTGCTGCTGCTGTTACTACCCTGGGCGGTGACGGCTATATAGTGTAGCGCTGGAACTACCGGTGTTGTACTGTCGGCGGTTTCCCATCTGAACACTTCTTCCTGCAATTTTTTTAACATTTGTTTTTTAGGTAGTTCCCCTAAAATCCCCATTCTTGTTGAAAATAGATTTCCATAAAAAGCAACTACTCTTTTATAGGGTAAAATAGCCCCAGGTAAGGGATATACAGTTTTTACGGGCCATCTTCCAGAGGGGTCATTGTTGCTTAAGCCTCTTATTTTATTATTATAAAAAGCTGTGTCAATTGATTCAGGATTTTCTATTAGATCGGATGGATCTGTAGTAGGTTTTGTTTTTTCTGGCACCTCTTTTTTTACAGGAATAGAGGCGGTTTTGGCTTTATCGCAACTTTGAATAAAAAGTAGTGATAGTAGGGAACCAATTAAAATGGATACTATGTAAAAGTGCTTTTTCATAAACCTTCCATTTTTGAATAAAGATAAGAAGTTTTAAGGCAGTATTTTCTGTAAGTATATGAAAATAAGTAATTTGTTTTTTCAATTTAAAAAAAATGTCCGATTTGTAGAATACTACCAATCAGACATTTTTCTGCTTTTTTAATGAACTATTATTTTACTTCATAGGTGTTATTTTCCGGTTTTAAATCGGCCATTAGCTTGCTTGGATCAATACTTATTTTTTTGATTGCTGCTTTTGGTTTTGAAATATTGAATTCAAATGTTGGATATGCCCAAGCCCAGTCATTCAGAACTGTTCTTTTCACAGCAGGATTTGGGTTTTCTTTTTCAAAACTCATCATTCGCAAAGGAATGTAGAAACTTTCTGTTGTTCCGTCTGCGTATTCTACCAGTAAATCGATAGGCATTGGCATTCTTCCGATTCTTTCTAAAGTAACAGTCGTTTTATCAGCATTTTCTTTTACCGTTGCAATTCCATAATCAATCGTGTTGGTGGTTTGGGTCCAATCGGTCAAATACCAATCTAAATTAGCTCCAGAAACGCGTTCAGCAGTTCTTTTGATGTCATTTGGTGTAGGATGTTTAAATTGAAACTCTTGATAGTATCTTTTAAGGGTTTTTATCAGGTTTTCTTTCCCGATCAAATAGATTAATTGGGTTAGGAAAAGTTCTCCCTTACTGTAGGAACTGATACTGTACACTCGGTTTTCATCAAAACGATCCGCATGCGTGCCCTGTGGCAATTCTTTTCCGGAACTGGCCATGGAGAAATATCCTTTGTAAGCGCCGGCAAACGGATTTTCTACTTTCTTTTCTGAGATTTCGTTAAGTCCATAATCCTCAAGAAATGAGGTGAATCCTTCATCCATCCATCCGTGTTTTGATTCATTGGAAGCCAAAATATGTTGAAACCAGGAGTGCGCCATTTCATGACCTGTTACACCAAGCAATCCTTCAAAATTGCCCTGACCTAAAATCAAAGTACACATGGCATATTCCATCCCGCCGTCGCCACCTTGAATCACGGAATATTGCTTGTAAGGATAATCTCCAACCGTCTTGTTATAAATGGCCATTAATTCGGCAGTTTTTGGCTGAAGGTTTTTCCAGTTTTGAATGTATTTTGGATTGTTTTTATACAAGAAATGCAAATCGACATTGTTAGGACCTTTCACAACGTCATGAATGTAATCTTTATCGGCAGCCCAAGTAAAATCATGAACCATAGGTGCATTAAAATGCCAGGTCAGTGTTTTTGTTTTCTTTGGATGAACAACGGTAACTCCTGCATCCTGGTAACCATGACCGATTTCGTTTTTGTTTTGTAAATAACCGGTACCACCTAAAACGTAGGCATCGTCAATAGTGATTTTTACATCAAAATTACCCCATACACCGTGAAATTCTCTGGCGATATAAGGATCGGCATGCCAACCTTCAAAATCAAATTCGGCTAATTTTGGATACCATTGTGCCATTGATAATTCAACTCCTTCGGCATTATTTCTTCCCGAACGGCGAATTTGAACTGGAACCTGACCATTAAAATCTAGGGTAAAAGTGGTTTTTGTGTTAGGAAGAATTGGCTTTGCCAAAGTTACTTCAAGAATAGTCCCAACCTCTTTAGTATTGGCG
>RCUK01002346.1_pt1 | contig 10175 bp, 10 predicted proteins | sample 2166381 | NCBI WGS metagenome assembly RCUK01 (sample SAMN09932809, study PRJNA488358) | compost metagenome | isolation source: compost soil in an enriched community | place: Germany: Experimental Botanical Garden
AAAACATTTAAAAAGCTAATAAAAAATAATCCAAAATATGGTGATGGACTATATAGTTTATCTGAGGTTTATTTAAGAGAAAACAATAATGATTCTGCAATAGTTTATAGTAAAAAGGCTTACGAAGTTTGGGAAAATAATAATCCTGAATTTTCAGCAGACGCATTGTATTATACAGGAATGGGTTATCTTCAAAAAGGTGATAAAAAGAAAGCGATGGAATATTTTATAAGTGCCAACAAACTCGGAAAAAACATAAGTCCAGAAATACAGAAACAACTAATCGAAAAATAAAATACTACGATTAACAGCTACTACAACGAATTTGGGCAATTGGCTTAATGTAAAATTGGTTTTGTATATGGGAGATTTGGCAAATCTGAATAAAAAGGCAAAATTTACTTAAGCTCTTTCCGATGCTTCTTGACATTCAATACACTACTTTCATAAGACCTTTTCTAAAAAAGGAATGACTATCTTTGCACCAAATTTACAAAATGAAAGCAACAGACAATTCAGAAAAAACCAATTTACACCCTCGAAATCTTCATCGTTCCCGTTATGATTTCGAACTTCTTATTACGAATTGTCCTGAACTTAAAAAGTATGTTGCAATAAATGTACACGGAATAGAAACCATTGATTTCAGTAATCCTGATGCAGTAAAAGCACTTAACAAAGCTCTATTGCAAACGTATTACAACATTCAAAACTGGGATATTCCTAAAAATTATCTTTGCCCGCCAATTCCGGGAAGAACCGATTACATTCATTATTTAGCTGATTTATTGGCCGAAAGTAATAACGGGATTATTCCAACAGGCTCATCCGTTTTAGGACTAGATATCGGAACAGGTGCAAACTGTATCTATCCGATATTAGGAAATGCAATTTACGACTGGAGTTTTGTCGGAACTGATATTGACCTGAAAGCCATTGAAAACTGCGCCAAAATCATTGAAGAAAATCCAAAATTGATTGACGCTATAAGTCTTCAACAACAAACTGAATCCCGATTTATTTTCAAAAACATCATTACGCCCGAAGATCGTTTTACTTTCACGATGTGTAATCCTCCTTTTCATGCTTCTGCCGAAGATGCCAATCAAAGTACGGTTCGTAAAGTATCTAATTTGAATCCGAAGGAAAAGAAAAAAACAAACCCTGTTTTAAACTTCGGAGGTCATAATGCAGAATTATGGTGCGACGGTGGCGAAATTGGTTTTGTAACTCAAATGATTTATGAAAGTGCCAAATATGCTATGCAATGTCAATGGTTTACGACTTTGGTCTCTAAAAGAGAAAATCTTTCGAGCATTTACAAAACATTAAACAAAGTAAACGCAGCTTCCATCAAAACAATTGATATGGCTCAGGGCCAAAAAACCAGCCGAATTATAGCCTGGACTTTTTTGAGTGAAGCGCAACAAAAATCCTGGAAAATTTAAAAACCTGATATCCAGCAACAAAACTTGATTTCATTATTTGCTTTTGGTAGATTTGATTCTAAATCATTTAATATCAAAGACATGGCAGATTATATTGGTTACCTCGCGTCAATTTTTATTGTAGGAGGCTTTTTATTGAAAAATCTCAGAACAATCCGATTTATTAATCTATTTGGATGCATTTGTTTTGTGATTTATGGCATCTTTTTGAAAGATTATAGAGATGTCAGTCAATGGCTTTTACCAGTTATCATCCCGAATGCGATTTTAGCAAAGTACAAATCTATCATTTGACTTCAAAAAAAACAATTTAATTATAGCATAACCTTTTTAAGCAAGTGACAACAAAAATCTTGAAAACTTTAAGAATCATAAATCAAATTATAATCTTTTGTTTTGTAACTTCGGGTAAATTATAACATTATGAATACGCTTGAACTTAGAAATATTGTAATTGCAGAAATCGAAAAAATTGATGATGACTCTTTTTTGTCAGCATTAAAAACTATTTTAGAAAGCCGTATTACGCTACCTAAAACTTATTCAGAACAATATAATGAAGAATTGAAAGTTGCCGAAGAAGAAATTCAAAACGGTAATTTTTATACTCATAATGAAGTTAAGGATAAAATTGAGCAATGGAAAAAGAAATAATCTGGTCAGAAACAGCTCAAAACCAACTTAAAAAAATATATAAGTATTTGTCCAAAAAATCTAAGAATGAGGATATTTCAAATAAGGTCATTGATAAAATTTACAATTCAGTCACTATCTTAAGTACAAATTGGGAAATCTATGAATTAGACGAAATGAAAATTTCTAATAAAGGTAATTATCGCGCTTTTGAAATTTATAGTTATCGGGTAACCTATAAAATTACTTTAAAACAAATACAAATTTTAAGAATCAGGCATACAAGCAGAAATCCTAAAAAATTATAATTCTGATACTTTAAAATAAAATTCTGATACTTTCTTTATATAATTCAGAGTACCTTTAAAAGTAAATTGAATTCTTTATGACTACGCCTAAAACATTCCTTAGAATAGTATTTTTTCTTTTACTGACAAGCTGTGCTTCTACTAAAAAGGTAAAATTTGAAGATTACGTTTTTGAGACCAAAACAGAAAAACAAGCTTATATAACTTCATACAACAAAGCATTAAAACTTTGGGATATTCCCTATACCGAAGAAAATGTACAAACCAGTTTAGGAACTGCTCATGTAATTATGGCTGGGCCTAAAAACGCAAAAGCTTTAGTGTTACTTCACGGAATGGATGCCAGTTCAACAATGTGGTATCCGAATATTAAAGCATTAGCAAAAAATCATCGCATTTATGCCATCGATTTTTTGATGGAGCCCAATAAATCAACTTTAACAGCAAAACCACTTTCACGCGATGAAATTGTAATTTGGTACAATGAAATTTTCAGTCATTATAAATTAAAGAAATTTGATATCGTTGCTGCTTCCCGTGGTGGCTGGATTGCAACTTTACTAGCGACTCAAAAGGAAAATAATATCGATAAAATAGTTTTATTAAGTCCGGCACAAACATTTAAATTCATTGATAAGGTAGGAAAAACAAGTAATGCACTAATGCTGAAACTTTTCCCTAGTGAAAAGAAATTTAGTAAAACACTCAAGACATTTTCAACACATCCTGAAAAAATTAGTCCAATTTATAAAAGACAATTTTATCTGGCAAACAAATATGCTAAATCAAATTCAAGCATGCTCAAAATGACGCCCTTTGCTGATGACGAATTAAAGTCAATCTCAAATCCGGTTTTGGTTTTAATTGGTGATCACGATGTCATTAATTCGGAGGAAAGTTTAGAAAGGGCACAGAAATATCTCCCAAATAATAAAACAAAAATAATCATAGATGCCGGCCATTTTTTAACCATTGATCAGTCAAAAATTGTGAATGAAGCTGTAGTTAGTTTTTTAAATTAGTCCATTTCATTATTCAAAACGGAACAATTCTAAGCTCACTTTTTATCTTTTTTATCGGTTTCAAACTTTGTATCTTTACAAAACTTAATCTTTCAGCACTTAAAAATGAATTTCCAGGTATCCTCAGAATATAGTCCGAAAGGCGATCAGCCACAAGCAATCGAAAAGCTAGCACAAGGAGTTCGTGATGGCGAAAAATATCAAACTTTATTAGGAGTTACAGGTTCCGGTAAAACATTTACGGTTGCCAATGTTATTGAGGAAGTTCAAAGGCCGACTTTAGTTTTGGCGCATAACAAAACTTTGGCTGCGCAATTGTATTCGGAATTCAAACAGTTTTTTCCCAATAATGCTGTGGAATATTTCGTTTCCTACTATGATTATTATCAACCGGAAGCTTTTATGCCCGTAACAGGCGTCTTCATTGAAAAAGATTTATCTATCAATGAAGAGCTTGAGAAAATGCGTTTGAGCACTACTTCTTCCCTACTTTCGGGAAGACGCGATATATTAGTCGTTGCTTCAGTTTCGTGTCTGTATGGTATTGGAAATCCAGTTGAATTTAAGAAAAACGTAATTGAAATATTTAGAGATCAGGTCATTTCAAGAACTAAGTTATTACATAGTTTAGTACAAAGTTTATATGCAAGAACAGAGGCCGATTTTAATCCGGGAACTTTCAGAATCAAAGGCGATACAGTAGAAGTCTATCCAAGTTATGCTGATGATGCTTTTAGAATTCACTTCTTCGGAGATGAAATCGAAGAGATAGAATCTTTTGATGCAAAGACTTCACATGTCATTGAAAAATTCAAAAGACTGACCATTTATCCAGCCAATATGTTTGTGACTTCTCCGGAAGTATTACAAGGTGCGATTTGGGAAATCCAACAGGATTTGGTTAAACAAGTTGATTATTTTAAAGAAATAGGAAAACATCTCGAAGCAAAACGTTTGGAAGAACGTACCAATTTTGATTTAGAAATGATTCGCGAATTAGGGTATTGCTCCGGAATTGAAAATTATTCCCGTTACCTTGACGGTCGACAAGCCGGCACAAGACCTTTCTGTTTATTAGATTATTTCCCGAATGATTTTTTAATGATTGTTGATGAAAGTCACGTAACGGTTTCGCAAGTTCACGCTATGTATGGAGGCGATCGCAGTCGTAAAGAAAATCTGGTGGAATATGGTTTCCGCTTACCGGCCGCAATGGACAATCGACCTTTGAAATTTGAAGAATTCGAGGCTTTGCAAAATCAGGTTATTTATGTTTCTGCAACTCCGGCAGATTACGAATTGCAAAAATCAGATGGAATATATGTAGAACAGATTATTCGTCCGACAGGTTTATTAGACCCAGTTATCGAAGTAAGACCGAGTTTAAATCAGATTGATGATTTAATAGAAGAAATTCAGGTTCGTTGCGAATTAGATGAAAGAGTTTTGGTCACCACTCTAACCAAAAGAATGGCCGAAGAATTAGCCAAATATTTAACTAAAGTAAATATTCGTTGTCGTTACATTCACTCTGAAGTTGATACTTTAGAGCGTATCGAAATCATGCAGGATTTACGTAAAGGTATTTTTGATGTTTTAATTGGAGTTAACTTACTGCGTGAAGGTTTGGATTTGCCTGAAGTATCTCTTGTAGCTATTTTAGATGCTGATAAAGAAGGTTTTTTACGTAACCACAAATCTTTGACCCAAACCATTGGTCGTGCTGCAAGAAATTTGAACGGAAAAGCAATTCTATATGCTGATAAGATGACAGGCAGTATGCAAAAAACGATTGATGAAACCAATTACCGCCGAACCAAACAGATTAATTTTAATGTAGAAAATAATATAATTCCACAGGCATTAAACAAAAAAATCGAAAGTGCATTTACGAAAAATCCGTTGGTAGAATATGAGTTAGGACATACTTTGTCTGTTGCCGCAGAACCGGAAACAGCCTATTTATCAAAATCGGAATTGGAGAAAATGATTCGCGAGAAACGAAAATCAATGGAAAAAGCAGCCAAAGATTTAGACTTTTTACAAGCTGCCAAACTGCGTGATGATATTAAAAAGCTACAGGAACAATTGGCTTAATTGTGTTGTTCCTGAAAAACTTTCAGTAAAACTTTAGGATCAACCATTGCGTTTGGTGCTTTTTTCATCAGATCTAAAACTCGTTTAACTGCACCGGGATTCAAACCCATTTCAATGGCGATTTGTTGTATTCCTGTTGCTTCTTTTTCGTGCAAAATACCATCACAATGCATAATCAAAGCCAGTCTGTAAAATTGTTGGATACGCTGAAATTCTGATTTTATAATTTGTTTTGTATGTTCCTGATGAAACAAATCATTAAAAACATCAAAATCAATATTTAATTCCTGGGCGACAAGCCACAAAAAATCATACTCTCTTTTGTGCAACTTTCCATCAACGGTAGAAAAAGTTATCATTTCTAAAAGTAAACTTCTCTTTTCTGCTTCTGTATTCATCAATTTATTATTTTTAGCTAAAATATTGCTTTCAAATTTAAACACAAAATTACTAATGATTCGAGGATTATTCTTTTTTATTTTTCTGTGGATGATCACTCTCGGAAATGCACAGCAAAGTACAGCTTCAAAAAACGTTTCGACTTTTACGATTGAAGCGCCTCAACTCAAATCCACCAAGAAAATCTGGATTTATTTACCTGAAGGTTATTCGGCTTCAGCCAAAAAAACATACAACGTCATTTATATGCACGATGCCCAAAATTTATTTGATGCCAAAACCTCTTTTGTTGGCGAATGGAATGTCGATGAAAAACTTGACAGCTTAAAAGCACAAGTAATTGTCGTGGGAATTGAACATGGAAATGACAAACGTATCGATGAATTAACGCCTTATAAAAACGAAAAATACGGCGGTGGAAATGCCGATAACTATCTTGATTTTATAGTAAAAACATTAAAACCCTATATTGATAAAAATTACAGAACCAAAACCAAGACCAAAAACACAATGATAATGGGAAGCTCCCTTGGTGGTTTGGTTTCGTATTATGCGATTCTGAAACATCCTGAAGTATTTGGAAAAGCAGGCGTTTTTTCACCATCCTTTTGGTTTTCAAAAGATATTTTTACTTTGACTGAAAAAGCACCTAAAAATAAAACCAAAATTTACTTTTTATGTGGAGACAAAGAAAGTGATGATATGGTCACCGAAATGAAAAAAATGGAAACGCTTTTAGACCATAATCGCTGTTATTGTCTTCATCTCACCAAAGATAAAATTGTAAAAGGAGGAGAACATAACGAAAAACTTTGGCGTGATGGTTTTGTAGATGCAATTCTTTGGCTTGGTTATTAAACTAAAAAATAAAAACTTACTTTTAATTATGGAACTAATTTTAAGAGAATACAATTTAAAACTCAAACATACTTTTACCATTTCAAGGGAATCAATTGATTTTCAGCCTTCCTTAATTGTAGAATTAAAAAGTGATAGATTTTCTGGTTTTGGGGAAGCGACTTCAAATCCATATTACAAAACCACAGTTCCGATGATGATGGAAGATCTAGAAAAAATCAGAAATCTAATTGAAGCTTCTGAAAATGAAACTCCGGAAGTTTTTTGGGCAAAAATTTATCCATTTTTAAAACACGATATGTTTGCTTTGTGCGCTTTAGATTTGGCTTATAATGATTTATACGCGCGCAAAAAAGGCAAGAAATTATATGAATTATGGAATTATACAACGGAGAAAAATCCACTTACGGATTATACTATCGGAATTGCTTCCATAGAAAAAATGGTTTCAAAGATGCAGGAACTACCTTGGCCTATTTATAAAATTAAATTAGGTACTAAAGAAGATATTGCAATTGTAAAAGAACTTCGAAAACACACTGACGCAATTTTTAGAATTGATGCTAATTGTGGCTGGGGCGTTGAAGAAACAATTAACAATGCTATAGAATTAAAAAAACTAGGCGTTGAATTTCTGGAACAACCCATGAAAGCAGATAATTGGGAAGCACATAAAGAAGTTTTCAAACATTCCGTTTTACCTATAATTGCTGATGAAAGCTGTATTATTGAAGAAGATGTTTCCAGATGTCACAATCATTTTCACGGCGTAAATGTCAAATTGGTGAAATGCGGTGGTTTAACGCCTGGCAAAAGAATGATCGAAGAAGCCAAAAAGTTAGGTTTAAAAACAATGGTGGGTTGTATGACGGAATCGACTGTGGGAATTTCAGCTATTGCTCATTTATTACCTCAACTGGATTATGTTGATATGGACGGCGCCTTGCTTTTGGCTGAAGATATCGCAACCGGAGTTACTATAAAAAACGGCGTTGTCTCTTATTCTGACCTTAATGGAACCGGAGTCACTCTAATCTAACAAAAATGAATGTCAATCAATTCCCAGATCGAATTATCGAAATCGACCAAGAGCAGTATTTGTATTTTGGCGGAACAGCGTATTTGGGATTATCCACAAATAAAGCTTTTCAGGAATTGGTTGTAAAAAATATTCTGAGATGGGGAACGACATATGGAAGTTCCAGAAATGCAAATGTAAAAGTTACAGCTTATGACAACGGCGAAACTTTTTTAGCAAATTATATTAAAGCAGAAGCCGTAGTTACTCTTTCTTCTGGAATGCTGGCCGGGAAACTGGTAATAGATGAATTGAAAAAACAGACCGACACTTTTTTTCATTTTGATGATGTTCACACAGCGATTCAAACAAATAATAGTTTACCGGTTTTTATAGATGGTAAAATAAATCTTAAGTTATTAGATGAAAAAGAAGAGAAAATTACGATTCTTACGGATGGCGTTCCTTCTTTTGAAACCAATCCGATTGATTTAAATGTTTTATGGGAAATTCCCAAACACAAAGAAATTACGTTACTGATTGATGAATCGCATTCACTTGGAATTTCAGGAAAAAATGGCTGTGGAATTTATTCCGATATCAATCTTCCGATAAAGAGAAAAATTATGGTTTCTTCTTTAGGAAAAGCTTTTGGTTTAACGGGTGGCGTAATTGCAGGCGATGCTTCTTTTATCAATCAAATAAAGAAATCGGAAATCTTTGGCTCTGCTGCCGGAATGAATCCCGCTTTTGTGCAGACTTTGGCCGATGCTTCTGAAATATATCCAAAACAACATCAGAAATTAATTGAGAATCTTACTTATATAGATAAAAAACTAATCAAGCACAATTCAATTAAATTTCATAAAAGCTATCCTTTGATTTATTTAAAAGATAAAAATATCATTGAAATATTAAAAGAAAATAAAATTATAATTGCCAGTTTTAAATACAAACAAAACGCCGATAATCTCAATCGAATTGTAGTAACAGCCAATCATACAAAAGAAGATTTGGACAAATTAACCAACACTATAAACCATTATAATTCAAAATAAATAAACTTTGAATACAATACAATTAGTGAAAATTAGTGAAATTCGTGGCAAAAAACTTTGAACCAATTCTACTACTCTAATTGCTTTTAAAACGTACCTTTGTAAAAAAATAAACGATGACGAACAACGATATCCTAAAAAAACTTCGCGTGGCTTTGATGCTCCGTGATGATCAAATAGTTGAGATTTTAGAATTAGTAGATTTTAGAATTACAAAATCAGAATTAGGGGCTTTTTTCAGAGCTGAAGATCATGAAAATTATATGGAATGCGGTGATCAGGTTTTGCGTAACTTTTTGAATGGATTAGTAATTCATTTAAGAGGAACGAAAGAAAATCCTAAAAACCCGAATGATGTTTTAGCAAAACATAAAGCAGAAATTCCGAAGAAAGACAGCACAAAAGAAAGACCTGAATTTAAAGCAAGTGCTAAAGATGCTGAAAAAGGAAGAGGCGATAAAGCACCTTCTAAAACGGGTCCAGCAGCTAAAAAACCTTTCAAGAAAAATAATACTAAAACCGCTCCTAAAGTACAGGTTGTAGAAAAGGTTATATACAAAAACGGTAAGAATAAAAAATAATTTACCACAAAGAACACAAAGATTTTATCTTAGTATTATGTTCAAAAACACAAAGTTCACAAAGCTATATGGATAAAGCTTTGTGAACTTTGTGTTTTAAAAAAGATTCCAATTTTCAAATATAGCCCGCGGTTTCAACCGCGGGAATCCAATGTATATCGTACAATAATCTGGACGTCCCCGCGGTTGAAACCGTGGGCTATATTCACAAAAATTCGCAAATCTTTGCAGATAGCTTTGCGAACTTTGCGCTTATATAAAGTCCTATAAATAAAAACCTTGCGCACTTTGCGGTTAAATAACTCCAAAAAAAAAGCCTCCGATAAAATCGGAGGCTTTTTTATATAATTGATTTCTTAATTGATTAAGATAATGCAGCTTTAACCTGGTCAGCAGCTTCCTGAAATTGAACAGCTGATAAAATTGGCATACCTGAATTGTCAATTAATTCTTTTGCAATTTCAGCATTTGTTCCTTGCAAACGAACGATAATTGGCACTTTAATAGCATCACCCATATTTTTGTAAGCATCAACAACTCCTTGCGCCACACGGTCACAACGAACGATTCCACCAAAAATATTGATCAAAATTGCTTTTACGTTTGGATCTTTTAAGATAATACGGAAAGCAGTTTCAACACGTTTTGCATCAGCAGTTCCACCAACGTCTAAGAAGTTAGCAGGCTCAAAACCAGCGTATTTAATTAAATCCATAGTTGCCATTGCAAGACCAGCTCCGTTTACCATACATC
>RCUK01002347.1_pt1 | contig 10174 bp, 5 predicted proteins | sample 2166381 | NCBI WGS metagenome assembly RCUK01 (sample SAMN09932809, study PRJNA488358) | compost metagenome | isolation source: compost soil in an enriched community | place: Germany: Experimental Botanical Garden
GGCAAGCGGATCCTGGTGCTGGTGGAGGGGGATCTGGAAGCCCTCGACGAGCTGAGCCTGGATCAGGCGAGCGAGCGTGTCCGCCAGCGGCTCGACAAGGTACGGCTCAAATACCTCGAGTTGCACTCCACCCCCTATCTGGTCAAGGCTGGCGGCTTGGCGCTCCTGGCCAGCCTGATCTTCTTCGGCCTCATCTGGTCTCTTCAATTGGGTCATAGACGGGTCAGGAAGTGGCTCGCCAATCGCCTCCTGCTGCAGAAGGGATTGATCCCCCATCAGTGGCGCCAGGTAGCGGGCAACGTGGAGATCCGCCTGCTCGGCCTGCTGACCCTGTTGCTGATCTTCATGCTCACCTATGGCTGGCTCACCTATGTGCTTGGTCTCTTCCCCCAGACCCGGGCCTGGAGCGAGCGGCTGGGAGACTCCCTGTTTGCCCTGTGCGGCGACATGCTGGAGGGCATGATTGCGGCCATGCCGGGCCTGGTGACAGTGATGCTGATCGTCATCATCACCCGCTTCTTCATCCGTATGCTGGCCATTCTCTTCGATCGCATCGAGCGGGGGCAGTTTCGCGTGCAGGGGCTGCATGCCGAGACCATAGGAGCGACTCGGCGGCTGCTCTCTGTGGTGATCTGGCTGTTTGCCCTGACCGTGGCCTATCCCTATCTGCCCGGTGCCGACTCCGACGCCTTCAAGGGGATCAGCGTCTTCTTCGGCCTCATGGTGACCCTGGGGTCGGCGGGCATCATGAACCATGCCATGAGCGGCCTGGTGCTCATCTACTCCCGCGCCCTGCGGCCCGGCGATCTGGTGCAGATTGGCGAGGTAGAGGGGATGGTGAGCGAGCTCAATGCCCTCTCCACCAAGCTGGTGACACGCCAGGATCACGAGGTGACCCTGCCCAATGCCGTGGTGGTGGGGGGCAAGGTGGTGAACCTGACGCGGCTGGCGGGGGAGAAGGGGGTCGCACTGCTGACCAAGGTGACGATCGGCTACGATGCGCCCTGGCGTCAGGTGCACGCCATGCTGGAGCTGGCGGCCCGGCGCTGCACCCTGCTCAATCAGACCGAACCGCCCCTGGTGCGTCAGCTCAATCTGCAGGACTGGTATGTGGAATACGAGTTGCAGGTACGGATGAAGGCGGACTTGCTCCCCGCCGTGGTCAAGACCGAGCTCCATGGCCACATCCAGGATGTGTTCAACGAGTTCGGGGTGCAGATCATGTCCCCCAACTTCATCGCCCAGCCGGAGCAGGCGGTGCTGGTGGCCAGGGAGCACTGGTATCAGGCACCCGCCGAGGCGCCCGGGGCGCCCAGCAAAGGGTAAGCCCCTGGAAAATGAAGAGGCCCGGCAGCAATGCCGGGCCTCTTGTCATGGGGAAAACGCAGTCTCTGGACTCAGCTCTCCTTGGCTTCCCTCAGTTGGGAGGGTCTGAACTTCACCAGGAAGGCCAGGGTGATGAGGGCGGTACTCACCAGACCTATGATGGTGGAGACGTTCATCGCCAGCCCGAAGCCGATGGGGGCGTTGGCCAGGTAGGTGATGACCACGGCTGTCATGAAGATGGCGGGAATGGTGCAGATCCAGTGCAGCTTGCCCTCCTTGATGAGGTAGGCGGCGGCGGCCCACAGCATGATGACGGCTGTGGTCTGGTTGGCCCAGCCGAAGTAGCGCCAGATCACCCCGAACTCGGCCTTGGAGATGATGAAACCGAGGATGAACATGGGGATGGCGATGAGCAGGCGCTTGACCAGGGGCTTCTGGGTCATCTTCAGGAAATCCGCCACTATGAGGCGAGCGCTGCGAAACGCGGTGTCACCTGAGGTGATGGGCAGGATCACTACGCCCAGGATGGCCAGAATGCCGCCCACTGTGCCGAGCAGGCTGGTGGAGACCTCGTGTACCACGGCCGCCGGGCCGCCGTTGGCCATGGTGGCGTTGAGCGCTTCGGTGCTGTCGTAGAAGGAGAGACCCAGGGTGCACCAGATGAGGGCGATGATCCCTTCCCCTATCATGGCGCCGTAGAAGATGAAGCGACCGGACTTCTCGTTCTGCATGCAGCGCGCCATCAGCGGTGACTGGGTGGCGTGGAAGCCCGATACCGCGCCACAGGCGATGGTGATGAACAAGAGCGGCCAGAGCGGCAGCTCGGTCGGGTGCAGGTTGGAGAAATCCATCCCTGTGTTGTAGAAGCCTTTGCCGGAGACGATGAGGCCTATGATGAGGCCGACCGACATGAACACCAGCAGGGCGCCGAAGATGGGATAGAAGCGGCCGATGATCTTGTCGATGGGGACTATGGTGGCGAGGATGTAGTAGGCAAAGATCGCCACTATCCAGTAGACCAGATCGGTGGAGGTGAGGTTGGCGAGCAGGCCAGCGGGGCTCAGCACGAAGACCACGCCCACCAGCATCAAGAGCACCACGGCGAACAGGTTCATGAAGTGCTTGGCGGCGGTGCCGAGGTGCTCACCGACCACGGTCGGTACAGAGGCCCCCTTGGCGCGCACCGACAGCATGCCGGAGAAGTAGTCGTGAACCGCGCCGGCGAAGATGCAGCCGAACACTATCCAGAGCATGGCGACCGGGCCGTAGAGGGCACCGAGTATGGGGCCGAAGATGGGGCCGACGCCGGCGATGTTGAGCAGTTGAACCAGGTAGACCTTCTTGTCCGACATGGGGACATAGTCCACGCCGTCGGCCATGGTGATGGCGGGGGTGGCAAGCTCGGGTTTGGGGCCGAATATGCGCTCGACGAATTTGCCGTAGATGAAGTAGCCCGCGACCAGCAGACCGACACAGAGGAAGAACCAGATCATTGTTACGCTCCAGCATTGTTATTTTATGGTGTGCGCGGTCAGTCTAGGTGGGGGCTTCTGTTAACGGCAGGTAAATGATGGTGAGCGGCGACATGGCGACCCGAGCGGTCGCCCGTTGTGATCCGGCGCACAGCGGGCGCCCTCATTCCAGCCCCAGCTCGTCTTTGAGCTCCTTGAGATAGCGTCGGCTGACCGGCACCCGGGCGCCGCTTGGGGTGACTATCTGGGCCAGCTGGTTTTCCAGCAACTGGATCTCGAAGATGGCGCCCGGGGCCACCAGGTACTGGCGGTGGCAGCGCAGCAGCGGTGTCTTCTCCTCCAGGGATTTCAGGGTGAGCTGGGTGTGAAACAGCTCCCCCTGGCTGGCGACGTGCACCCCGCCGAGATCCGAGAAGGCATACTCCACCTGCTCGACGGGTAGCAGACGCACCCGGTTGTGCAGGTAGCCGGGGATGTGGCGAATAGCCGGTGTCAGCGCAGCCACCGGCTGGGGGCTGAGATCCTGCTTGAGGCGCGCCAGCGTCTTGGCCAGCCGGGCGGGCTCCACCGGTTTGAGCAGGTAGTCGAAGGCATTCTCCTCGAAGGCCTGGATGGCATAGTCATCAAACGCCGTGACAAAGACGATGCGGGGCAGGGGATCCAGCATGGCCACCAGCTCCATGCCGCTGAGCTTGGGCATCTGGATGTCGAGAAACACCACCTCCGGCTTGAGCCGCGCAATGAGTGAGAGCGCCTCTATGGCATTGGCGGCCGAGCCGATGATCTCGATGTCGGGGTCGCTGCCGAGCAACTCGGCCAGCTCCTCGCGGGCATAGGGTTCGTCGTCGACTATCAGGGTGCGGATCATGTCATCTCCTTGGAAGGGGAATCCGGCTGTCTGGGCAGGGTGAAAGAGACCCGGGTCCACTGCTCCGGCTCACACTGCACCTGGATGCCAAAGCGCTCGCCGAAGGCACTCTTGAGCCGCCTGTCCACAATGCTCATGCCAAGGCCGTCCCCCTGGGGACCCGGCTGCCAGGCTCCGGCATTGTCCTCCACGCAGAGGGTGACACCCTCTGGCCCCTCCTCGGCGAAGAGCCGGATCCGCCCCTGCTCCAGCAGGGAGCAGATCCCGTGCTTGATGGCATTCTCGATGAGGGGCTGCAGGGTGAAGCTCGGCAGTTGCATGTCGGCCAGGTGCGGCGGTATCTCGTTGATGACGGTCAGGCGCTCGCCAAAGCGGGCCTGCTCTATCTCCAGATAGGACTGGCAGTGCTCCTGCTCCTCCCGCAGCGTGGTCAAGCCGCTCTGGCGCTTGAGGTTCTTGCGAAAGAACAGGGAGAGGTGCAGCAGCAGCTGGCGTGCCCGCTCGGGGTCGCGCCGGGTAATGGCACTGATGGTATTGAGGGTGTTGAACAGGAAGTGGGGATTGATCTGCGCCTGGACCAGCTTGAGCTCGGACTGCACCAGCAATCGCTGCTGCTGCTCCAGCCGCCCGCTCAGCAACTGCTGTGACAGCAGGTTGGCTATCCCTTCCCCCAGGGTGTGGTTGATCTTGAGGAAGAGCCGCTTCTTGGGTTCATAGAGCTTGATGGTGCCTATCACCCCCTGATCCCCTTGCAGGGGTATCACCAGCACTGAGCCGAGCTGGCACTGGGGGGAGATGCTGCAACGATAGGGACGGCGGTTGCCATCGGCAAACAGCACCTTGTTCTGGGCTATGGCCTGCAGGGTGATGGCGGAGGTGATGGGGGTGCCCGGTTTGTGGTGATCCTCCCCGGTGCCGATGAAGGCGAGGATCTTGTCGGTGTCAGTGATGGCGACGGCGCCGACCCCGGTCTCCTCCTGCACTATATGGGCTATCTTGCGGCTCGCCTCCGGGGTGAAGCCCTGGGTCATGATCCCCAGGGTGCGGTTGGCTATGGTGAGCGCCTTGGCGGAGAAGACCCGGGAGAACTTCTCGTACATACGTTGCTGGTCGCGGATCATGCTGATGAAGAGCGCCGCCCCGCAGGAGTTGGCGAGGATCATGGGGGTGGCTATGGTGCGCACCAGCTGCAGGGCCTGCTCGGACGGCGTGGCGACCAGCAGTATGATGACCATCTGCAGGATCTCGGCGTAGAGGGTGGTGAAGAAGGCAATCCGGGGATTGAACAGGGCATCCACCCGGTTCGTTCGCATCAGCCGCCAGTGCACCAGGCCCCCCAGCAGTCCCTCGCAGGTGGTGGAGATGGCGCAGGCGAGATCGGTAAAGCCGCCCAGGGTATAGCGATGCAGGCCCCCGGTCAGTCCCACCAGAAAGCCCACCAGGGGACCGCCCAGCAGCCCTCCCAGCACGGCGCCAACGGCGCGGGTATTGGCGATGGCGTCGTCTATGTCCAGCCCCACATAGGTGCCCAGTATGCAGAAGCAGGAGAAGATGACGTATATCAGTATCTTGTGCGGCAGTCTGACCGAGTAGTTGGCCAGGGGGCGCAGCAGGGGGCTCTTGGAGAAGAGGTAGGCAATGACCAGGCTGACACTCATCTGCTGGAGCAGGGAGAGGACTAATTGCATAAAAAACCTTCCTCAAGATGTATCCCGGGCCCGAACACCACCAGGGCGAACTGTGAGCAAGATCTCGTCTTGATGCAGGACGCGGCCCCATGGCGGGGGCAGTTTGCCAGAATGAAAAAATAAAACCATATAAAATCAGCACGTTAAATTGATATTTGTGTAACCGGGCGGCGCTTGATATTGCTGGATGGAGCATGAATGTGCCCACTGGGTGCGCCACACGGAGGTGGCATGCTCCGCCCGGCCTTCGGCTGGGCGTTTTTTATCCAGCTCCAATGGCGGACGATTTTGAGGGGGCTCGAGCAATTATTCAGGTTTGTCCAATGAGTTATCCCCAGCTTCTGGGGATAACTCAGAAGGCGAAATAGTAGCAGACGCGTCGGCCCAGGTTGAAAAATGGCCGTTGTCCCTCATCCAGCTCCTCCTGCCTGAGGGTGGCTATGATGCTTCTCCCATCTTCCCGCAGATCCATCATGGCCACGGCTTCCGGGCGCTGCCCCTTGATATAGGGTTGCACCTTGGGTTTGAGGGGCATGCTGGGCTCGCTCGAGAGCACCAGCGCCACCGAGTCATCGTCGAGGCGCACCAGGGATCCGGGCGGATAGACCCCCAGCACCTTTATCAACAATCTGACCAGATCTTGATCGAATTTCTTCTGGGACAACTTGTAGAGCTGGCCGATGGCCTGGCTCGGCCCCGCCGGGTGGAGGCCGCTGCGCGGGTGCAGCAGCTCGTCGTAATGGTCCACCAGGCCGATGAGGCGGGCGAGGGGAGGTATCCTGTCCCCCTGGATGCCAAGGGGAAAACCGCTGCCGTCCAGCCGCTCGTGATGGAGGTGGGCAACCTCGCGGATCCTGGGCTCGAAGGCCTGCAGCTGGTTGAGCATCTCCAGCCCGTACTGGGGATGCATGTTGAGAAAGTTGAGCTCCGCCTTGTTGAGTTCTCCCCGCTTCTGGGTGATCTGGCTCGGGATCCTGAGCTCGCCGATATCGTGCAGCAGGCCAGCCAGCCCCGCCTCCTCGATCTCGATGGGGCTCATGCCCAGCTCCCTTGCCATCAGCATGGCGATGAAGGCCACGCTCAGGCTGTGTTGCAGCAGGATGTCAGTGTGCTGGCTGCGGATGAGGTGCAGGCCCAGGGGGCCCTGATGGTCGGCGAGGCGGGTGGCGACGGTGCGCACCATCTGGGCGGTGTTGGCCAGCCCCTCGTCGGGCTTGAGATTGAGGGCGCCGAGGGCGTCGCGAAGATCAGACAGAGATTGGCCGAATGCCTTGTCGGCGGTGCGAAGGGAGCGGCGAAAGGCCTTTTCGTCGAACGCGGGTTCAGTCGGGAGGGCGGAGGCATCTTGCGTCGCCCCGAGATCGGGTGAAGGTGCCGGCTCGGCCCGCAGCAGGGGCTCGACGGGGAGATCGCTCTTGTCGGGATCCACCATCAGCAGGGTGAGTTCGAGGTGACGGATGATCTCGAGTTGCTGCTGGTCGCGGATCTTGAAGGCATTGAACATGAAAGGGTGGCTGGTCCATCCCGTGGGGAGATGGATGTAGTGGCCGACTCTCAATTGTTCGATGGAGGCCTGGATCAGCGCCATAGACTCGCTCTTCTGTCGAATTTGCCTATCAACAAGCTAGCAAAATTAAACAGATAGACAAACAAAAAAGCCCGCGCATGTGCGCGGGCTCTTGTCATCCTGGCCGGTTATCAGGCTTTGGATTTTTTCTTGCTGTCTACCTTGGCGTCGACTTTGGCCTCAACCTTGGTCGCTACCTGAGCTTCCTCGGTGAAGGGACGGCCGTAGTAGGTGTCCATCAGTATGGCTTTGAGCTCGGTGATCAGCGGGTAGCGCGGGTTGGCGCCGGTGCACTGGTCATCGAAGGCTTCCAGGGCCAGCTGGTCAACCTTGGCCAGGAAGTCGGTCTCGTTCACGCCGGCTTCACGGATGGAGGCCGGGATGCCCAGAGTCGCTTTCAGCTCGTCCAGCCAGGTCAGCAGCTTCTCGATCTTGGCCGCGGTGCGGTCACCGGCGGCAGTCAGACCCAGGTGGTCGGCCACTTCGGCGTAGCGACGACGAGCCTGCGGACGGTCGTACTGGGAGAACGCGGTCTGCTTGGTCGGGTTGTCGTTCGCGTTGTAGCGGATGACGTTGCTGATCAGCAGGGCGTTGGCCAGGCCGTGCGGGATGTGGAACTCGGCGCCCAGCTTGTGGGCCATGGAGTGGCACACACCCAGGAAGGCGTTGGCGAACGCGATACCGGCGATGGTGGCGGCGTTGTGCACCTTCTCACGGGCAACCGGGTCGTTGGCACCGTTCTGGTAGCTGGACGGCAGATACTCTTTGAGCAGTTTCAGGGCTTGCAGCGCCTGACCGTCGGAGTATTCGTTGGCCAGCACGGAGACATAGGCTTCCATGGCGTGGGTTACGGCATCGATACCGCCGAAGGCACACAGGGACTTGGGCATACCCATGACCAGGTTGGCATCGACGATGGCCATGTTCGGGGTCAGCTCGTAGTCGGCCAGCGGGTACTTCATGCCGGTGGCGTCGTCGGTCACGACCGCGAACGGAGTCACTTCAGAACCTGTACCGGAAGTGGTGGTGATGCAGACCAGTTCGGCCTTCACGCCCATTTTCGGGAACTTGTAGATACGCTTGCGGATGTCCATGAAGCGCATGGCCAGATCTTCGAACGCTGTGTCCGGGTGCTCGTACATGACCCACATGATCTTGGCGGCATCCATGGGTGAACCACCGCCCAGGGCGACGATCACGTCCGGCTTGAAGGAGTTCGCCATCTCGGCGCCCTTGCGTACCACGGACAGGGTGGGGTCGGCTTCCACTTCGTAGAAGATTTCCACTTCCATGTTCAGCTTCTTGAGCAGACGAACCACTTCATCGGCATAGCCGTTGTTGAACAGGAAACGGTCGGTGACCACCATGGCGCGCTTCTTGCCTTCCAGGTCGCCCAGGGCGATCGGCAGGGAACCACGACGGAAGTAGATGGATTTCGGAAGTTTGTGCCACAGCATATTTTCTGCCCGTTTTGCGACTGTCTTCTTGTTGATCAGGTGCTTGGGACCGACGTTCTCGGAGATGGAGTTACCACTCCAGGAGCCGCAACCCAGGGTCAGGGACGGGGCGAGAGCGAAGTTGTACAGGTCACCGATACCGCCCTGGGTGGAGGGGGTGTTGATCAGGATACGGGCAGTCTTCATCTTGTCGCCGAAGTACTTGATGCGGTCGGCGTTGCGATCCTGGTCGGTGTAGAGGCCGGAGGTGTGGCCGATACCACCGATGTTGACCATGTCGCAGGCCATTTCGACGGCTTCTTCGAAGTTCTTGGCGCGGAACATACCCAGGGTCGGGGAGAGCTTCTCGTGAGCGAACTCGTCCTCTGCACAAAGCTCCAGACCTTCACCGATCAGGATCTTGGTGGTGGCAGGCACTGTCACACCGGCCATGGCGGCGATCTTGGTGGCGGGCTGGCCCACGATGTCGGCGTTCAGGGCGCCGTTGATCAGCAGCACTTTACGCACCTTGTCGGCTTCGTCCTTGGAGAGGATGTAGCCGGCGTGAGTAGCGAAACGCTCTTTCACCTGGTTGTAGATGGAGTCAACCACGATGACGGCTTGCTCGGACGCACAGACCACGCCGTTGTCGAAGGTCTTGGACATCAGGATGGAGGCGACGGCGCGCTTCACATCGGCAGTCTCGTCGATGACGATGGGCACGTTGCCGGCACCCACGCCGATGGCGGGCTTGCCTGAGGAGTAGGCGGCTTTCACCATGCCCGGGCCACCGGTGGCCAGGATCAGGTTGATGTCATCGTGCTTCATCAGCGCGTTGGAGAGTTCGACTGACGGTTGGTCAATCCAGCCGATGATGTTCTTCGGGGCACCGGCGGCGATGGCTGCATCCAGTACCAGCTTGGCAGCGGTATTGGTGGAGTTCTTGGCGCGGGGGTGCGGGGAGAAGATGATGGCGTTGCGGGTCTTCAGGGAGATGAGGGCCTTGAAGATAGCAGTGGAAGTCGGGTTGGTGGTCGGCACTATGCCGCAGATGATGCCTACCGGCTCGGCGATGGTGATGGTGCCCATCTCGTCGTCCTGGCTCAGGATGCCGCAGGTCTTCTCGTCTTTGTAAGCGTTATAGATGTATTCGGAGGCGAAGTGGTTTTTGATGACCTTGTCTTCGATGATGCCCATGCCGGACTCAGCCACTGCCATCTGGGCCAGGGGGATACGGGCGTTGCTGGCGGCCAGTGCGGCGGCGCGGAAGATCTTGTCTACCTGCTCTTGCGAGAAGCTGGCGAATTCACGCTGGGCTTCTTTGACGCGGGCAACCAGTGCATCCAGTTCAGCCAAATTGGTTACTGCCATGTTTATCTCCTGATGATTTGAAAACTGTTTAGTAAGACCTTGGCAATGCCCGGCAATTATAGCCGCCCTGTCAAGGAGAGAATCACCATAACGGGGTATTTACATGCCTTACTAAATTGTTTTCTGGCTCGATTATAGAGCCGGGATGTGTCAGAAAAGATTGATCTGGATCATATGTAACAAAAGAACAAAAGAAATTTTGTTTCACCATCCCGACCGGCCAGATGTTACGCATTTGTAGAGTAGAGCGCCGGGGGGATGAACACGAGGTGAACAGCCATTTTTGCGCCTGGTGTCAAACCCTTGCCTCTTATCCTCCCGCAGTTTCGCCGCTGGCAATGAGGGCGCTGAGGTCCTGCCTGGCGGCGGCCCTTGACAGCCTCTCGCCCCGAAGAGAGGCAGGCGTTTCATTTCTGTTGGAAAAAATGGTGGTTGTTTTCATCCAG
>RCUK01002348.1_pt1 | contig 10169 bp, 7 predicted proteins | sample 2166381 | NCBI WGS metagenome assembly RCUK01 (sample SAMN09932809, study PRJNA488358) | compost metagenome | isolation source: compost soil in an enriched community | place: Germany: Experimental Botanical Garden
TGGGTAACTGAAGGAATAAAGCCTTTAATGGCATGGTTAGTCGATACATGCAACAGTGGTCCCGGGAGCTCTTCTGCCCCGATCACCCGTACTCCGTTTTGAACATGACTTGGCTGAAGGCTCAAGAATGTGTTCATTTCTCTACGTGTGGCCATCTCACACCCAATGGTAAGTTACGAATCATAAAATACGTGCATACACCCTCCCGGTTAGGGGAGGGCGTAGGTTATCCCTCGAAGGGCAGTGCGATCGTCAAGTTAGGAACAAACATCAGACTGGTCGTCCGTCCCTGCAGTGTAGCCGTTGTAGCAACCGGAGACATCGCGTAACTAACGATATCATCCGGATCGTACGGCAGACTGTATTTGTTGTAGAACGCCAGCATGGCGTCACGTAGTGTTGCGTAGTCAGCGGCTTTACCGGGTAGCACATGACCTGCGAAGTGATCGTAGATCCGAACCCGGTTATAGTAGTGCGTATCACTGCCGATGTAATCATTGCCGTTGGCCGATACCAGAATCCTGGTATTGGTTGAGCCTTGAATCCACACCTCAGGATTACCAAACGTAACCTCACCCACCTTTAATGGTGGGCGAATGGCACTATTGGAATTTAACGCCCGCACCAGAGCGTCTTTAGGAGCTTCGATGTAGAGCATGTTGGCCTCAATCGTAATGCAGGAGTAGAAGCCCAGACAGGCCCGTACAACGCGTTTGGTCGATACGCAGTACTATGACGCTCCTTTTGTCCGTTCGTAGCGTGTAGAGCTTAATAGGAGGCCCTGCGTAGATAATCTCGAAGGTTGGTAACCCAGACTTCAGTTTGGTGCAGATATTCCACTGGGTAGGGGCATCTTGGCATTTCCAATCGTCCCCCGTGACCTGTTTCAATATAAAGGCTAAGCGTTGTGGCAACACCCCATTCGGACTGTCAATCAGCGCACCTAGGTCATAGCGAAACGGCGTGAAGTTATGGGCCGCACAGTAGACGAAATCAGCCACCCGACCGGTCTGCCCTAAAGGACGGAACACCGCTGGCGACGACTTAACAGTCAGTGCCGAGGCCAAGGTGCGTTGCCGGGTATTGACCAACGTCACAGCCAACGAACCCACCCAGCGTAAACTGGTGGGCTTGCTGACCAGTGTAGCCGTACCGAAGTTAGGCACATCCAGCTGTTCGAAGTCATCGATATCAAATACCACCCCGGTGAGCGCACTTAGGCGATCGAGGATCGCTTGGGTACTAGTCGGCATGGTCAGGTTATCGATCACCAAAGGCTCTACCGACGTACGGAAGAAGCTATTGGGGTTGAGTCGGGTAAAGGTGTATTCCAGTAACTTAGGTAGCTCTGGGAGGAGTTGTGCACTAGAGGTCGAGCGATTCGTCCCGATAGTCACCTTGGTGACTAAGCCACCAAGGGATACCAGCGACTCTAATGAACAGTTGGTTGGTTCCAAGTTCAGGTACGTGCGATCAGAGATCATCGTAACCAAACCCAGCCACGGTTCCATGCTCAGGTAGCGACGAACATCAAACATACGGGGGTCCTACTTTAAGGCCAGTTAGGATCAGTGGAGTTGCTGTATTGATCCATCTGACCGTTCTCGATTGGGGTTTCATCAAAGACCATGCTGTAGCCACGGATACCCACGGACTCGATATCAAAACGATAGCTGCCCATTTGCCCGTACAGTTCTTTCATATCCACCATCGGGTTGATGTGATAAGCAGCCCCGATCTCTGTGGTCAGTTTCACCTCAGGATCGATCACGGACGCAGGCAATTCGAAATCAGTCCGGACATCCGCATGCATGTGTCGGATTGTGATATCGACAATGTTGATCTTCTTGTAGTCTTCCGTCTCACCCCACTGATCACCAAAGCGGGTATCAACCATCCCCACGATAGTAAAGTCAGTGAACGCTACGTTGTGCATGAACTGCAGTGGATACGATGACAGGCCAGCGATCAACGACAACAACTCACGTTGCACTTCACCCAGCGTTACCACCTTGACCAAGTTAGAACCGGTAGCGATGTTGATGCAATCGGTCAGCAACTGCTCCAACTCAATGGTGTCTAGGTCAGCCAGTTGGAATTGGTTGTCGGTGAAGTACTGTTCGAAGCTGATGATCTCATCCACCAACGGACAGCGAACATGCATGTAGTGACGACGCACTACTTGCTCGGCGTAGTTCCGGGCCATGTAGTGTTCTTGAAAGCTATAGAGTTCCCACAGCTTCAAGTACTCTTTGTGCATCACAGCACTGTCGAGGTAGAAACGTTCGGTCGAGATGTACTCGGTCATTGGTGTGACACGGTCCATGATCGCTTGGATCATGCCCTCCCGCAAGCCACCCTTAGGCACAATCGCCTGTAGTTCATCGAACGTCGGCAGTGGGCTACGCAGGACGTCGTAGGCCATCATCGCAGGGATAGACGTGAAGTCATACCCGTTGATCTTGCCCACGGCGAACAGCGACACGATCAACGCATCCTTTACCGTCATCGACAGATACTCACCCGAACGCGGATGTGGGATCTGAACATAAGCCCGATAACGAGAATGCGACGACAGGTAAGCCCAGTTGTTCATGAGTACATGCAGCAGACTACGGACTGAAGAGTTACTGCGGTCGATTACTTCAGAGTCCAAGACCTTGGTTGGCATGTTGGAGAAGCCAGACATCTTGACCTTTTCAGTGATCTCGATCTCGGCGTCGTAAGCCACCTTGAGGTTGTCACGTGCCAGCTGCGATTCCCGATCCAACACGTTAGCCACAGTGGCCTTCTCGTTGCCTGGGGTCACGCTACGCATGTTGATATCGTGCTTGACCATCTCCACGTCAGAGTAGATGTGATCAGGCATGAACTCAGTATTCTGGTTAATACTGTAGCGGATCAACGGAATCCCACGAGGCGTCAACAGCTTGTTGATGAGCCGATCGAAGATCTCCTGTTTGCCCGGATTCTTCATAATGAACCGGATGTTCCGATACAGCCAGAGCTGCTGAGACTTGTTCAGGTAAGGCAGGTACTTGTCCAGACGACCGTGGGATGCGAGATACTCACGGATGTGGAAGCTGTGTGCCCGACGGGTGTTGCAGTTCGCCAGACGCAGGTTCTCGATGGCCTTAGGCAGGTTCAGGTACAACTGCCCAATGTACTGCTGGAGATACAGATCGTCAGTGTTCAGGTACGCTTCGTTAAACCAGCGCAGCTGATAACTGTACAGCCAGGTCTGCAAACCACGGATCAAATTGTCCTCGTTAGCTTCGACCAGCGAAGCATCATAGTACAAAATATCACCATTATTTGAGTTTATAGCCACCTGTGGATCCACAGGAGCAATGATCCCTTTAATCAGGTCAACTTGTTCGGGGTACTTAGCCACGAGGTTGTTGTAGTAGACCGTGCCGTATTGATACTCCCGAGCAGTCGCTCGGTGATAACGCAGATTCTCTTTGGTGAACTCGATGATCTCACGAGTGTCCATGGAGCGAATCGTCATCGTGGTGTCAGCGATGTGGTAGATGCCCGCCAAGTTCAGGTAGTACTTCCAGCTCGACGGATTCTCCAAGTCGACTACGTAGTTTCGGCTAAGTAGGTCGGCATTGATGATGTCAGCAGTGTGGCTGGATTTGATTACAATCGACCTGACCAAGCGAAAGATTTCATTCCGATACGAAATGTAATTAAACTGACTCATGACTTTATCCGTAAGAGGTGGAAAGTAGTGGATACACGCTATCCTCGCATCCAGGCACGCACGCCACTAGGGGATGCCAACCGATCGGTGTTGAGCAAGTTGGTCCGGGATACAAACACTCCTGGGGTCAACAATACCAACCGACATTACATTCTAACTGACCCGCTGTCGATGAACCGGATTTCCCGGAACACTGCGCAGAACGTGGTTGACTCCGAAGCGATCATGCAGGTGCTGCCAGAAATGGAGCACGTGATTCAGATTATCGTTGGTACGATTCTGAATCCGAAGGACATGTCCAACACGGATTTGAACATCGCCATTGACGATAACTCGTTCAACAGCGAAATGACCCGCGTGCTCCTTGAGGTAGTGACTGACTACTTTAAGAAGGACTATAAGATGGGTGATCGTCTGGAGAAGATTTTGGAGGATATTGTTGCCCGCAAAGGCGCCTATATCCAAGCCGTTCTTCCAGAAAACGCCCTCGATCTGATCATCAACGGCGAGCGTAAAATCTCCACCGAACAGTTCGACACTTACATCAGTCGCTTCGAGCAAGGTCGCCCTCTGGGTATCCTCGGTGCTGCTGATCTGCCTGAAGGTTTTGCTGATCGTGGCCTTAAGGCTAACAGTATCTCTATCGAGTCGTTCACCCCGGAAGACCAGATCAAGCTGCAGACGGTTGGCTTCAAAGACAGTGAACTGACTGTCAGCGATAACTTCCACCTGCTCAAAGCTCGTACGGTTAACAACCGCCGTGCACGCATGCGGGTCAACGACCTGATCAAGCGTGAGTCTGTCTCTACCGAAGACCGCACTGATCCACGAGTCGGCTTAACTCCAGACCAAGTGGAAGATCTGTACCGTCGTACTACCGACAGCTACCAACAAACGCTGATCATCGAGAAGCCTGAGTTCATGGAACGCCCTTCGGTGGGCCATCCATTGGTTATGGACCTCGATCCGGCCGCGGTAGTACCGGTGTTCCCGCCAGGACGTCCGTATGAGCCCGTAGGTCACTTTGTATTGATCGACCTGTATGGTCGTCCAGTCTCGACCGATAGCTCGTCTGACTACTACAACGACATGCGTACCGACTTCGACAAGCGCTACGGACAAAGTGATAACTCTTCGGAGCTGTTGCGCGTAACACGTGAAGCACTCGGCGGTGGCGACACGCAGAACAAGTACGAGATCGAACAGATCCACCAATCCTACAACAGTATTGTTGAGGCTGACCTGAAGAAACGTTTGGTCAACGGTGCGTATCGTGAAGAGTTCGAGCTGGGCTTCTCTGAAGAAGTCAAGCGCATCATGTTCAGTCGTCACCTGAAGAAGCAGAACACACGTCTGATCTACGTGCCTGCAGAACTGATGGTGTACTCGGCCTTCTACTACGACAGCAACGGCGTGGGTCAATCCATGCTGGCGCGTTCGAAGATCTTGGCTAACATGCGCTCGGTACTGCTGTTCGCTGAGACCATGGCTGGCGTGCGTAACGCTGTAGGCCGTAAGAAAGTCAACATCAACCTCGACCCGGGTGATCCGGACAAGACTGCTACAGTTGCTGAAATCCAGCAGTTGATCTTGGAATCCGGCCGTCGTGGTTTCCCAGTGGGTGCTCCAGACCCAGGGCAGATTCTCGATTACTTGAACCGTGCTGGCTATGACTTCAGTATCAATGCCAACGGCGCCGAAGACTACCACCAGATGTCGGTAGACTACGACGACTACAACACCAACATTCAAGCCGGTAACCCTGAGCTGCAAGAACGTCTGCGGAAGATGCACATTTCCAGCATGTCGGTGCCGCCAGAGAAAGCCGACCCAGAGAACGGCGCAGAGTTCGCTACCAGTATCGTACACAACGACTTGCTGTTCGCACGTCGCATTCGTTCGATGCAGAAAGCGTTCACTGACTCGCTCACCAAATTCGTACGAGTCTATACCCTCAACTCTTCGATCCTCGTCAACAAAATGTTGGCTAAGGTTAAAGAGAACCCGAACATGATTGCCACAGAGTACTCCGGCAAGCCTGGTATCGAGATGGTGGAAGACTTCATCAACGCACTGATCGTTAAGCTCCCAGAGCCAGACACCAGCCGTACTACGCTGATGCTGGAGATGATGGAACAACACGGCCAACTGTTGGACAAAGTGTTGGAAGCTTATATCACTCCAGATCTGTTCCCTGAGGAATTCCTCATTAAGGGTGGCTCGGTGGATAAAGCGGTTGCGGCTATTAGAGCGCACTTCATGCGTCTATTCATCCAGGACAACAACATCCTCCCTGCGGTGGGTGTGTTGTACGAGATGGAGAAAGGCAAGCCGGTCTTCAGTCTACTTGATCACCAAGCCATGGGCTTCGAAAGCCTCGGCACTGTAGTTCAAGAGTACATCCACCAGTTGGAAGAAACCCGTAAGCAGTGGGCAGCGAAGTTTGTCCCAACTGATGCATCGGGTGGTGGCACGGATGACTTCGGTGGTGGCGGGGACGACAGCTTCGGCGGCGGGGGAGATGATTCCTTTGGTGGCGGGTCTGACGACTTCGGTGGCGGGGATGATCTAGGCGGAGGTGACGATGGTCTCGGTGGTGGTACCGACGACTTCAACATGGGTGGTGATGGTGAAGGGCCACTGGAAGGTTTGAACTCCGGCGAAGAGCCATCACTCGATGAACCTAATGCACCGGCTGATGCACAGCTGGGGCCTGACGCTGAGCCAGAGCAACCGGCTGAGCCTGAGTTGTTTGGTGCTCCAGAGCCTATTGAAGACTCTGAAGTAAAAGACGACGAAGATAAAGAAGACGAACAGAAGTAATGAACAGACATAGGCCCCTCCCACATGGGAGGGGCTTTATGCCGCTTACAGCACGAGTTCTAATACCGGACGGTATTGGTAGTTCGGGTGTGTTGCGGTGTGTCCTAACCCACTGACTGCATCGAAGGTACCGGAACCACGGGAGATTTGTGTGGTGCCCGAACAACTGACAAAGAACTGGTTGCTGTCGTTAACGTAGTCACCCAGCACCAGCGGGTATTCTACCAACTTACCACGTCCCAAATACATGGCGCCGAAACACGTATCTATTTCCCCACCATACAGATCTGAAGCAGTCGAGGTGAAGATCGTACGATTTGCTCGTGAGATAGGTAGACGTGGAATGAATACATCACCCCGAATCGTCAGTGGCCGTACTTGGTTCACCGTACCGAATGTTGACTTCAATGATGCATTGAAGACCGCGTCGAGGTTGGTACCATACATCAGTCCGGCGATGTAAATCTGTGCTGGTTGTACCGATGTGGCGAAACCACCGTCGGCAGGGAAGAACAGTATCGTCCCATTGTTTACAAACTTCAACCACTTAGTTGATTTTACAGTGGGTGTAGCCCAACCGGTAATACCCATGAGGGTTCTGAAGTCATCGTAACCGATGAGTTCATCCAAAAGCATCTCACCGAAGAAACCCACCTTATAATCACCCCGGATCAGGGTCTGAGGTCCAGGTCCAGTGTAGGGCATGAACGCCAGTGGCTTATTCAGCGACAGGGATTCCTGTGCACCTAAGTAAGCCCCGATCTTGTAATAGTAGACAGTGTTACGCAGTGCCGTAGTGTCTATGTATTCAAACACGTTAGCCGCGAGTGTTGCCAGTGGTGCTGGCAATGCGTTATCGTCGAGGGGCGTCAGGCTACGATAGATACGAAACCCATCTACCGCGGCATTACGGTCCACCCAATTGATTTTAATACTCATGTCGTACCTCAGTACTGTAATTCAAAAACCGGGAGCCACCCCATTGTCGCGGTAGGTGCCGAATACGTAATAAGATCGTCCACGTTGGCCTGTGCGATAATTATCGCAGCAGTGGAGCTCTGGAAATGTTGCGTGACGCTCCGAGTAACAGGCTTCGGTGTCACATCATCCCAATGTCCTTTAATGTCGGCACGGGTTGTGGTTAAGTAAGTGCGACAGATTAGCTCCAACCATTCGCTATCCGCGTACTGCGGGTCACCAGTGATGTACTGTGTCGTTGGCAATGTCGATACTTTAGGGGCACGTATCAGGAAATCGTAACCCTTCACTGTAGCGAGACGTTTTTGATTAACGTTAAAGGTGGGTGGACTGGCTACCCCACCGGTGGGTGGTGAACCAAAATTATCCGTGCCGTACATTAACCCAGCTTGATAGATCGCATTCCAGCTAAGGCCATTCGAGATCGACGTGTTGGGGATGAACAGAATTTTGCCATCGTAGATGTATTTGTGCCAGTGCGTAAGTCCAGCCTCAGGTTCTGCAGTGCCTGCAGTGAGCCCACTGACCGAGCGCGTTTCAGCGATGTTTAGGAAATCCCCAACCAATACTCGACCAAAATATCCGCGCTTCCAGTCGCCACGTTTTAACGTTTGTGGCCCTGGACCTGAATCAGGGAAGTAACCGTGGATTTTGTTATCGGTAAGAACAAAGTCGGTGCCCTTTACTGCCGCAATGCGGTAGTAGTACACCGTACCACGGACCACGGTGGTGTCGTCGTAGGAGACCGCATCCGCAGCCAAGGTTACCAACGGTGCCGGTAGGGTGTCGGCTGGGATGGGTGCCGTATCGCGGTAGATAATGATGTTGTCGGCAATGGCAGCGTTGACATTACGCCATGTTAAACGAATAGACATGCCTCACCTCTTATACGGCAGATTCGATGAGTTCGAGCACTGGCCACCAAACACCAGAGGACGTAGTCGTACTGGGGATCGTTGAGCGTTGTGACACGATCTGGCGACCCGCAATGTTAGAACCACGCCAGCAACTGTTGGTCGCCGATGCACGTTCTTGACAGTGTGACCAGCTGGAGCCTAGACCCATCTGACTGGAGGTGTAGTTAGCCGTGTTGGCTAGGCGCTGTTTGTTCGGGGTGTATTGGTAGAGCGGGTAGATAAGATCATCCCACTCACAGAGGAACGCATCGCTTGGATCAGCAGTGTTCTCTGCTGCGGGCTGGATATCGGTAACGACGTCGCTGTAACCCGTCATCAAACGCACGAGGTACGTGTCAGGACCGATCTTCACTGTACGTTTCTGGTTCACCGTAGGTGTAGGCAAGAGGCTACCCTTACCGTTATCGTCCGTACCGTAAACCAAACCGGCGTTGTAGATTTGCAGCCATGAGATAGTTGTAGCGAGCGGACGGTTAGGAACGATAAGGATCTTCCCTTTACGTACGTATTTGTGCCACGTCGGTTGGGTGGTTACGGCGTTACCTACAGCCATGCCGATTGCTGTACGCAGTGTAGCGATGTCGATAAAGTCTACCGTCATCATCTCACCGAAGTAACCCAGTTCCATGTCGCCTTGCAGTAGCAGCTGTGGTCCTGGACCACGGCGCGGTGCGGCAACTACTTTCTGGTTCTGCGATACCGAACGGTCAGTTGCCGTAGTAGTTTCGAAAACGTAGTAGTACGTCACGTTACGCGCAACCGTGGTATCGGTCCATTCAGTTTCACCAGCGGTCAAGGTAACCAATGATGCTGGTAGGTTAGCCCGATCGATCGGCGAGGTACCGCGATAGATCTTAACCGTTACCGGGACCGTGTTAAGGTTGGTCCATTTTAACTTGAGGTTCATTTCAGTATTCCTTAAATGGTCTCGGTAGTAAAGCCGAATTCTTCTGTCGGTGCTACCGACCAAATGTACTGTTGTGGTACTATAGTGTCAACAGCCTCAACAACAGACCCAAACTCTTTAAGTGGTCCAGTGGACGATAGTACATCCGCAGGGTTGAACGCTTGGTCCAAAGCAGTGACCTGTACGATCGATGGGCTAGTTGCAATGTCCGCGTCCCAGTCAATCAATGTCACGCCAAGCAGCTGCTCACCAGCATCAGTCGCGCCCGAGGTTGCGGCAATAGATGGTGGAATCAGACCATCAGCGGTATAATCCAAGTCACGAGGGTCGAGGGCAACATCACCCGCAGGGATCAACTCCAATACCGGACGCCAATTATTCGTCGCTGTTTTCTGCAGTGCACTACCAGGCGCAACGGTAGTAGATCCACCGCGATACATGGCGTAGGTAACCACCGAGGCGTAAGTTTCTTGCACCCACGTACCCAGATCGTTTTGTGCACTGAGCTGTGGTGGCGTGTACTGTGCCCAAATTGGCGCTATGCCACCGTTACCAGTACCTACAATGCGTAGCATCAACCGATCCCACTCTGAACCTGGGAAAGCACTGGCGTTAGCAGGAGCAGGTTCGACGTTATAACCACGAAGTAACCGTAGCTTCAAGGACCATAGTGTTGCACCCTCGTTAACCAAGAGTAGTTTGAATTGATCGACCGGTGTGGCTTCTGGATAAGTACCCGTACCACGAACACCATACACGGCACCAGCGTTGTATATAGCGGCCCAAGTGACGCCACGGATAACGTTCTGCTTAGCAATGAACAACACCTTGCCAT
>RCUK01002352.1_pt1 | contig 10155 bp, 6 predicted proteins | sample 2166381 | NCBI WGS metagenome assembly RCUK01 (sample SAMN09932809, study PRJNA488358) | compost metagenome | isolation source: compost soil in an enriched community | place: Germany: Experimental Botanical Garden
TTGCCTTTGAAAAAGTGGCCCTTGACCCCGTTCCACCAGCTGGTGCCCTGCAGGTTGAGCGGCACCCCGATCAGCAGCAGATAAATCAGCGGCACCAGGAACATGCCGGGCCAGTGGGGCAGACGCCCGCTGTCGATGGCCGAACGAGCGGCACTGAGCAGCAGGAAATAGGAGAGATAGAGCAGTATGGCCGGCAGCAGCTTGGCATAACGCCCCTGGCGGGGGTTGACCCGGGCCAGCGGCACCACCAGGAAGGTGAGCACCAGGATGGAGAAGGGCAGCGACAGGCGCCACTGCAACTCGGCCATCAGCTGGTTGTCCTGGGTGCCGAGCAATTCCAGGGTCGGCTTGGCCGCCGCCTTGCGGTTGGATCGCTCCATCTCCTGCTGACGGATCACCAGGCTGTATTCGCTGAACTCGGAGACCTGGAACTGCTTGCCGGTGAACTGGCCCTCGTAGCGGGAGCCATCCTTCAGGGTCAGCCACTGCAAGCCGTTGCTGTCGGCCGTCACCTGTCCCTCGTTGGCCACCACCACTGAAGGGGGCGAGCCCCCTTCGGCGCGCTGCAGCACGAAGATCTTCTGCAGCTCGGAGCCCTTGTCGTTCAGATCCTGGATGTAGGCCACCAGGCGCCCCTTGTCGAGCTCCATGAAACGACCGGCCTGCAGGAAGGAGATACCCGGATCGGCCTTGAACTCGTCGATCACCTGGTACTCGCGCTCCTTGGCCTGGGGGGCAATCCAGCCGGTGTTGAAGGCCGCCACGGCGGCCGTCAGCAGGGCCAGCAGCAGGGCGCTGCCCATCACGAAACGGTGGCTGAAGCCCACCGCATGCATCACCGTCATCTCGCTTTCCGCATACAAACGACCGTGAGCAAACAGAATGGCTAAAAACAGACTGATAGGCAGCATCAACAGGGCCATATTCGGCAGGTTGAGCAGCAGCAGGGTGGAAACCAGGCGCGTCGGCACCTCGCCATCGGCGGCGTCGCCAATGATCTGGATAAATTGCTGGCTGACGAAGATAAGCAGCAGTACGAACAGCACCGCCAGCTGGGTTTTCAGGGTCTCCCTGAACAAATATCGGAAAACGATCACAGTCATTCCCAAGTAAACTTGTGTTTTTAGTCGAATGCCTGAAAAATAGGGCCCTATATTGGATTTTTACCAGTTTGAACTGCGGAGCCTGTGGCTGTTCGCTCCGCCTCTGATACCCCAACAAGCACCGCATTATTCAATAAATGGTGCCTTTTGTCTTTAGGATGTAGGAGATTCCATGGAGTTCAGTGTAAAGAGTGGCAGTCCTGAGAAGCAACGCAGCGCCTGCGTCGTGGTCGGCGTTTTTGAGCCTCGCCGCCTCTCTCCGGTTGCCGAACAGCTGGACAAGATCAGCGACGGCTACCTCAGCTCGCTGCTGCGCCGCGGCGATCTGGAAGGCAAACCAGGCCAGATGCTGTTGCTGCATCAAGTACCGGGCGTGCTCAGCGAGCGCGTACTGCTGGTCGGTTGCGGCAAGGAGCGGGAACTCGACGAACGCCAGTACAAGCAGATCATCAACAAGACCATCACCACCCTGAACGAGACCGGGTCCATGGAAGCCGTCTGCTTCCTGACCGAGCTGCACGTCAAGGGCCGGGATACCTACTGGAAGGTGCGTCAGGCGGTGGAAACCACCAAGGCGGGCCTCTACAGCTTCGATCAGTTCAAGACCAACAAGGCCGAGCCGCGCCGCCCGTTGCGCAAGCTGGTCTTCAACGTGCCGACGCGTCGGGAACTGACCATAGGCGAGCGCGCCATCACCCACGGCCTGGCCGTGGCGAAAGGGGTACGCATCTGCCGCGACGTGGCGAACATGCCGCCCAACGTCTGCAATCCGGCCTACCTCGCCTCCCAGGCCCGCCGTCTGGCGGATGCCTATGACAACATCACCACCAAGGTGATCGGCGAGCAGGAGATGGCCGAACTCGGCATGAACTCCTACCTGGCGGTGGCCCGCGGCTCCGAGAACGAAGCCATGATGGCCATCATAGAGTACAAGGGCAACGCCGATGCCAAGCCCATAGTGCTGGTGGGCAAGGGGCTGACCTTCGACTCCGGCGGCATCTCCATCAAGCCGGCGGATGGCATGGACGAGATGAAGTACGACATGGGCGGCGCCGCCTCCGTGCTCGGCACCATGCACGCCCTGGCCCAGTTGCAGCTGCCCATCAACGTCATAGGCGTGCTGGCGGGCTGCGAGAACATGCCGGGCGGCAACGCCTATCGCCCGGGTGACATCCTCACCACCATGTCCGGCCAGACCGTCGAGGTGCTCAACACCGACGCCGAGGGTCGCCTGGTGCTGTGCGATGCCCTCACCTATGTGGATCGCTACGATCCCGAAACCGTGATCGACGTGGCGACCCTGACTGGCGCCTGCATCATAGCCCTGGGTCACCACACCTCGGGTCTGCTGGCGAACCACAACCCACTGGCCCACGAGCTGCTCAACGCCTCCGAGCAGGCCGGCGATCGCGCCTGGCGCCTGCCGCTGTTCGACGAGTATCAGGAACAGCTGGAGAGCCCGTTTGCCGACATGGCCAACATCGGCGGCCGTCCGGCCGGCACCATCACGGCCGCCGCCTTCCTGTCGCGCTTCACCAAGAAGTACAACTGGGCTCACCTCGACATCGCAGGGACCGCCTGGAAGAGCGGCAAGGATAAAGGCTCCACCGGTCGCCCCGTGCCCCTGCTGACCCAGTTCCTGCTCAATCGAGCTGGCGTGGCAGACGTTGAGGATAAAGAGTAAAACCATCCTTGCCCGACAGTCCGTTGCCCCTGCCGAGCCAGCATTTTCCTGCTCAATCGAGCCGGCGTGGCGGATGTCGAAGACAAGGAGTAACCCCTCTCTTCGGATGCCCGCATCAGGGGAGTGGTACCACAAGGAAGAGGCCTGCCTCTTCCTTGTTTCATTGAGAGAATCCGGGAAGATCGTGCCAGGCACGGCTCCCCGCAGACGGCCAATCGCTGTCCGTCACAGCCAAACGGGACCAACCTGATGAGCCAAGTGACCTTTTACCTGATGAGTGAGCCGGACGACGCGCAGGCGTCTGCGGTCGAACGCCTCGCCTGCCAGCTGGCGGCCGATGGCTGGAGTGCCGGCCACCTCTATCTGTTTTGCAACGACGAGGCCCAGGCCCTGCGCCTGGACGAGCTGTTGTGGCAACTGCCACCGGATCGTTTCGTGCCGCACCAGTTGCAGGGGGAGAGCGGCCAGGCCCCGGTGGAGATAGGCCATCAGCCGCCGAAACGGCGCTATGCCCGCCTCATCAACCTGGCCGAGCAGACACCTTTGTTTGCAGGACACTTCGCTCAAGTGGTAGATTTTGTCCCCACTGACGAAACGCAAAAGCAGCAAGCCCGCGAGCGCTACAAGCACTATCGCCAGGCGGGCCACACCCTCGAAATGAGGGATCAGCCCGTCCTTGCCGCACCGGATCCGGCGCAGCCCTGACTGCGCCACCCTCGATACACGACGAATCAACACCAGACTCCATCCATCCAGAATACGGCGAGACCATGGAAAAGACTTTTAATCACAACGCCATCGAACAGGCGCTCTATCAGCACTGGGAAGCCCAGGGTTACTTCAAGCCCCACGGCGACACCAGCAAAGACTCCTTCTGCATCATGATCCCGCCGCCGAACGTCACCGGCAGCCTGCACATGGGTCACGCCTTCCAGCAGACCCTGATGGACACCCTGATCCGCTACAACCGCATGCAGGGCAAGAACACCCTGTGGCAGGCGGGCACAGACCACGCCGGTATCGCCACCCAGATGGTGGTTGAGCGCAAGATCGCCGCCGAAGAGGGCAAGACCCGTCACGACTACGGCCGTGATGCCTTCATCGACAAGATCTGGCAGTGGAAGGAAGAGTCCGGCGGCACCATCACCCGCCAGATGCGCCGCCTCGGCGACTCCGTGGACTGGGAGCGCGAGCGCTTCACCATGGATGAGGGTCTCTCGGCGGCCGTGCAGGAAGTCTTCGTGCGTCTGTATGAAGATGGCCTGATGTACCGCGGCAAGCGTCTGGTGAACTGGGATCCCAAGCTCAACACCGCCATCTCCGATCTGGAAGTGGAAAACCGCGAGATCAAGGGCCACATGTGGCACCTGCGCTACCCGCTGGCCAACGGCGCCAAGACCGCCGAGGGCCAGGATCACCTGATCGTCGCCACCACTCGTCCGGAAACCATGCTGGGTGACACCGCGGTCGCCGTGAACCCGGAAGACCCCCGCTACAAGGCGCTGATCGGCCAGCACATACTGCTGCCGCTGGTGAACCGTCTGATCCCCATCGTCGCCGACGAACACGCCGACATGGAGAAGGGCACCGGCTGCGTGAAGATCACCCCGGCTCACGACTTCAACGACAACGAAGTGGGCAAGCGCCACAACCTGCCGATGATCAACATCTTCACCCTGGACGCCCACGTGCGCGCCGAGGCAGAAGTGGTCGACACCAACGGCAACCCCAGCACCGCCTATGACGCCGCCCTGCCGAGCGAGTTCGCCGGCATGGAGCGCTTCGCCGCCCGCAAGGCCATCGTCGCCAGGCTGGACGAGCTGGGCCTCCTGGCCGAAATCAAGGATCACGTGCTGCAACAGCCCTATGGCGATCGCGGCGGCGTGCCCATCGAGCCCATGCTGACCGACCAGTGGTACGTGCGCGTGGCCCCCATGGCCAAGACCGCCATCGAGGCGGTGGAAGATGGCCGCATCCAGTTCGTGCCCAAGCAGTACGAGAACATGTACTTCTCCTGGATGCGCGACATTCAGGACTGGTGCGTCTCCCGTCAGCTGTGGTGGGGTCACCGCATCCCGGCCTGGTATGACGACGCCGGCAATGTCTACGTGGGCCGTGACGAGGCGGAAGTGCGTGCCAAGCACAGCATACCGTCCGTGACCACACTGCGTCAGGACGAAGACGTGCTCGACACCTGGTTCAGCTCCGCCCTGTGGACCTTCTCCACCCTGGGCTGGCCGAACAACACAGAGGCGCTCAAGACCTTCCACCCGACCGACGTGCTGATGAGCGGCTTCGACATCATCTTCTTCTGGATTGCCCGGATGATCATGATGACCATGCACTTCATCAAGGACGAAAACGGCCAGCCGCAAGTCCCGTTCAAGACCGTCTACATCACCGGCCTTATCCGTGACGAAGAAGGCCAGAAGATGTCCAAGTCCAAGGGCAACGTGCTGGATCCCCTCGACATGATCGACGGCATCTCCCTGGAAGATCTGCTGGAGAAGCGCACCGGCAACATGATGCAGCCGCAGATGGCCGAGAAGATCGGCAAGCGTACCGCCAAGCAGTTCCCGGAAGGGATCGAGGCCCACGGCACCGACGCCCTGCGCTTCACCCTGGCGGCGCTGGCCAGCACAGGTCGTGACATCAACTGGGACATGAAGCGCCTGGACGGCTACAACAACTTCTGCAACAAGCTGTGGAACGCCTCCCGCTATGTGCTGATGAACACCGAGGATCAGGATTGCGGTCTGCACGGCGGCGAGATGCAGTTCAGCCTGGCGGATCGCTGGATCCAGTCCCAGCTGCAGGTTGCCATCCGTGACTTCCGCACCGCGCTCGATACCTACCGCTTCGATATCGCGGCCGGCGTGCTGTACGAATTTATCTGGAACCAGTTCTGCGACTGGTATCTGGAGCTGACCAAGCCGGTGCTGGGCAAGGGCTCAGAGGCCGAGCAGCGCGCCACCCGTCACACCCTGGTGACCGTGCTGGAGACCCTGCTGCGTCTGGCGCACCCCATCATCCCCTTCATCACCGAGACCATCTGGAAGTCGGTGGCCCCGCTGGCCGGTGTCAACGCCGACACCATAATGCTGCAGGCCTTCCCGGAATTCGATGCCGCCAAGGTAGACGATGCCGCCATGGCGGATCAGGAGTGGGTGAAGGAGTTCATCGTCGGCATCCGCAACATCCGCGCCGAGATGAACGTAGCGCCGAGCGTCGCCCTCAACGTGCTGCTCAAATGCGATGGCAAGGATACCCAGCGCGCCGGAGACAACGAGGCCTTCCTCAAGTCTCTGGCCCGTCTGGAGTCCATCCGCGTGCTGGCGGACGGTGAAGTCGCCCCGCTGTCGGTGAAGAAGCTGATCGGTGCCACCGAGCTGATGATCCCCATGGCAGGTCTCATCGACAAGGAGGCCGAACTGGCCCGTCTAGCCAAAGAGGTTGCCCGTCTGGTCGGTGAGTGCGGCCGTATCGAAGGCAAGCTCGGCAACGAGGCCTTCGTGGCCAAGGCGCCGGACGCAGTCATCGCCAAGGAGCGCGAGAAGCTGGAAGATTACCGTCTCCAGCTGACCAAGCTGGAAGCCCAGCAGGCCGAGATAGCCGCCCTCTAAGTGGCCCTCGCCAGTCCAAAAAGCCCCCGTCTATCGGGGGCTTTTCATTTTCCGCCCCCGGATGACAAGCCCGCTTATATAGTCCCGCTGCCAATCTGACGACGAGTCCGTTCAGGGCTGATGCCCTCTTGTCATGGATGGAATTGAAAAATTCACGGGCCAAATCACTTCCTTTCACAAGCGCATCGCCCGCAAATTCATTACACTGCCAGCGATCTTTTCTACCGGGAGTGCTGCTGCAGTATGGAAATATTGATCCTGCTTGGATTGATTTTGCTCAATGGCGTCTTCGCCATGTCGGAAATCGCCATCGTCACCGCACGCAAGGCCCGTCTCAGCAAGATGGCCAGCGAGGGGAGCCGCTCTGCCGCCATCGCCCTCAAGCTGGGGGAGAATCCGACCCATTTCCTCTCCGCCGTCCAGATCGGCATCACCAGCATAGGCCTGCTCAACGGCATCTACGGTGAGTCCCTGCTGGCCCAGCCCTTCGCGCAATGGTTGCAGGAGTGGGGGCTGTCTCCCAAGAGCAGCAGCCTGCTCGCCACCGTGATTGTCGTGGTGCTGGTGACCTACCTCTCCATCGTCGTGGGGGAACTGGTGCCCAAGCGCCTCGGTCAGCTCAGTGCCGAGCGCATCGCCTGTCTGGTGGCCCACCCCATGCTCTGGCTGGCGACCCTGACCCGTCCCTTCGTCTGGCTGCTGTCCGCCTCCACCCACGCCAGCCTGCGCCTGCTGCGGGTCGATCAGAACAACAGCAACAACGTCACCCAGGAGGAGATCCACGCCATGCTGGTGGAGGGCTCCGAAGCCGGCGTGATCGAAGACCACGAACACACCATGCTGCGCAATGTGTTCCGCCTCGACGAACGCAGCCTCTCCTCCCTGATGGTGCCCCGCAGCGACATCCGCTACCTGGATCTCTCCCTGCCGCTGGAGACCAACCTGCAGCGCCTGGTGGAGTATCGCCACAGCTTCTTCCCGGTCTGCGACGGCAGCCTCTCTGATCTGGTGGGCATACTCAACGTCAGCAAGGTGCTGCACGCCTACATCAAGGGGGAGCCCATCGATCTGGCGGCCCTCACCCAGGACGGCAGCCTGCTGCCGGAGACCCTCAACGGCCTGGAGCTGCTCAACCACTTCCGCGCCCACGCCGAGCACATGGTGCTGGTGGTGGATGAATACGGCGAGCTGCAGGGGCTGGTCACCCAGCAGGATCTGCTGGAGACGCTGGCGGGCGACTTCCAGCAGGAAGACGGGGAGGACAACTGGGCCTTCCAGCGTGCCGATGGCAGCTGGCTGCTCGACGGCCTGATCCCGCTGCCGGAATTGAAGGACTGTCTGGAACTGGTTCGCCTGCCGGAAGAAGAAAAACATCACTATCACACCCTCGGAGGGCTTATCATGCTGCTCCTTGGCCGCCTTCCCCAGACCGGAGACCTGGTCACCCTGGAACAGTGGCAACTGGAAATCGTGGATATGGACGGCCTGCGCATCGACAAGGTGCTTGCCATGCCCTTGACCGACCAACCCAGCTAACCTGCGGAGTTTGCATGTATGGAGCAGTTTTACCACCTGGCTCACGCCTTCATTAATCAGGATCTGGCGACCCTGTCCGACCCCAACATGGTCTTCATGGTCTACATAGTCCTGCTGACCTTCCTGGTGCTGGAAAATGGCTTCATCCCGACCGCCTTCCTGCCCGGTGACACCCTGCTGATCCTGACCGGCGTGCTCATCTATCAGGGGGTACTGCCGCTCGCTGTCGTCCCGCTGCTGATCCTGGCGACCTTCGTCGGCACCTGGCTCGGCTACATGCAGGGGCGTTTCCTCGGCCACACCCAGATGTACCACAGGCTGATGTCCCACCTGGATGAGAAGCACAAGGAGAAGGTGCACTACCTGCTCAACAAGTACGGCATCATCACCCTGATCACCGCCCGCTACATCGCCTTCGTGCGCACCGCCTATCCCTACATCGTCGGCGCCAACGAGATACCCCAGGGGCGCTTCCTGGTGGTGAACCTCATCAGCTCCATCATGTGGATCTGCCCCCTGGTCGGGCTGGGTTACTACCTGAGCCACACCAAGCTGGCCGCGCAGTATGAGTCCCAGTTCCTCAGCATCATCCTCTGCCTGCCGCTGGTGCTGCTGGTGGGCGGCTTGATAGCGCTGGTCTGGCGCTGGCTGAGCAGACGCAAGGTCCACATCTCCAGGGATTGAGAGAAATCACAGGGGTCGCCGGCAGGCGGCCCTTTTTTATGGAAAATAGTGACGAATTCCACCCTCCCGCTCTTGTAAAGCGAGGGCAAAAATGAGTGAATCTAGCGCCTTTTTTCGCTGTGGATGGAGTCGGTTGTATGGGGTGTCGGATTCGCGCAATCGCGCTGGTATGTGGATTGATAGGACTGCTCGGATCGCAGGCAGCCCTGGCGGCGCCCAACCCGGCCAAACTGCAGATCAAGTCGGGCAGTGCCCTGGTCATGGACATCAACACGGGCAAGACCCTCTATCAGAAGAACCCTGCCCAGGTGCGCCCCATCGCCTCCCTCACCAAGCTGATGACGGCACTGGTGGTGCTGGATGCCCGCCAGAACCTCAATCAGACCCTGACCATAGATCAGAACGATCGGGACAACATCAAGCACACCTACTCCCGGGTCCGTTTCGGTACCAAGGTGAGCCGTCGCGATGCCCTGCACCTGGCGCTGATGTCCTCCGAGAATCGCATGGCTTCTGCCCTCGCCCGCCACTACCCGGGTGGCCGCTCGGCCTTCATTCGCGCCATGAACAACAAGGCCAGGCAACTCGGCATGCGCAACAGCCGATTCTACGACTCCACCGGCCTGTCGACCCGCAACGTCTCCACCGCCCGGGATCTCGCCAAGCTCATCACCGCCGCCTATCGCCAGCCGCTGATCCGCCAGTTCACCCAGGACACCAACAAGGAGATGCGCTTCAGCACGCCGGCCTACAGCCTGATGTTCAACAACACCAATCCCCTGGTGAAGAACCCGGACTGGGACGTGCGCCTCTCCAAGACCGGCTACACCGACGAGGCGGGTCGCTGCCTGCTGATGCGCGCCAAGCCGGACCGTCAGGAGCTCGCCATAGTGCTGCTCAACTCTGTGGGCAAACGCACCCCGATCGGCGATGCCAACCGCATTCGCAAATGGCTGAAGAGCTGAGTGAACGATTCAAACAAAAAAGGATGCCTCGGCATCCTTTTTTGTTGCCCGCCAAAGGCCCCCTGCCGGCCGCCAAGGCGTTTAACGTCCAAACCTGGGTCCATACCGCCCTCGTGATGCCCGCGGGCACAGAGCGTGCCTGCAGCAGCGCCTGTGTGTGGCTGGAGGTGGGCATGGGGCGGGGATGACAAGACGCCGAGTAGCAGGGCCTGATAGGGATTGGGGGGGAAGATAGGACGACGACGAGGAGTGATGTGGCGGGAACGGCAAGCGTCGTTCAATGCGGCGGCACATCAACCGCCATCAGGGCAGCAGAGCCCCACGGCCGGGGGAATAGCGCCCATAAAAAAACAGCCCCGACTGACGTCGAGGCTGTCTGTATGGTGCGCCCGAGAGGATTCGAACCTCTGACCACCTGGTTCGTAGCCAGGTACTCTATCCAGCTGAGCTACGGGCGCTCATCAACTTTTGGTACTGCTAAAATGGTGCGCCCGAGAGGATTCGAACCTCTGACCACCTGGTTCGTAGCCAGGTACTCTATCCAGCTGAGCTACGGGCGC
>RCUK01002357.1_pt1 | contig 10139 bp, 7 predicted proteins | sample 2166381 | NCBI WGS metagenome assembly RCUK01 (sample SAMN09932809, study PRJNA488358) | compost metagenome | isolation source: compost soil in an enriched community | place: Germany: Experimental Botanical Garden
GTTGAAAGGGGTGATGGCGACGATCACGCCGAGCGGTTCATACAGGTAATGGCCAGAGCGCGTTTCGCCGCCCGGGAAGCTGTCGAAGGCGATGGTCTCGCCCGCCAGCCGCGTGGCCTCTTCCGCCGACAGGCGCAGGGTGTTGACCGCCCGCGCGACCTCGCGCGTTGACGAACGCACCGGCTTGCCGGTCTCGGCCGTGATCGCGGCGGCGAAGCGGGCCGCCTCAGCCTCCAGCGCCGTCGCCGCGCCGTGCAGGATGCGGGCGCGCGCGCCGGTCGACAGGTCGCGCATCGCCGCCGCCCCGACCACCGCGCTCGCCACCGCCCGTTCGACGTCCTCGACAGTGGCGCAGGCCGCCTCGCCCAGCACGTCGCCGGAAAAGGGATTGCGCACCGTCATGGTTTCAGCCGCCGCTTCCCAGGCGCCGCCGATCAACAGCGACCGGCCCGTTTCGGCCAGATCCGGGTGCACGGCCTGTCGCAAGGCCAGGCTCACGGCTTGTCCTTGCGCAGAACCAGTTCGTCATACTCGCGGCTGTCCAGCAGGGCCTCGACGATCACCGGACCGTCGGCGGCGAAGCCCGCCTCCAGCGCCGCACGGAACTCGACCGGATCGCGCGCCACCGTGACCGGCACGCCGAACAGCGACGGCCCGCCGATGGTCCCCTCGGCCCGCACGGGCGTGCCATAGATGGGATTCGACTTCTTCTCCTGCTTGATGCGGATCAGCGCCAGATCATTGTCGGTGAAGATGACGATCACCAGCGGCAGCTTTTCGCGCACCGCCGTCGCCAGCTCGCCCGCGGTCATCAGGAAACCGCCGTCGCCGAGGACGCAGCAGACCGGGGTGTCGGGACGGCACAGCTTGGCGGCGATGGCGGCGGGCAGGCCGAAGCCCATGGCCGACCAGCCGTTGGTCATGATCTGCGTGCCCGGCGCGGGCGTGCGCCAGTGCTGACCGATCAGGTGGGTATGGGCCCCGACATCGCAGGTCATGATGCCGTCAGCGGGCAGGACGTCGCGCAGCACATCCAGCGCGGCGCGCGGCGCGAAGGCCCCTTCACGACCGGCCAGGCGGGCGAAGATCTCGGCCTTGCGCGCCGCCAGCGCCGCCAGATCCCAGCCCTTCGTGATCGCCGGAAGCGTGAGCATGGCGTCGAGGGCGGGCGCAATGGCGCCCACCACGTCAGCGACGACCGGATGAACCGCACGGTCGATGTCGGCGGCGACGATATCGATGCTGGCCAGCGCCAGCCCGTCGCGCATCCAGCCTTCGTAGTTGAATTCTATGGGATCATAGCCGACCGCGACCACCAGATCAGCCTCGGCATGGGTCTGGCCGACCAGATCTGACAGGGCGTGGAAGAGGACGCCGGCGTAGCTGGGATGGGTTTCCGCCACCATGCCCTTGGCCATTGGGGTCAGCAGCACCGGCAGTCCGAACCGCTCGGCCAGGGCGATGATGCGATCCTGAACCCCGGCATGAACGGCGCCGAGGCCGATAGCCAGCACGGGCTTCGTGGCGGTGGAGAAGGCGGCGATCAGGGCCGCGACGGCGGCTTCGTCCGGCGCGGGGACCGGGTCGGCGGCGGGTGGCGCGATCCGCGCTTCCTCGACCGCTACGGCGCTCATCCCCTGCGGCAGGCCGACATGGACCGCGCCGGGACGGCCCGACAGGGCGATCCGCCCGGCCTCGGCCAGAGTGTCGACGGCGCTGTCGGCCTCGATCCGCATCGTCGCCTTGGTCAGGGGCGCAAACAGGGCCTGATGGTCGATCCCCATCTGCACCGTTCGTCCCCGCAATGCCGCCGGCATTTCATCGGTCAGGGCGATCATCGGCGAGCGATCCAGCGTCGCCCCGCCGACCCCCGTCGCCAGATTGGTCGCGCCCGGCCCGAAGGTGCCGAAACAGACCCCCGGAACCCCGGTCAGGCGCCCGCAGACATCGGCCATGAAGCCGGCTCCGCCCTCGTGACTGGTCAGCACGAAATCAATGCCGTCGGTGGTGCGGATCGCCTCCATGTAATCAACCCAGCCGCCGCTCGGGACGCCGAAGACATGGCGCACCCCCATGTCGCGAAGAGCCACAACGACGTTGCGGGCTACGTTGGTCGATTTCATGCGAGATCCTTGAACAAGAGCCATCAGCCCCATTCGGCCTAGGCCCGCTCGCCATAAACAAATAATACCAAATGGCCGTCTTGATATGCTCAATACGCTATAAGCGAATGATCAGACGAAGCGGTTGGCGATGGTCCCGATACCGTCGATGCCGCCTTCGACGAGATCGCCGGGGCCGATGCGACCGACGCCCGCCGGCGTCCCCGAATAGATCAGGTCGCCGGGCTGCAGTTCCACATAGGTCGACAGCTCGGCGATGATGTCGGCGACCGGCCAGATCATGTCGGCGATGTCGCCGTCCTGCCGCAGCGTCCCATTGACCGACAGCCAGATGCGCGCCGTCGCGGGATGGCCGATCTCGGCGACAGGCCGGATCGGCGACAGCACCGCACTGTGGTCGAAGCCCTTGGCCATGTCCCAGGGCCGCGCCCCCGCCTTGGCGTCGGCCTGCAGATCGCGGCGAGTCAGGTCATTGCCGACCGCATAGCCGAACACCGTCGCCAGGGCGTCCTGGGCCGCGATATTGGCTCCGCCCTGTCCCAGCGCCATCACCAGCTCGATCTCGTGATGCAGATTATCAGTGCGCGACGGCATGGCGATATCGGCCGTCCCCGACACCACCGCGTCGGCGGGCTTGGAAAAGAAGAAGGGCGGCTCGCGCAAGGGGGCGCCGCCCATCTCGCGCGCGTGGTCGGCGTAGTTCTTGCCCACGCAGAAGATGCGGCGGATCGGAAATCGCTGCGCGCCGCCGGCGATCTCGGCGGTCGGCGGCGCGACGGAAAAAAGTGGGTTCATGGTTGGCGGCCTTGCGTCTCAGGTGGGGGGATAGAGGGCCGCGCGACACGCGCCGAGGTCAGCGTCGGTCAGGGTCGTTTCCCTGACGGCGTTCCACGGGCTGCCCATCTTGTCTTCGGGCCGATACCAGAAGCCGTAAAGCTTGCCGTTGGCCGCCACCAGGGTCGCTGAGCCGATGCTGCCCTCCTCTTTCGAGAACCAGGCCAGCCGCAGGATGCGACCGAAGACCGTGCCGCGCAGCGTGCCCAGGCCGTTGTTGTAACAACCCCGGATGTCCTGCCCCGACTGCCGCAGGGCGATCGGGCCATACTCGTGAGCATAGACCCCGCTGACGTCAGCCTCGCCCGCCGCCCCGCGCTGGTCCAGTTCACCGAAAACTGCGAGGTCCGACAGACGCGTGGCGCCGCCGCCTTTCCAGTTACTGTCGATGCGCAGGCGCAGCCAGCGGGCGGAGGCTTCCTTGGGCAGCTTGATCAGCGTCCGGGCGTCGGCCTTGGCCTCGCCCGTGACCAGGGTTTCAAACGGCCCATCCGGCCCGACGGTCGACCCCAACAGGGCGAAGCGGCGCACGGGCGAGCCTTCGGCAGTCTGCGACATCGACCCGTCTTCGCGCACCACCGGCGCGAAGCGGTTGTCCAGCGCGACGGACCGCACCTTGCCCGTCCCCGCCAGCTCGAAGTTTAGCGTGTGCGGGAAGGCGGCGCCCTTCTCGGACAGCCAGCCGTATTCAGGCCCGCCATCGACCAGATTGATCGTCCAGGTCGACCAGTGGCGCTTGGCCTCGCCCGGATCGGCCTCAGCGATCCCGCCCCAGGTGATGTGCAGGATGTTGTCGCCCTGAGTCTCCGCCGACGCCTCGACAGACTTCGGCGCGGTTGGTTGATCTACAGACGCGTTCGAGCATCCGGCGAGGAGCAGAGCTCCCGCCGTCGCGGCTTTCCAGTGACGCATGATTTGATCCCTATTGGGCCTGGCGGCGTTCGGGCCAGGGCTTGTCCGGGGCGGTGAATTTCGGCTCGCCCAGCAACGGCGTCGACAGGGCGTAGACCCCGTTCACCGAAAAGGCCCAGATGATGTTCCGGTCGTACTCGGTGAAGACCGCAAAGGTGGAGTTGCCGAAGGTGTATTCGGGCACTTCCGTCTCGTTGGCGAAGCGGGGCACGAAATAACCGGCGATGGCAGGCTGGGCCGGGTCGCTGACATCGAAGATCTGGATGCCGGCGTTGTAGAAGGCATAGGGGACGATGCCCTGACGCCCATACTCAGGCTGCCCCAGCCCCCCCGAACGTTTCGGGCCGAAGCTGCCCCGCCGTTGGCAGAAGTCGGTGAATTCAGCGCCCGGCGGCGGCGTCGGACGCGGGAACTTCGCGGCCACGCGCAGGTTGGCGGGGTCGCGGGCGTCGATCGAGAAGATGTCCTTGTAGGGCTCGTAGCAGTTCTCGTTCATCGGATAGCCGTTCGAGAAGACGAAGCCGGTCCGGTCGTACTGGCTGACATCGACATTATCGAACTCGGTCCCGGCGAAGCTGGGCGGCACGCTGATATGGCCCAGGATCTTGGGCTGCGCCGGATCGCTGAGATCGAAGCTGTAGAAGCCCAGGCCGCCCATGCCGCCAAAGCCGATCTTGCCGCCTTCCTCGACCGGCCGCGACAGGACGATGGGCGTACGCGATCCCATCCAGCTGGTGCGGTTGCCGGCGCGCGGATTGGCCAGGTAGGCGGCCTCGCTTTGCGGGTCGCCCAGCACCTGCCCCGGCACAGTGATCTGAGAGACGAACTTGGGATCAGCGGGGTCCGCCATGTCCCAGACCTGATAGCCAGGCGAATAGAGGTAGTCGGGATATTCGGTCAGCCCGTAGCTGTCGTCAGGCGCCGCAGAGAGCAGCATATACTGGCCGCCCCACCAGGTGACGCCGTCCAAGGCGCCCGAGCCCTGCTGTTCGCCGATCGGCGCGTCGGGATGCTGGTAATCCGTCGTCCGCGTGGCGATCAACTCCCACTGGTCGGGGGTCGGACCGTTCATGGCGTAGACCTTGAAACCCTTCAGCGAGTTGTAATGCCGCTGCGCCTCGACCTTGTCGGGCTGACGCCGCTTGTCCTCCATCAGACCAAAACGGCCGATCTCATAGGAGGCCACCAGGACATTGCGCTGAAGCGAGGGGCTCCAGGCGATGGTGACGCCGCCGAAATAGTCGGTGACGGCCGAGGAATCGAAGTCCTCGCTCGACCCTTCGGCGCTCCAGACGCCGCCCTGCGACCAGACGATCTTGGCCGCGCGCGGATCGGTCACGTCCATGATCCGCAGATAGTCGCGGTCATGGGTATAGAGGAAACGTTTGCCCTCGAAGTCGACGACGCTGGCCCAGGCGTGCCAGGGCGAGGTCACCGCCGGGTAGAAGGCGACCACATCGACGTTCTTGGCGTAGCTGTTCTGGTCCCAGTGATCGAGCTGTCCGGGAAAGGACGGCGCGCTGGTCGTCAGGGGCGTGGAGACAGGGTGGCGGAAAGCCCCCGTCTCGGGGTCCATGCCATAGTCCACCCCCGGGGTCGGCGGGGTCGGCGGATGTTCGGGGGTCGCGTCCTGCCAGGCCTTGAGCCAGGGGTCGACGACGTTGATCGGCCCCAGCTCCTGCCCGTGCTGGGCGTTGGCCGTCGTCAACATCGTGGCGTTGAGCAGCGCCGCCATGACGGCGCCGCCTGCCTTGATCCCGAAACTCCGCTTCATGGGCTGTCCCCTCATAATCAACTGTGCCGACCCCGCCGCTCGGCAGCCTAGAAGCTGAACCGGGCGGTCACGCCATAGGTGCGCGGCGGGATGTAGGTGCCGTAGATGGTGCCAAACAGATTGAGCTTGCTGGTGTAGTTGAGCTCATCCGTCAGGTTCTTCACCCAGGCCGTCACCTCCCACTTGCGGTCCGCATTGCGGATGCCGATCCGGGCATTGGCCAGGGTCTCGTCGTCGAACTTCAGCAACGCCGTGTTCGGGTTGTCGAAGAAGGTCGCCCCGGTGAACTGGAAGTCGCCGCCGGCGGTGAAGACCAGGTCGTTGCCGATCGGTCGGTCATAGTTGGCCGAGATTCCGAAGGCATGCTCGGGCGTCCGACGGCAGGTCTTGCCGTCCAGGTCGGTCCCGTCATCATCGATGATCAGTTCGCCGGTGAAGTTGCAGCGCGAATAGGCATAGTTGCCCGACAGGGTGAGCTCGTCGGTCAGACGCGCGAGGACATCCAGTTCCAGGCCATAGGCGCGGGTGCCGTTGGCGGCGTTAAAGACGAAGTTATCGGGCGGCATCCCCGGTCCCGGCGACACGAACTGGTTGGTCTGGAGATTTTCGTACAGGGTGTAATAGGCCGCCGCGTTGACGAAGATGCGGCGCTCGGCGAAGGCCATCTTGGCGCCGAGCTCGAAGCTGTCGGCGGTTTCGGGATCGAACGACACCAGGGCCTCGGCCGGGGTGTTGGCGTCTTCGCCGGTCCAGCCGCCTGGCTTGTAACCACGTGCGTAGCGTCCATAGAGCGACACGTCCGCGTTCGGCTCATACCGCAGGGTGACGCTGGGCAGCCAGGCGTCCCAGGACCGCTTCTCACCGACCGTGAAGTTGACCGGCTCGCCCTCGAACGACTCGCCCGACCGGGTGTTCGTATAGTCCTTGCGATCATAGGCGTAGCGCAGACCCGCATCAAAGGTCAGTTGCTCGCTCAGGCTGTAGCTCACCTCGCCAAAGAGACCGATGTTGTCGTTCTTCGACGTCGTCACCGTGTGGTTGGAGCCTGGGAAGGGCGAGGCCGGCGTGCCGCCATATTCCATGGCGAAGGCGAACTCGGTGATCGCCTGGAAGTCGGCGAACAGGAAGTTCACATCCTCGGCCCGCCGGATCTCCTCGTGCAGATAATAGGCCCCGCCCTCCAGACGCAGCGCACCGCCCTTGTCCCAGCTCAGGCGCGCTTCCTGCGAGAACTGCTTCACATCCTCCGCCTTGCCGCTGTCGAAATAGCTGTCGGGCACGGTGGCGAGATAGGCGTCCAGCCCCGCCAGCATGGCCGAGGTCACATCGGGGGCGTTGGTGGCCGGATCGATCGGGAAGTCGAAGAACATGCCCGACCCGTCTTCACGGGCCGCCAGCTCGGAGTCGCGATAGGCGGTCTGCAGAGCGACGCTGAGATTGTCGCTGGCCGCCCAGTCGACCGTGGCGCTGATCCCGTACATGTCGGAATTCTGATAGCCGGTGAAATTATGCGCGCCTTCACGTCGCTTGTCGCTGCGGAACGGCGCGTTGCGGTCGGGCAGGACAAAGCCCGGCAAGCTGGCGATCGGCGGGGCGAAGAAGCTGTTGTAGGTGACCTCGTTGCTGTCGCCAGGGACCACGATGTCCACCCAGCGCGCGCCGTCGCGATGACGCGTGTAATCCGCCGCCAGGTTGATATCGAGCCGGTCGCTGGGCCGCCAACGCAACTGCGCCCGCCCCGACTGGGCGTTCTGATCTTCTTCATCGCCGCCGCGCGTATTGATCGCATAGCCGTCGTGCGTGCGCGAACTGACGGTCAGACCGAAGCCCAGGGTGTCGGTCAGCGGGCCGCTGACGGACGTGGCCACGTCGAACTTGGCGTAGTTGCCGACCGTGACCTCGCCGCGCGCCTCGAATTCGTCTCCGGGCTTCTTGGTCACATAGTTGATCAGGCCGCCGACAACGCTCTTGCCGAACCGCAGCGCCTGCGGCCCCTTGAGCACCTCGACGCGTTCGAGGTCATAGAGGTCGAGCTGCGCCCCGGTGCCGCGCGACATGTAGACGCCGTCCACGAAGATGCCGACCGCGCCGTCCGCGCCGGCGCCCTGGATGTCAGAGCCGATGCCGCGAATGAAGAGCTCGGTGTCCACCGCCCGTTCGGCGCTGAGCTTGAGCCCCGGAACGCGATAGGCGATCTCGGAAAAATCCTTGATGCCGGCCTGTTCCAGCGCGGCGCTGCCGAACACCTGCACCGAAATCGGCACGTCCTGCAGGGCCTCCTCGCGCTTGCGCGCCGTGACCACGATGTCGTCAACCGCCGTCGCCGCAGCGCCATCCGGGGCCGATTGCGCCAGGGCCGCACCTGGCGCGGCGCAGGCCGCCACGGTCGCCAGCAAAGCCCAGCGCAAGTTCCGATTCGCTCTCATTACCCACCCCCAGTGACCGGACACGCCTTGATCCTTGTACGGAAAGAGCGGAGGCCAGCCTGATTGAATTCCCAAGGGTGACGTTAATGACGTCTGTATATCGATATAATAGATTCTGTATTCGTAGATATTCGGTTTCAGCTATATCAATTGTCGCCTGACCGCCCGCAGCCGTCGCCTGAGCCGAGCCTCGCGCACGGCTCGTCGAACGGGCGCCGCCGGTGATCGATCAGGCGCCTATTTGATAGCCAAACACCCGACTACACGTTGACAAAGCCGCCCCTACGCCAGAGACAACGGCGGCATTTTAAGGGGGCGTTTCATGGGCAATGAACTCGACGAAGTCACGGGTCCGGTCAATCGGGCGGGGCGTGACATCAATGTCATCGAGAAGCAGATTCCGGTGACGATCGGGGTGGGCTCCCTGATCTTCGAGATCGCCCTGTGGGTCGCCGTTCCCGCGATCGCTTTGGCTGGCGTCGCCCTGGGCCTGGTTCCGTTGCAGGACGGCCTCATCGTGGCGGCGCTGGGCGCCCTGCCCGGCCTGATCTTCCTGTTCATGAAGATCAACGCCCTGGCCTACCTGCGCAAGCTGCAGCAGAAGATCCAGGCTGACGCGTCCCAGATCGACAACTATCTGGAGCAGCGGGTCATCATCCTGAACAACGTCGTCGGTCTGCTGAACAAGGCGGTCGATCTGGACAAGGACGTGATGAAGAGCGTCACCGCCCTGCGCAGCGGCGCCTCGTCAGGCGCGGACGCCCAGCGCAACGCCGCCTCGGCCGAGATGGAGAGCGTGCTGTCGCGCATCAATGTGGCGTTCGAGGCCTATCCCGACCTGAAGGCCCACGCCGCCGTCGCCGACGCCATGCAGCAGAACAGCTATCTGCAAAAGGAAATCACCGCCGCGCGCACCCTCTACAACGACACGGTGGCGATCTGGAATCAGGACATCTTCGCCTGGCCGGCCAAGCAGATCGTGGCCGCGCGCAACCGCTACACCACCCGCATCCCCTTCACGGCGACGGCTGAGACCAAGGCGGCGGCGCGGGAGACCTTCTTCTGACCGGGGACGTCCACGAACCGCTCGACCACTATCAAGCCAACCTGAAGGAGGCCCACCGGACGCATACGGCGGCCTTCTTCGAGGACCTGGTTCGCACCTCCGGTGTCGATGAGGCGGCCAACGCCAAGACGGTTCAGGACATCCGCGATCTGGAGCAGCGCGGCAAGGCTTCGGGCGCCAGCACCCGTTGGTGGAAGCTGCTGCGCATCCTGGTTTTCGTCGCGGTCGCGGCGACCCTGTTCATGGCCTATCGCCAGCATCTGGCCTGGCTGGCGGGGGCGGCCGCCCTGCTGGTCGCCGTCTTCGCCAAGCTGAATCCGATCATCAAGGCCGGCGACAACCGCACTCAGGCCTTGGCCGAGGCCCGCGCCGAGATGGAGGCCCTGGCCTGGGGGCAGATGGCGGCGCTGAACCGCCTGTTCGACTGGGACATCTTCGCCAAACTGGTGGGCAAGACCTTCCCTCAGATCGAACTGGACCCCTATTTCAGCCATGCCCGCCTGACCAACCTGCGTCAGTCCTATGGCTGGAACGACGCCTTCAACAGCAGCCGGTCGGTGATGTTCGCCCATACGGGCGTGGTCAGCGGCAACCCCTTCATCCTGGCCCAGACCCTGAACCACTGGATCGGGTCAAAGACCTACAGCGGCAGCCTGACGATCCACTGGACTGAACAGGGGCGCGATTCCAGCGGGCGCCGGACCACCGTGTCGCGGTCACAGACGCTGAGGGCTTCGGTCACCAAGCCCTTCCCCATTTATGAGACCGAGTCGATTCTGATCTACGGCAACCACGCGGCGCCGGACCTGAACTTCTCGCGTCGGCCGTCGTCCCTGTCGGGGCTGGACGACGGCGTCATCAACAAATGGCGCAAAAACCAGGCGATCAAGAAGCTCGAAACCAAGGCCCGCAAACTGTCGTCCGGTTCCGGCTTCACCCCCATGGCCAACCGCGAGTTCGACGCCCTGTTCGCCGCCGGCGACCGCGACCACGAAGTCCAGTTC
>RCUK01002358.1_pt1 | contig 10136 bp, 7 predicted proteins | sample 2166381 | NCBI WGS metagenome assembly RCUK01 (sample SAMN09932809, study PRJNA488358) | compost metagenome | isolation source: compost soil in an enriched community | place: Germany: Experimental Botanical Garden
CGGCGCAGGGGTGGGTCTGGTTATAGATGGTCGAGGCCGTCAGCATGGCCAGCAGACAGACGGCGTAGATGGCGGTGGCCACCACGGCGCCGATCCCGCTGTAGAGCCCGGCCAGGACCGCCAGGACGACCCCGCCGACCGCCGCCAGGCCGAGGCCCACAATGTGGACCCACAGGTCGGCCAGTCGCTCGGCGCGCGACTGGTAATGCTCGATCATGTCGAGGTCGTCGGGGGTACAAACCCGGCTCGCCAAGGATTTCAGCCGCACCAGCATCGCTCCTGAAAAGCATCAGTCGAGGCTATCGTTCCCGACAGATTGCGCCCGGATGATGACGAAGTCCTGAACTTCGCACTTGCGAGAGGTGACGCGGAGTGTGCAATGCGGCACAACCTCCTGCAGAATTTCTCCCCGGAGTGAATATCATGACTGACGTAGTGATCGTTTCCGCTGCCCGGACCCCGGTCGGCTCCTTCCTCGGCGCCCTGTCCAGCCTGCCCGCCTCCAAGCTGGGCGAGGTCGCCATCAAGGCGGCGCTGGAGCGCGCAGGCGTGGCCGCCGCCGACGTGGACGAGGTCATCCTGGGCCAGGTGCTGCAAGCGGGCGCGGGGCAAGGCCCGGCGCGTCAGGCTTCCATCGGCGCCGGCCTGCCCGTTGAGACGCCGGCCTGGAGCCTGAACCAGCTGTGCGGCTCGGGCCTGCGCGCCGTGGCCCTGGCCTATCAGCAGATCGCTCAGGGCGATGCGAAGATCGTCGTCGCCGGCGGTCAGGAAAGCATGAGCCAGTCGCCCCACACCGCCCAGCTGCGCAACGGCCAGAAGATGGGCGAGCTGGGCCTCAAGGACAGCATGTTGCAGGACGGCCTGATCGACGCCTTCCACGGCTATCACATGGGCCAGACGGCCGAGAACATCGCCAACAAGTGGTCGATCGACCGCGCCGCGCAGGACGCCTTCGCCGTCGCCTCGCAGAACAAGGCCGAGGCCGCCCAGAAGGCCGGCAAGTTCGTCGACGAGATCGCTCCGGTGACCATCTCGACCCGCAAGGGCGACGTGGTCGTGGATCAGGACGAATACATCCGCCACGGCGCCACCATCGAGGCGATGGAGAAGCTGAAGCCGGCCTTCGTCAAGGACGGCTCGGTCACGGCGGCCAACGCCTCGGGCATCAACGACGGCGCCGCTGCTCTGGTGCTGATGTCGGCGGATGAAGCCAGGGCGCGCGGCCTCGAACCGCTGGCCCGCATCGCCTCCTGGGCCACGGCGGGCGTCGATCCGTCGATCATGGGCACCGGCCCGATCCCGGCCTCGAAGAAGGCGCTGGAGAAGGCCGGCTGGACCGTCGCCGACCTGGACCTGATCGAGTCCAACGAAGCCTTCGCCGCCCAGTCGCTGTGCGTGGTCAAGGAACTGGGTCTGGATACGGCCAAGGTGAACGTCAACGGCGGCGCCATCGCCATCGGCCACCCGGTCGGGGCCTCGGGCGCGCGCGTCCTGACCACCCTGCTGCACGAGATGAAGCGCTCGGGCGCCAAAAAGGGCCTGGCCACCCTGTGCATCGGCGGCGGCATGGGCGTGGCCCTGTGCGTCGAGCGCGGCTGACGATCAGACTGGCGATCAGGCAGGCGGCGGGCCGAACCGGTTCGCCGCCGCATGACCCTTCAACAGGCCGATCTCCACAAAGCCCCAGATGGACAGGGCGGTCAGCGCCAGCATCACGACGGTGATCGGCCAGAAGAGCGGCGATTCCTCGGCGAAGATGGGCAGGCCTGCATAGCTGAGCCCGCTCACCGCGCCGGGAAGACACCAGGGCAGAACCACGAACGGGACCAGCCACCATCCGCTGCGTCCCCGGTCATGAAGACGGCGAATGAGAACGGGGACCGTCGCCACTATGGCGAGACCGATCACCCCCAGCACGAGTCCCGAGACCAGCTTTGGCGCGCCGTTCATCGCCAGCAAGGTCGAGCCGATGATGGCGACGGCAGAGATACAGGTCAGCGTCAGCTGCCAGCGCCAGTAGTCAAGGCGATTCAGGCGACCATCCAGACTCATGGTCTGTTGAAGATGTTTGATCATGAAAGCTCCCCCATGATCAGACTGCCACCTTTGCGGATAGGTGTCAGCCTCTTGTCGATCCCTGTTCGGTCAAGGAATCAGAACCCCCGTCGCCAGCTGCCCAGCAGGGCGTAGCCGGTCGGGGCGCCCGCGCGGTGCTGTTCGTCGCGGCTGGCCACGGCCTCCAGTTGCAGCATGGACCCGCCGGGCAGGGGGTGCAGGCTGCGAACGGAGATGTCGATCTGACGGCCCGACGGGCTGGCCGAGAAGCGGCGCTCCGAGAAGGTGACGGGGTCGAAATATTCCAGCGGCACGTCGGCCAGGAAGGCGCTGAAGGTCCCGCTCTCGATCCTCAGCGGCTGGGAAATCTCCCAGGTCAGGCGGCTGCAGCCGAGCGCCCACGAAGGGCAATCCGACTGCAGGGCCATGCGCCAGGTCGAGCTGACGGCGGCGCTGGACAGGTTCAGGAACCGGCCCTCGATCTCGGTGCGGCCGAACCCGGCCTCGCCGCTCAGCACCAGGCCATGCCCCAGCGACAGGTCGCCGCCGAAGGCCGCAAAGCGGGTGCGCGACGGCAGGGCGAAGTCCGAACGCGTCGGCATATAGGCGCCCAGCGGCCCCATCTTCTCGTCCAGCGCCCCCATGCTGAACGACAGGCCGCCATGCTCGCCGCGCCAGTCCAGCGCCGCCCGGGCGTAGGAGGAGACGTTCTGCTCGACCGAGCGCAGCGGGGCGCGGCGGTCGCCGGCGCCGGTCTCGGCGCTGAGCGTCAGCGGGCCGAAGCCCAGGCCGTCGAAGACCATGGCCCCGCGCACCGCGTGGTCGGCCTGGGCCAGGGCGGCGAAGCCGTCGCCCGAGCCGGTGCGGAAGGGCGAGCGCGACCCGCCCTTGCCCTGCCAGGCGGCGAAGGACATCCGTCCGGCGGTGACGTCGAACAGGGCTTCCTGCCTGATCTCGTCGCCCAGCCAGGGCGCGTCGAAAGGCGTGTAACGGTTCAGGATCGGCTCGGGCGTCTCGACCGGCACGGCCGCGACCAGCGACAGCTTCGCCCCGCCGGGGCCGTCCATCGTCACCTGCGACTGGCGCATCGGTGTGGGGTTTTCCGGCTGATAGCTGCGGCGCGGCGCGATGCGCCAGGCCGCGCCCATGTCGATGCGGAAGAGGCGTTCGTACTCGTCATAGCCGATGGTGCTCAGGGCGTCGGTGCGGCCCATGGCGTCGCCGAACGGCCCCCCGACATAGGCCCCCGGTTCGATGGCGACCTGAACCGCCCGCCCTGTCGCCTGCGGCGAAGAGGTCGCGCCGACGGGCTGGAAGGCCTGGGCGATGTCCAGCAGACCGCGGCCATAGACGGTGTCGACGCCCAGGTCGCCGGCTTCGCGTCCGGTGCGCAACAGGATGTCGACCGCCTGCTTGCCGGTGAGGTTGGGGAAGGCCTCCAGCAAGAGAGCCAAAGCCCCCGCCACGGCCGGTGAGGCGAAGGAGGTGCCGTTCACGACCCAGCAGGAGTTGCCTTCGCAGTCGGAATAGATCTGAACGCCCGGCGCCGAAAGAAAATAGGACTGGGACACGCCCGCCCGGTTCGAGAAGCCAGCGATCTGATTGGCGCTGTCGTGAGCCCCCGTGACGATGATGTTGCCGGAAAAACGCGGGTCGCTGGCGTAGCGGCCGGGCCATTCAGGATTCGCGCCGGACTCGTTGCCCGAGGCCACGGCGAAGACGACGCCGGCGTTGATCGCCCGCGTCAATGCGTTCTCGAAGGCGCTGCCCAGCGGACCTTCGCCGCCCAGAGACAGGTTGATCACTCTGGCCCCGTTGGCCACCGCATAATCCAGGGCGCGCGCCAGATCCGATCCGTAGAAACAGACGTCGTCGTCGGGATCGCTGCAGTCGCTGACATCGGCGCGGATCGAGAGGATGGTGGCGTTATAGGCGACGCCCACGGTGCCGTAGTCGTTGAACGCGGCGGCGATGACGCCTGAGACATTGGTCCCGTGTCCATCCGGCCCCTGCGGCTGGTTGCGGCCCGCAATGATGTCGGTGGACAGGGGTGAAATGTTCACCGCCAGATCCTGATGGTCGAGCTTGATGCCGCTATCGACCACGCCGACCGTGATGCCGCGACCCGTCGCGCCTGTCCGCCAGGCGGCGATGGCTCCGGCGTTCATGACGCCATAGTTGCGCCTGTACTCAGCCGAGAACTCGGCAGGCGGCGGCGGCGGCGGCGGAGGTGGTGGAGGCGGCGGGGGAGGTGGGGGAGGGGGAGGAGGAGGAGGCGGTGGTGGCGTCACCACGCCTCCTCCCGTTCCGCCGCCCCCGCCGCCGCCGCCTCCACAGGCCGCCAGAGGAAAGGCTGTCAGGCAGAGAAGGCAGGCCGAAACCGCCACGCCGCGCAGAGGTTTGAAATTCACTGTCATCTCCCCCAAAGATCAGAACGCCATTAGGCCATAGAGGGAGATCTTGGCGAGCCCTGATTTCGGAGGAGAGCGGAGCAATTCGGCGGGCCGCGGCCTAGTCGCGCAGCAGTTCATTCACGCCGGTCTTGGCGCGGGTCTGGGCGTCGACGCGCTTGACGATGACGGCGCAGTACAGCGACGGGCCGCCGTTCGGGTCGGGCAGGGCGCCGGGGACCACGACCGACCAGGCCGGGACCTCGCCGCGGAAGATCTCGCCGGTGGCGCGGTCGACGATCTTGGTCGAGCCGGACAGATAGACGCCCATGGCCAGGACCGCGCCTTCGCGGACGATGACGCCCTCGGCCACCTCGGCGCGGGCGCCGATGAAGCAGCCGTCCTCGATGATGGTCGGGTTGGCCTGCAGCGGCTCCAGCACGCCGCCGATGCCGGCGCCGCCGGACAGGTGGACGTTCTTGCCGATCTGGGCGCACGAGCCGACCGTGGCCCAGGCGTCGACCATCGAGCCCTCATCCACGAAGGCGCCGATGTTCACGAAGGAGGGCATCAGCACGACGTTCCTGGCGATGTGCGCGCCGCGACGGACGATGGCGCCGGGCACCGAGCGGAAGCCGGCGGCCTGATAGTCGGCGGCGCTCCAGTCGCCGAACTTGTTGGGCACCTTGTCCCAGAAGGGGCCGACGGCGACCGGGTGATCCGCCGACAGCGGCAGGGTGGGGGCGTGGCCCGCGCGCATGATGACGTTGTCGTTCAGGCGGAAGGACAGCAGCACGGCCTTCTTCAGCCACTGATGCGTGGTCCAGACGCCGTCCTCGCCGCGCGTGGCGACGCGGGCCTGACCGGCGTCGAGCAGGGCCAGGGCGGTGTCGACGGCGTCGCGCACCTCGCCGCGCGTGGCGGCGGAGACCTCGGCGCGGGCCTCCCAGGCGGCTTCGATGACGGATTCCAGATGGGTCAGGTCGGTCATTGCGGATCTCCGTCCAGCATGGCGGTGGTCAGGAAGGGGCCGACGGTCGCGGCCCGGTGTTGGATGTGCGCGCCCTCGGCCGTGAAGGCCTTGGGGCCGACCAGAACCGTGGTCATGCCGATGGCGTGCGCCGGCTCCAGGTTCTTGGGCGTGTCCTCGAAGAAGCAGGCGGTGGTCGGATCGACGCCGAACCGGGCCAGCATCTTGTCGAAGGTGCGCGGGTCCGGCTTGGGGATCAGGTCGGCGTCTTCCAGGGCGAAGACCCCGTCGAAGAAGGGCGTCAGCTCCAGCCGCTCCATCACCCGCCGGGCGTGGCCGATCGAGCCGTTGGTGAAGATCAGGCGCGGGCCGCTCAGACGCTCCAGCGCCGCGTGCAGGCCGGGATCGGGCGTCAGCACGTCCAAAGGCACGTCATGGACCTCGGCCAGGAAGTCGTGCGGGTCGATCTCATAATGCAGCATCAGCCCGGCCAACGAGGTGCCGTAGTCGTGCAGGTAGCCCCGCTGAACGCTGAGCGCCTCTGCGGACTCCAGCCCGGAGGTGCGCACCACATACTGATTGATGCGCTGCTCGACCTGTTTCAGGAACAGGCTTTCCGGCGGGTAGAGGGTGTTGTCGAGGTCGAACACCCAGGACCGGACGTGGCGCAGGTCGGCGCCGATCTCGGTGGTCGCCGCGAGCGGCGAAGCGGCCGCCTCCGCCGTCACTGGGCCTTCACCAGCGTGCCCGCTCCGAACTCGGTGAACAGCTCGACCAGCATGGCGTGGGGGCGACGCCCGTCCAGGATGACCACAGCCTCGACGCCCGCGCGGACGGCGGCCATGGCCGTCTCCAGCTTGGGAATCATGCCGCCGTTGGCGACGCCGGTGTCGATCAGGGCTTGCGCCTCTTCCAGGTTCATCTGGCGGATGATCTCGCCGTCCGCGCCCTTCACGCCCGCCACGTCGGTCAGCAACAGCATCCGCTTGGCGCCCAGCGATCCGGCGATGGCGCCCGCCACCGTGTCGGCGTTGACGTTATAGGTCATGCCGTCCTCGGCCACCCCGATGGGGGCGATGACCGGAACCCAGTCCTCGGTTTCCGAGGCGATCAGGCCCTTGATCAGCTTGGGATCGACCTTGGTCGGCTCGCCGACGAAGCCCAGATCGACCTCGTGCTCGATCATGCTGTCGGGATCGCGCTTGGTGCGCATCGTCTTCTCGACGGTCAGCAGGCCGGCGTCCTTGCCCGACAGGCCGACGCCGCGCACGTCGGCCTCCTTGCCGGCGACGGTGATCCAGTGGGCGATCTCTTTGTTCACAGCGCCGGACAGGACCATTTCGGCCACCTGCATGGTGTCTCGGTCGGTCACGCGCAGCCCGTCGACGAAGGCGGATTTGACGCCCGCCTTGTCCAGCATGGCGCTGATCTGCGGCCCGCCGCCGTGGACCACCACGGGGTTCACGCCCATCAGTTTCAGCAACACCACGTCGGCGGCGAACTGTTTCGCCACGGCGCTCTCGCCCATGGCGTGGCCGCCGTATTTGATGACCACGGTTTCGCGGTCATAAACTTGGATATAGGGCAGGGCCTCGGCGAGCGTCTTCGCCGTCTCCCAGCTGCGTTCTTCGGATTGCCGTTCGGTCTCTTGCATGATGTGCGCTCGATAGCGGCGGAGGGCGCGGAAGTCACGACATCACCGCGGCGCCAGGTCGTGAAACCCGCAGCGCAGGCAACCAAATCATCGCTTTCAATCGGGATGAAGTGGGCTATCCAAGCGCCATGGCTCTCTATCCTGTGATCATGTGCGGCGGCGCTGGCACGCGTCTCTGGCCCGTTTCCCGTCCCTCGCGCCCCAAGCAATTCATGTCGTTGGGGGGCAGCCAATCCCTGTTCCAGGAAGCGGTTTCCCGTGCGGCGCCCCTGGCGAGCGACGACGGGTGCGTGATCGTGGTCGGCGGTGTCGATCACAAGGCCTGGATCCTCGATCAATTGGAGCAGATCGGCGTGCAGGCCCAGGTGCTTCTCGAGCCTGAAGCGCGCGATTCCGCTGCGGCCATGGCGGCGGCGGCCATCTGGACGCATGCCCGTGATCTAGACGGGATCAACGCCTTTATCGCCTCAGATCATCATATTCCTGACCACCCGGGTTTTCGCGCCGCGGTTCTGCAGGCGGTCAAAGGCGCAGCCCAGGCACGCATCGTCACCCTGGGCGTCAAGCCGAACGAGCCGTCATCCGCCTACGGCTACATCGCGCCGAGCGGGCGGGGATTGTCGCCCATCAAGGCTTTCGTCGAGAAGCCAAATCAGGAGCGGGCCCTTCAGTATATCGAGGACGGTTATCTCTGGAACAGCGGCAACTTCATCGTCGCATCCGATGTCCTGTTGTCCGAACTGAAACGCCTGGCGCCCGAGACCGAGGACGCCGTCCGGCGTGCGGTCGAAGCTCTGGGGCGTGGGACGGTCGGTCTTTTGGGCGACGCCTTCCGGCAAGCGCCCAAGGTGTCGATCGACTACGCCGTCATGGAAAAGACGTCCCTGGCCTCGGTTCTTGAAGTCGACTTCAGCTGGTCGGACCTCGGCGCCTGGGACGCCATCGCAGCCAGCGGGCAGGGCGAGGCCGGCGAACTTATTCTGGAGGATGTCGAGGGCTGTCTGACCCGGGCTGCCGACGGCATGCTTATCGCGGCGGTCGGAGTGCGCAATCTGGCGATCATCGCCGAGCCGGACGCCGTCCTTGTCTGTGACCTGAGCCGCTCTCAGGATGTGAAGAAGGTCGTTGAGCGCATCCGGGTGTCGTCGCCGCAGCATGCGGATTTTGCGCGTCGTTCCGACGAGGCTCTGGATGTCGGCGCCCGTGGCCTTCAGGACTGGCTGCGCCGCAAGGCCCTGCCGATCTGGGCGACCCTGGGGCAGGGGGAGGATGGCGCCTTCGCGGAGGCGCTGGCGCTGGACGGCCGGCGATTATCCGCGCCCCGGCGCGCCCGGGTGCAGGCCCGTCAAATCTATGTCTTCGCCCAGGCTGGCCTCATGGGATGGCAGGGGCCATGGGCGCGCGCCGTGCGTACCGGCGTCGAACATCTGGAGGCCGCCTTCTTGCGTGAAGACGGTCTGATGCGGACCCTGCTGGACGATGATGATCGGCCGCTGGACGAATCAGCCATGGTCTATGACCAGGCCTTCTATCTTCTCGCTCTGGCTACTGCGCTGAAGGCCGGGGTGATGGATGAAAGCGTCGCGATCGGGCGCGGTCAGGCCGTCAGAAACGCCTTGGAAGCTCGGGCCGTGCAAAACGGGGCTTTCAGGGAGGCGGGGCAGTTCCCGTTCCAGTCAAACGCTCACATGCACCTTCTTGAGGCGGCGCTGGCCTGGGAGGAGGTCAGCGAGGATCCTGTATGGGCCGCTCTGGCTGATCGTCTCGCCAATCTGGCGCGGACGATTTTCATTGATCGCAATACGGGTCGCCTCGGCGAACTTCTGGACAAGACCTGGAAGCTCGAGGGCGATGAAGGGGGCGGGCGGGTCGAGCCAGGCCATCAGTTCGAGTGGGCCTGGCTGCTGGCGCGTCATTCGCGTCTGCGTGGGGACGAGGACGGCGTCGAGGTGGCGCGACGCCTTTACGCCTCCGGGGGGGACGGCGTCAGCATGCGCCACGACGTGGCCGTCGACGTCTTGAACAGCGACGGCACCGTCCGCACGAATCAGGCCCGGCTCTGGCCACAGGCGGAATGGTTGAAGGCGGCCCTGATCATGGCGCAGGAATCCGAGGGGGCGCGTCGTGCGGCCTATCTGAACGACGCCTCTGTCGCCCTGAGGGCGTTGTGGCTCTATCTCACGCCGGACGGGCTGTGGCGGGACAAGAAATTGCAGAACGGGGCCTTGGTCGATGAGGCCGTTCCGGCCAGTTCGCTTTACCACATCATGTCCGGTTTCACGCAGTTGGCGGAGCATTCGCACCTCCATGGCGAAGGATGGGATCTGTCCGCTTCCCTGGGTTAACAGAAGGAGTTCTGCGGTTAAGTTTTTGTAGCGCTGCGGCCACGGTGGGGTTGCAACCTTTGGTAACGGCAGCGTTTGCGGCTCGACCGTTCACGGCAACGCTGATAATGAAGGGGCAGGCGACGTGTCCGTCGTCCTCGAAAAACAGATCTCGGAGGGCCGCTTATATGCGCGTCAAGAGTTTGATCCTGGCATCCAGCGCGGCGGCGGCTCTGGCCCTGTCGGCTGGCGCCGCTTCGGCTGAGCCGAACGGTTGGTACGGCGCTATCGACGCCGGCTACCACATCATCGACGACGTCGAGCTGGAGTCGTCCACGACCGGCGCCGAATGGAACTGGGACGTCAACGACGGTTGGGCTGCGTTCGCGCGCCTCGGCTACCGTTTCAACCCCAACTGGCGCGTTGAACTGGAAGGCGGCTACCGCTCGGGCGACATCGGCACCGTGCGCGCCGCCACTGGCGCCTCGGGCGTCTGCAACCTGACTCCGGCTTCCGGTCCCTGCCATTCGCCGGAAGGCGACATGCGCTCGACCACCCTGATGGCCAACGTCCTTTATGACTTCGGCTCGCCGGAATGGACCCTGCGTCCCTTCCTGGGTCTCGGCGTCGGCGTGAACCGCGTCAACACCGACGTCATCGGCAACCTGCGCGACGTTCGCGGCGCGACCTTCACCGCCGATGACAGCTCGACCAAGTTCGCCGCTCAGGCGATCGCGGGTCTG
>RCUK01002362.1_pt1 | contig 10130 bp, 7 predicted proteins | sample 2166381 | NCBI WGS metagenome assembly RCUK01 (sample SAMN09932809, study PRJNA488358) | compost metagenome | isolation source: compost soil in an enriched community | place: Germany: Experimental Botanical Garden
GGGCCGTGCCCGGATCGACGCGGTCCCAGGCGAAGACGCCCGGCTGCGACCAGGCTTCCAGCCCCGCAACCTGTTGCATGCCGCCCGCAGCGATGGCCGCCTCCAGCCCCTCGATCGTCTCGGGACGGGTGACGATGCAGCGGCGATGGTGCGCCTTGGCCGTCTCGCCGAACTCGAGGCCGAAGTCCTTCAGTTCCTTGCCCAGGCGCGAGCCGCCCTTGCTCTTGTGCGCCATCACATCCAGCCGTCCGCCGACCTTCAGCGCCCGCAGCGCCATCGCCAGGGTATAGCGCCGCTCGACCACGCCGGGCGGGGCGTAGATCATCGCCTCGTCCACCGAACCGGGGGCGAGGTCTTCCAGCGCGGTCGCGCCGGGGATCAGGGGCGAGGTCTGCACCGCAGCGGTCGGAACGTCGAACACCGCCGGCGGGCGGCCATAAAGGATCGTGGTCATGGGGCGCCCCATACCCTTTTCCTGCCCCTTCGCGAAGGGCGAGCCGTGACACCCCGGAACAGATCAGGCACAACCCGCCGATGCTCGCTGACCCCCGCCGTTCCGCCTCCCCCGCCACGCTTGACCTGAGCGACGCGCGCGAGGTTCTGGGCCGGGTCTGGGGCCATGCCGATTTTCGCGGTCTGCAATCCCATGTCGTGGCCGAGGTTCTGGCCGGGCGCGACGTCATGGCCGTGCTGCCGACCGGCGGCGGCAAGAGCGTCTGCTATCAGATCCCGGCCATCCTGCGCCCCGGCGTCGGTCTGGTGGTGTCGCCGCTGATCGCCCTGATGACCGATCAGGTCGAGGCCCTGAAACAACAGGGCGTGGCCGCCGCCCGCCTCGATTCCGGCGTGCCGATGGAGGAGCGCTCGGCCATCTGGCGCGCCGCGCGCTCGGGCGAACTGGACCTGCTCTACGTCTCGCCCGAAGGCCTGGCCGCCGGCTCCATGCTGGAGCGCCTGTCCGAGATCGACCTCAGCCTGATCGCCATCGACGAGGCCCACTGCGTCTCCCAGTGGGGCCACGACTTCCGCCCCGACTATCGCTCGCTGGGCCGTCTGGCCGAGATCTTCCCCGGCGTGCCGCGCATCGCCGTCACCGCCACCGCCGACGCCCGCACCCGCGACGACATCCTGGCCTCGCTGCGCCTCGGCGAGGCCCGCGTCTTCGTCGACAGCTTCGCCCGTCCCAACCTGCAGCTGTCCGCCGAGCGCAAGATCAACGGCAGCCGCGCCCGCACAGACGCCGCCGTGGTCGAACTGGTCCGCGAACGCCGGGGCAAGTCCGGCGTGGTCTATTGCGGCAGCCGCGACGGCTGCGAGCGCGTGGCGCAGACCCTGCGAGACGCCGGGACCAACGCCATCGCCTATCACGCCGGCTTCGACGCCAAGGACCGCGACAAGCGGCTGGAACGTTTCCTGGCCGAGGACGGCGCCGTCATGGTCGCCACCATCGCCTTCGGCATGGGGGTGGACAAGCCCGACGTCCGCTTCGTCATCCACGCCGATCCGCCCGGTTCGCTGGAAGCCTACTGGCAGGAGATCGGCCGCGCCGGACGCGACGGCGAACCCGCCGAGGGCATCACCCTCTACGGCCCCTCCGACATCGCCTGGTCCCTGCGCCGCCTCGAAGGCCGCCCCATGGCCGAGGAGGTCAAACAGGTCCAGACGCGCAAGGTGCGCCAGCTGTTCGCCATGCTGGACGGCGCTGTCTGCCGCCCTCAGGCGGTGCGCCGCTACTTCGGCGAGCAGGACGCCCAACCCTGCGGCGTCTGCGACATCTGCGGCGACCCGCCCGCGACGTTCGACGCCGTGGTCCCCGCGCAAAAGGCGCTCGCGGCGGTGCAGCGCCTCGGCGAACGCTTTGGCCGGACCCGCGTCGTCGACCACCTGCTGGGCAAGACCAAGGACGTCCAGAACTGGGAGTCGAACCTGTCCACCTGGGGCATCGGCGCCGACCTGTCGCTGACCGCCTGGCGCGACGTCATCGACCACCTGCTGTTCGAGGGCCTGCTGGTCGAGGACCCGAACGAGGGCAAGCCCATCATCCAGCTCGGCGACCCCGAGGCCGTCCGCGCCGTCTATCGTGGCGAACGCCCGATCCAGGTGCGCAAGGCGCCCGTCCGCGTGGTCGAGGCCGAACGCCCGCGCCGCAACGCCGGCCGCAACCTGGCCGCCGAGGCGCTGGACACGGACGTCCGCGCCCGTTTCGAGGTCCTGCGCGCCTGGCGCCGCGACCGCGCCGCCGAGCAGCACGTTCCGCCCTATGTCATCTTCCAGGACAAGACCCTGGTCGAGATCGCCCTCAGCGAGCCGCGCAACCTCGACGCCCTCGGCCGCATCTCCGGCGTCGGCGCCGGCAAGCTGGAACGCTACGGCAAGGGCGTGCTCGAGGCCCTGGCCGCCGCCGACTGACAGGCGACCATGACCAAAGCGTAACTGGAAGGCCCCTCGCCGCCCTGCCATTTCTTGCCCCTACATCCGGAGGGGAAGTTGGACATGAAGCGGTTTCTGACGGCGGGCGCGGCCTGTCTGGCGATAGCGAGCGCGGCCCAGGCCCAGGAAGCGCCGACCGAGGCGCCCAAGCCCATGGATCAGCCGCGCGACTGGTCTGCGACCCTGGTTCAGGACGCCGCCGGCCTGCATGACATCATGATCGACAGCCATCCGGGCGTGCACGACACCCTCAACCCCGCCTTCAAACCTCGACTGGACGAGGGCCTCACCGTCGCCCTCGAACGCGCGAAGACCACGACCGACGCGGGCGGCTGGTGGTGGGCGCTGCGGGCCTATGTCGCCAGCTTCGAGGACGGTCACGTCGGCATCAACATCACCCAGCCGAACTACGGCTTCTCCACGCGTTGGCCGGGCTTCCTGACGGTCTATCGCGGGGCCGATCAGGTGGTCGCCGACCGCGACGCCGCCGACGCCGCGACCCCGCCCCTGGGCGCGCGCCTGATCGACTGCGACGGCGTCGCCGCCGAAGCCCTGGCGGAGCAGCGCATCGGCCAGTTCCGGGGCCGCTGGTTCCTGGAGGCCCAACGCGTCCTCTACGGCGACTGGCAGTTCCTCAGCGCCCACAACCCCTGGATCGACGAGATGCGCCAGTGCCGCTTCGAAAGCGACGGCGCGACCAAGACCTACGCCCTGAACTGGCGCGCCACGCCCGAGGACATCTACGCCCGCCGCGCCAAGCTGGCCCAGCGCGCCGAGACGGATTTCGGCCTGAAGCATTTCGACGACGGCGGCTTCTGGATTTCGACCCCCTCGTTCAACGGCGATCCCTCCAGCGAGGTCCACGCCAAGCTGACCGCCCTGATCGCCGACATGAAGGCCAAGCAGGAGGCCCTGCGGCTGGCCCCCTATGTGGTGCTGGACCTGCGCGGCAACGGCGGCGGCTCCTCGCACTGGAGCCAGCTGATGGCCCAGATCCTGTGGGGCGACGACTGGATGATCGCCCATCCCGAGCCGGCGATCGAGGCGGTCGAATGGCGCGCCTCGGACGGCAACATCGCCCAGATCGCCGGGTTCCTGGAACAGCTTCGCGCCTCGAACGGCTCGCCCGAATACATCGCCTGGGCCGAGAACGCGGTGAACGGCATGAAGGCCGCCCAGGCCGCCGGTCAGGCCTATTGGCGCAGCGCCAACGAGGAGGCGCCGGAAGACGCCGCCCCGCCGCCGCCCGCGCCGCAACTGATGGCGGGTCGAGTCTATGTCCTGACCGATTCCAGCTGCGGCTCCGCCTGCCTGGACGCCGTCGATCTGTGGAAGACCGCGGGCGCCGTCCAGGTCGGGCGCGAGACCTCGGCCGACACCGTCTACATGGATATCCGCAACCCGACCCTGCCCAGCGGCCTGGCCCAGATCGCCGTGCCGATGAAGGTCTATCGCGGGCGAGCGCGCGGCAACAACGAGCCGCAGAAGCCCGCCTATGTCATCGAGGGCGACATGAGCGACGACGCGGCCCTGCTGGCCTCGATCCGTCGGCTGCAACCGCGCTGAATCGTCAGCGCAGGAACCGCTCCACCGCCGCCTGGAAGCGGCGCGGCTGGTCGATCATGACCATGTGCTCGGCGCCTTCGATCCGCTCGAAGACGGCCGGGCGCGGCAGGGAGCGGTAGCCGGCGCGGAACAGGCCGTCGATATGGCTGCGCGGGCTGCGGTCGTCGGCGCTCCAGCCATAGACGACGGTGACGGGGGCGGTGATCGCAGGCAGACGTGCGCGCAGGTCCACCGTCATCACCTCATAAAGGCCTTGCGCCAGGATTCTTCGGTCGCCGCCCTGCCAGCCCAGGGTGCCGAACAGGCTGTCGGCGGCGCCGCCCATATCGGCGCCCATGGCCCCGGCCTGGGTCTTCAGCGCCTCGTCGCCGAACAGCAGCAGGCCCTGATAGGCCAGCCGCGCCAGAGGCTCGACGTCGCCCGTCGTCGCCCCGGCGCTGATCAACGACGGAAAGAAGGGCGAGGCGTCCACCACCATGACGCGACCCACGCGCGGCCCGGCGTCGGCGGCGACCCGCAAGGCGATCTGGCCGCCCATCGAATGGCCGATCAGGGCCGGACGCTCCAGCCCCTGTTCCGCGATATAGCGTCGGATCTCCGCCGCCGCCGGACCGCCGATCAGGCCCTCGCCATTGCCGCCGGGCGGCACGTCGCCGAAGCCCCGCACCGTCACCAGATGCACCCGATAGCGGCCCTCCAACGCGCTCGCCGTCCGCGCCCAGACCGCCGAGGTCGAGGCCAGGCCGGGGATCAGGATCACGTCCGGCCCCTCGCCGCGCGCCTCGACGACGATCCGGTCCGACGCGAACCCCCTGGCCCGTGCGGCCGCAGGCGCGCCTGCGTTTGCCGCCCAAGCCACCGGCGCGGGAAGGGCGAGGACCAGCGCGAGGACCAGCAGAATTCGTCTCATGCGATCAGCCTAGGCGCCGATAACGACAATTCGTCGGCGAACCCTACCAGTTGAAATTTCATCGTTCAGGGTGTGAAATCCTCTCCGTCCTGGGGAGGAAGAAATGAAACCATCCGTTGTCGCCGCCATCGCCCTTGTCGCCGCGAGCCTGACCACAAGCGTCGCCGCCGAGGAATGGAACGCCTTTTCGAGCAGCACTAAGACAGCCTATCTGGCCGATGTAGGCGGCATAGGTGTTCTGGGGGACGACACCACGATCCGCATCGCGCGAGTCCCGACGGAAGGCGCAGCCGGCGATTACAGCCACAAGATCGAGGAATTCGTCCTGCGCTGCGGGGCCCAAAAATTCCGCTCCATCCTGGAGGTGGAATACGGCCCGGACGGCGCCGAAATCGCCCGATACGATGACGCCGAAGCGCCTTGGGACGACATTCCCGCGAACGGACTGGGCTCCTACATCAAGACCATTGCTTGCGACAGCCAGCGCGCCTCGGGTTCCAGCCCGTCGATCCAGGCCTTCATCGACAGCGGACGCGGTAAGTAGACCCCCGCAGATCAATGCAAAAAAGGGGCAGGGGATCCGCTCCCCTGCCCCTCGTTAAACCGACAAGATCTGGCTGAAACAGCCCGCCGATCAGACGTCGACGGCGGCGTCCAGGGCGTTTTCCTGGATGAACTCGCGACGGGGCTCGACCACGTCGCCCATCAGCTTGGCGAACAGGTCGTCGGCGTCGTCGCCATGCTCGACCTTGACCTGCAGCAGGGTGCGGGCGTTGACGTCCAGCGTCGTCTCCCACAGCTGCTCGGGGTTCATCTCGCCCAGACCCTTGTAGCGCTGGATGGCCATGCCCTTCTTGCCGGCGTCCAGCACGGCGTTCAGCAGGTCCAGAGGCCCGCGGATCGTCGTCGACTTGTCCTTGCGGCGATAGACGCCAGGCTGATCAAACAGGCCCTCGAAGGCAGAGGCGCGTTCGGCCAGACGACGGGCGTCCAGCGAGCGACCCAGCTGTTCGTCCAGGACGATGGTCTCGGTCACGGCGCGACGGACGCGGCTGAACATGACCCCGCCCTGCTCGGCGCGCGCGCCCGACCAGGGGCCGTCGCCTTCCTCGGCATAGAGATTCAGGCGGTCGGCGGCGCTGGCGGCGCGGGCTTCCAGCTCGCCGGCGCTCTCGGTGAACAAACCGGCCAGAGCCCCCTGCTCGATGGCGAAGGCGGGCGCACGCGCGGCCAGACGGTCGACCAAGGCCTTGAAGGCCTTGGCCTCGCGCACCAGGGCCTGCAGGTCCAGACCCATGCGGCGCTCGCCGTTGGACAGGTCCAGCTCGGCGTCGGCGCAGCCTTCCTCGATCAGGTAGGCGTCCATCTCCGCCTGGTCCTTGACGTAGCGGTGCTGCTTGCCCTTCGACACCTTATAGAGCGGCGGCTGGGCGATATAGACGTGGCCGCGTTCGATCAGCTCCGGCATCTGACGATAGAAGAAGGTCAGCAGCAGGGTGCGGATGTGGGCGCCGTCGACGTCGGCGTCGGCCATCAGGATGATCTTGTGATAGCGCAGCTTGTCGGCGTTGAAGTCGTCGCGGCCGATGCCGGTGCCGAGCGCCAGAATGAGCGTGCCGATCAGGTCCGACGACAGCATCCGGTCGAAGCGCGCGCGCTCGACGTTCAGGATCTTGCCGCGCAGGGGCAGGACGGCCTGGTTCTCGCGGTTGCGGGCCTGCTTGGCCGAGCCGCCTGCGGAATCGCCCTCGACGATGAACAGTTCGGACTTGGCCGGATCGCGTTCCTGACAGTCGGCCAGCTTGCCGGGCAGGCTGCTGATTTCCAGCGCCGACTTGCGCCGCGTCAGGTCGCGCGCCTTGCGGGCGGCTTCACGCGCCGAGGCCGCCTCGATGATCTTGGACACGATCATCTTGGCTTCGACGGGGTGTTCCTCGAACCAGGTGGACAGGCCTTCCGAGCACAGGTTCTCGACCGCCGGACGCACCTCGGAGGAGACCAGCTTGTCCTTGGTCTGCGAGCTGAACTTGGGGTCCGGCACCTTGACCGACAGGACGCAGGTCAGGCCTTCGCGGGCGTCCTCGCCGGTCGGCGCGACCTTCTCCTTCTTGGCCAGGCCCGAGCTCTCGATATAGGCGCCCATGACGCGGGTCAGGCTGGCGCGGAAGGCCGACAGGTGGGTGCCCCCATCCCGCTGCGGGATGTTGTTGGTGAAGCACAGCATGGTCTCGTGGTAGCTGTCGTTCCACCACAGGGCCAGGTCCAGCTCGATGCCGTCCTTCTGGCCGCGAATGACGATGACGTCCTTCAGGATCGGCGTCTTGGACTTGTCGAGGTGGCGCACGAAGGCTTCGACGCCGCCCTCATAGTGCAGCAGGATCTCGACCGGCTCGGCGCCGCGATGATCCGACAGCTTGATGACCACGCCCGAGTTCAGGAAGGCCAGCTCGCGCAGGCGGTGCTCCAGCGTCTTCAGGTCGAAGTCGATGTGGCTGAAGGTGGTGACCGACGGATAGAAGGTGACCTCGGTGCCGGTCAGCAGACGGCCCTTGTCCTCGCGCATTGGCGCGTCGCCGACGACCGCCAGCGAACGCACAGTGTCGCCGCGTTCGAAACGGACGGTGTGCTTCTTGCCATCGCGATAGACGACCAGCTCCAGCCAGTCGGACAGGGCGTTGACCACGGACACGCCCACGCCGTGCAGGCCGCCGGACACCTTGTAGGAGTTCTGGTCGAACTTACCGCCGGCGTGCAGCTGGGTCATGATGACCTCGGCGGCGGAAACGCCTTCCTCGGCGTGGATGGCGGTCGGGATGCCCCGCCCGTTGTCGGTCACGGTGACCGAACCGTCCTCGTTCAGGGTGACAGTCACCAGGTCGGCGTGACCGGCCAGGGCCTCGTCGATGGCGTTGTCGACCACCTCATAGACCATGTGGTGCAGGCCCGAGCCGTCGTCGGTGTCGCCGATATACATGCCGGGGCGCTTGCGCACCGCGTCCAGGCCTTTGAGAACCTTGATGGAATCAGCGCCGTATTCCGGCGAGGCGTCAGTCTGGTCGGTCATGAAAACGTCGGCTCAGGGTCCGCGAACGGACAGGGAAAAGACGGCGTATCCGCCGTCCGCATCAGGTCGCAAATCACCGCGCCCCGACGCCGATAACATATAGGAAATTTGACGGGAAAAGCGAGCCTTTAGCCCCTCTCCCTCCCCTTCATGGGGAGGGTGGTCGCCCCCGGGTCTCGCCACAGGCGAGCCCGAGGACAGGCTGCGCGACCGGGTGGGGAGGGCCCGGCGACAAGGACGCGACGCTTGAAGAGCCGAAGCGCCCCCACCCGACCTCGGCTACGCCTCGGCCACCCTCCCCATGAAGGGGAGGGAGAAGGCGCGCCTCAGCCCGCCAGCAGCGCCCCGCCTTCCACCGAAACGAACTGCGCCCGGCCCTCCAGCGCGGCGAACAGGCTGCGCTCGGTGCCCGTCATGAAGGCCTGCAGCCGCAAGGCCTCGATCTCGTCGAACAGGGCCGCGCGGCGGGCTTCGTCCAGATGGGCCGGGGCCTCGTCCAGCAGCAGGACGGGCTGCGCCTTCTGGCCCGCCAGACGCCCGACCTGGGCCAGGATCAGGTTCAGCACCAGGGCCTTCTGCTCGCCGGACGAGCCCTCGGCGGCGGGCCGGTTCTTCTCGCGGTGCAGGGCCGTCAGGTCCGAGCGATGCGGCCCGAACAGCGAGCGTCCAGCGGCGGCGTCGCGTCCCCGCGCCCGCATGAAGCCCTCGCCCAGCACGCCGAGGATGTCCGCCTCGTCCGCGCCCGTCGCCGCCATCTCCTCGGCTGGGCCGGTCAGGCCCAGGTCGGCCTGGGGGAAGGGTCGGTCGTCGCGCGCGTCGATGCCCGCCTGCAAGGCCGCCAGCGCCCGCGTCCGCGCCGTCGCCGCCCGCGCCCCGGCCTCGGACAGCCGGGCCTCCAGCGCGTCGAGCCACAGGGGGTCGGCCGGCCGGCCCTCCGCGCCGTCGGTCAGCAGCTTCAGCCGCTCGCGCAGAGCCTTTTCATAGGTCGAGACCGTGGCCGCATGGTCGGGGTCGGCGGCGAAGACCAGCCGGTCGAAGAAACGCAACCGCGCCGCCCGCGCGTCGGAAAACAGTCGGTCCTGCTCGGGCGTGGCCCAGACCGGGCGCAGGTGATCCAGCAGCCTTCCAGGCGGCGCCGTCTCGCCGTCGATGCGGACGATGCGCCGCGCCGCGCCCGCCGTCTGCACCCCGGTGCCCAGACGCACCTCTTCGCCGTCCTCATCCAGCGTCACCATGACGGCCCAGGCCCGGCCCACAGCCTCGCCCGGCTCGCGTCGCCCCATCTCCTGCGCCGTCGCTCCGCGTAAGCCTTTGCCGGGGGTCAGCAGGCTGATCGCCTCCAGCAGATTGGTCTTGCCCGCCCCGTTCGGCCCATGCAGCACCACGGCCCCGCCGGAAACCGGCAGGCTGGCGCTCGCATAGGAACGGAAGTCGGTGAGGGCGAGGGAGGTGATCAAGCCTTGGTCCTAGCCTCAGCGCGCGGCGCTCGCTAGTGGGGGATCAATCCGCCACGCTATACTGGGTCCGCCACTCTTCCAGAAGAGCCCTGACCTCTTCCGCACCCTTCTCAAGATAGGCAGGGATCCTCCCATCAACTCGGCTGGTGGAACCGATCAGCGCCGCAGCGCGTCGCACGGGCGAGTGCGTCGAAGCCTTCAGCGTGAAGGATACGAATTTCGTGCGCTTCAACTTGGAGACGAAAAAGCACTCGACCTCATTCCACCGCACTAAGGGCTTCAGCCGCAATCCATGAATCTGGAAACCCTCACGGCTGAGGATCAACTGCGTGGGTCGGACCAAGGAGCTGAGACCCACCAGCCCCGTCGCCCCGAAGAAGATCACGCTGAACCAGCCCCAGAAGAGCGTGTACTCCACCGAACGGTCGAAAGACGCCGGGCTAAAGACCATCCAAAGACCGGCCGCAACGAACACGCCCGACCCCAGCACGAGGCCCGCTGATGTGCGTCGCGATTGCTCCAGCACAAGCCGATCCGGCAAGACCTTAAACCCGCAGCGGCATCAGCACGTACTGCACGCCCACGTCGGCCGGATCGAGCACCAGCGTCGGCGAAGCCGGGTCGGCGAATTTGAAGTGGGCGGTTTCGCCGGTGATCTGGCCGGCGACGTCCAGCAGGTAGCGGGCGTTGAAGCCGATTTCGA
>RCUK01002365.1_pt1 | contig 10126 bp, 7 predicted proteins | sample 2166381 | NCBI WGS metagenome assembly RCUK01 (sample SAMN09932809, study PRJNA488358) | compost metagenome | isolation source: compost soil in an enriched community | place: Germany: Experimental Botanical Garden
CTATCAAAAAAATATTAAACGCAGGAATTCCGGTAATGGGACACTTGGGTTTAACACCTCAATCTATCTATAAATTCGGGACTTACAGCGTTCGCGCCAAAGAAGATGAAGAAGCTGAAAAATTGATTGAAGATGCAAAAATGCTTGAAAAAGTAGGTTGTTTCGCTGTAGTTTTAGAAAAAATCCCTGCTGATTTAGCTGAAAAAGTAGCTAAAAGCATTTCGATTCCGGTTATCGGAATTGGTGCAGGAGGTGGCGTTGACGGACAGGTTTTAGTAATTCACGATATGTTAGGAATGAACAATGAATTCAGCCCGCGTTTCTTACGTCGTTACTTAAACTTATATCAGGAAATGACATCTGCAATTGGTAAATATGTTGCTGATGTGAAATCGAGTGATTTTCCGAATTCTAGTGAACAGTACTAAAGTGGATTGTTAGATGTTGGATTTTTAGATTTTTCGAAAAGATTTTGAATTCAATATGATGAAAATGAAATTATAAATTATTTAGAGTGCATAGATTTAAAGACTTAGAAATTTGGAAATCAAGTAGGAAATTTTGTTTCGAAATTTATAATATTACTTCAAATTTTCCAGAATCTGAAAAATTTGGATTAACAAATCAACTTCGTCGCGCTTCTGTTTCAGTTCCTTCCAACATAGCTGAAGGTTGTTCAAGAAGTAGTAACAAAGATTTTTCAAGATTTCTTGAAATTGCAATAGGCTCTATTTTCGAAATTGAAACTCAATTATTAATCTCTTTTGATTTAGGTTATATTAATCAAATAAAGCTAGATGAATTATGTTTTAATCTCGATAGAATTGTAAAAATGACATCAAAATTCAAATCAACTTTAGTCAAATAATCTAAAAATCCAATAATCTAAAAATCGATTTTGAAAGTAATCTCCGATAAAAATAATCTCCAAATTCTACACGAAGACAATCATATTATTGTCATCAACAAACGTGTAGGTGATATTGTACAAGGCGATAAAACGGGCGATAAACCCTTATCTGATGTTGTAAAAGAATACATTAAAGACAAATACAATAAACCTGGCGATGTATTTCTGGGAGTAATTCATCGTTTAGATCGACCTACAACCGGAATTGTTGTTTTTGCCAGAACAAGTAAAGCTTTAACACGAATGAACGAAATGTTCAGTAATCGTGAAACGCAAAAAACCTATTGGGCAGTTGTGAAGAATAAGCCTCAGAAAACAACTGCCAAATTGGTTCATTTTTTAAAAAGAAATGAAAAAAATAATACGTCGAAAGCACATTTAAAAGAAGTTCCGGATAGTAAAATTGCTAGTTTAGATTATACTGTTTTTAAAGAACTTCAGAATTATGTGGCGTTAGAAATTAATCTTCATACGGGTCGTCATCATCAAATTCGTGCACAATTGTCTGCCATTGGTTCTCCGATTAAAGGAGATTTAAAATATGGCTTTGACCGAAGCAATCCTGACGGAGGCATTCATCTTCACGCGAGAAAATTGGTTTTTGTTCATCCGGTTTCTAAAGAAAATATTACGATAATCGCACCAACTCCTGATGAAACCATTTGGAATGCTATTTGATTTTATGATTTAATTGTTAATTTTTTAAATTTTATCAATTAACTTGCATAGAGAAAAAACAAGTTGATTAGAAAATGGACTATAAAAACGACATCGGATACAGAAAAGAAACGCTTAAAAAGTTATTGTATAATATACAAAAAAGTGAAGATTTAATTGTAAAAGCTTTATACGATGATTTTAAAAAGCCTGAATTCGAAGCTGTTTTGACAGAAACAAATTATGTTATTTCTGATCTGAAGGATACTATCAAAAACATTCATAAATGGGCCAGACGCAAACGTGTTTTTCCCTCTATTCTCAACTTCCCTTCTACCGATTATATTTATAAAGAACCTTACGGAAATGTTTTGGTAATTGCCCCCTGGAATTATCCTTTTCAATTGGCTTTATGTCCTCTTATTGCAGCAGTTGCAGCAGGAAACAGAGTGGTTTTAAAACCGTCTGAACTTACACCAAATACATCAGCAATTATTTCAAAAATTATTGAAAAGACATTTCACATTAATCATGTTGAAGTCTTTGAAGGCGGTGTAGAAATCTCTAATAAATTACTGGCTCAGCGTTGGGATTATATTTTCTTTACCGGAAGCGTTGCTGTCGGTAAAATTGTGGCCAAGGCAGCAGCCGAGAATCTAACTCCGGTAACATTAGAATTAGGCGGAAAAAACCCATGTGTTATTGACGAAACAGCTAATTTAAAATTGGCAGCAAAACGAATTGTCTGGGGGAAATTCATCAATGCCGGACAAACTTGTATCGCCCCTGATTATATTCTTATCCAAAAAAACATGAAAGTCAATTTTATTAGTTTTTTGATCGAAGAAATAATAAAGGCCTACGGTAAAAAATTGGAGAAATCTCCTGATTTTGCCCGTATCATCAATACTAAAAACTTTCTTCGACTAGACAGCATGATCGAACGCGAAAAAGTGATTTTTGGAGGAGAAACAGATGCCAACAAACTATTCATTTCACCAACATTAATCGAAGAACCGGCTCTTGATAGTCCTGTAATGAAAGAAGAAATTTTTGGCCCGATTTTACCAATTCTTACTTATGAAACCGAAACAGACATTCAGAATGTTATAAGTAAATACGAAAAACCTCTTGCTTTTTATATTTTTAGCGAAAATCAATCTTTTGCTAAAAAACTGATTAAAAACTACTCTTTTGGAGGTGGTTGCATTAACGATACTGTTGTTCATTTTTCAAATAAAAGATTACCTTTTGGAGGTGTCGGCCATAGCGGAATTGGTGCTTATCACGGTCAATTAAGTTTTGATATTTTTTCTCATCATAAAGCGATTGTAAAAAAAGGAAACTGGTTAGATCTGCCAATGCGATATGCTCCCTATAAAGATAAACTAGCGTCTATCAAACGATTATTAGACTGGATGTAAACGAGCAGAAATCAACTTATGTATATTTTGTAGATTTTCATACGCAATTGATTAAATATATTATATTTACGTTTTAGTATTTAACCTAAATATACAAAGTATTAAGCAATTCTACCAGTAAAATGAAATCTACATCTGATCAAATCGAAGACATTAAAAATCATGGCTATTCCTTAGATTTTTCAACTGTTTTTAACCATGCATTCGAAAACTATAAAAAAATAGCACTTTATTCAGGGCTTATCATTTTAGTATTTTCATTCATATTTTTATTCGCGTTTTTTAGTGTACTTGTTGCCTATTATGGTGTGGAAAGTATGAGTAAAGATTTTTTTGAGAATCTTGAAAATCAAAAATTATCTTATATAGAACAATTAATTTCTACACTGGGAATTTCACTTTTAAGCGGCGTTTTGGCTCCTTTTGGTGCCGGATTTCTAAAAATGGCAGATTGTGCTGACAAAGATCAGGAATTCAATGTTTCTACTATTTTTACTTATTATAAAGCGCCTTATTTTGCTCAGATATTCACAGCCACTTTCGTTATCGCAGTCATAGGAACTGCCATTTCAAATGTCCTGGAAAGTATTGGATTAGGACTTCTGGGAGGTGTCATTTCAATATCTATCAACTTTTTTACTTATTTAGTTATTCCGTTAATTGTTTTCGGAGATTTAAAAGCCTTAGATGCAATTAAATCAAGTATCATTGTTGTAAGCAAAAATCCATTATTAATTTTTGCTTTTTTCATTGTTGGCCTTGTTGGAGCAATAGTAGGTGTATTTGCATGCTGTGTACCAATCTTGTTCACACTTGCTTTTAATACATCGATGAATTACGCCACTTATTATGGAATTTTTAATATGGATGAAGAAGATCCAATTGACACAATAGGTCAATCGGATTTAGAATAAAAAACGAAAATTCTAAATATAAAAAGAGCCTAACCTTCTCTTTCTGGAAAATTCAAAACGCTATTTACTAAACCAAACATACACAAATACTATGGTAGCAAACTATAGTTTTTATAATTCACTGCTTTCAGGAATTACCCATTTTGGTAGTACCCTGAAAGCAGTTATTACAAATTGGTATGTCTTTAGTCCGGATATTATTTTTTATAACAATCCTAAACTTATCGTTTTGGGTTTATCTCTTTTTGGATTTTTAAGTATTTTGGTTTATCAGTTTTTCAGAATCAAGGCTAAAATTGGTAATTTCATTGAGAAAAAGAGAGACAATGATACTGTCAATAAGGAATATGAACTTTATCTTTTGTTTTTTGGAATTGCTATAATTTTAATTGAAATTATCAATGAAATTTTTAGAATAAGACCTGTCAGTCTATTGATTTCACATGTCTCCATTGGTTGCATAGTTTTACTAATCTATTTTTTTACAGGCAAAGTTAAGTTTCTAAGAGACCGGATTCAGCAAAATTTCATTATAGCTTTTTTTATTTACATGATTTATATTGGGAGAAATATTATTCTTCTGCCCAGTGATGTTGTACCTATTATCACTTTTTTAATCTCATTTTTCTTTTCGTATAACATATTAAAACCCATAAAAGTATATTGGTTTTTTATTGTATTACTCTTTACTTTTTTAACAATAACTATAGTTTTTCAATTAATTCCAATCAAATCATCCATTTTACTAGTTAATTTTTCTATTCTAATTTTCATTATCAATCAGGTCAAATATGCCGTTTTATTAAATAACCGCGATAATTTCAGGTTCACTAATGAAATTGTGCATAAAGGAAATTCCCTGACAATTGCTACAAATGAAAAAGGGGAATTACTTTTTTGCAGTGAAACCATCACTTCAATTTTAGGCTATCAGCCTGAAGATGTTAAGGGAATGGCGTTTTGGAGACTTACTGAAGATCCGGAATTCAACAAAGAAAATTATCAGAAAAACTACATTGATAATAAGCTATACATCAGGAAATTAAAAAATAAAAGCGGAGAGTTTAAGTATATTCAATGGAAGGATAAAAAATTCTCAGAAGATTTAATTATCAGTATTGGCCAGGATGTTACGGAACAAATACTTGTTCAGGATCAATATAAAAATCTTATTCAGACCGCTACAGATATTATTTTTGAAATAAGTGCCGATGGCTATTTTACGTTTATAAATGAATTCGGATTTTCGATTTTAGGTTATGCTGAAAACGAGGTGATTCTACAGCATTATTCTAATTTCATTCACGAAGATTATATTAGAAATGCGGTAGATTTTTATGAAAATCTGGATAAAAACGGAAACAGTTACCCCACAATTGAAATCCCGGTTATAAAGAAAGACGGAAGCGAAATATGGATCTCACAAAAAGTAATCGTACGTAAAAATGATCTGAACGAAATTATTGGTTTTGCCGGTATCGCCAGAGATATTACGGAGATGAAAAATATTGAAAACGAGAAAAAAAGACGTCTCGAAAAAATTGAAGCTTATAATAATTCGACCAAAAAATTATCAACAACAGATTTTCGTGAATACCATAATCTGCAAACCGTAATTGATTCTATTATAAAAGAAGCTGCAACAGTTTCAAAAGCAAACAGGGTAAGTTTCTGGAAGTTTACAGACGATGTAATTATTTGTAAAAATTTATTCAGTAGTGATGATCAGAATTTAAATGATAAAAATATTCTGGATAAGGAATCGTATCCTATTTATTTTGAAACCTTAAAAAACAAGGCGATCATAAATGCGCCTGATGTTTTTGATAAATTAGAAACTTCTGAATTTCAGGAAATTTACTTCACAAAAAACAAAATAAAATCAATGCTCGATGTGCCTATTTTTTCAAATGGACAATTAGCCGGTGTTGTTTGTTTTGAAAGTACCGGAGAAAAAAGAGATTGGGACAACGAAGACATCAACTATGCGAGAACTATTTCTGATGTAATTTCGTTAGCAATTTCTTCTCAGATGCGACTTAAAGCAGAAAAAAAACTGGAACATAAAAGTGAACTGCTTTCTGCATTGGCACTTTGTACAGAAAAGTTTCTATTAAGTAAAAGTTTGCAAAAAATGTTTCAGGAAACCTATGACATTATAGGAAAAGCTTCAAAAGTAGATCATATTTTTTATTATGAAAAAGATCTGGAAACCAATACTATTAGTCAGCAATACAAATGGTCAAGAGAAGGAATTGAGCATCAGATAACCACACTACAAGTTTTTTCTGAAGAAAATTTAAAGGAAATTATTTCTCATTCTCAAAATAGAAAAGTTTTAAACACACGAACCAGCGATCTCGAAGATACGTTTTTCAAAAAACTGTTAGTAAACAATAATATTAAATCGATATTAATTTTACCACTGTTTACAAACAATACTTTCTCAGGTTTTATTGGATTTGATGATTGTACCAAAGAAAGAAAATGGACAGACGATGAGATTTATATTTTTCAGACACTGGCCAACAACATTTCCTCGGCTTTAGACCGAAACAGAAATATAGCTAAAATTAAGGAAAGTGAAGATGCCATAAAAGCCAAAGAACTGGCAGAAGCAGCTAATAAATCTAAATCTGATTTTCTGGCCAATATGTCGCACGAAATAAGGACGCCTTTAAATGGTATTATCGGATTTACGCATTTATTGATGAAAACTAATCTTGAAGAAATTCAGGAAAAGTACATGACAACCATCAATCAATCGGCTCATTCCTTACTTGAAATCATCAATGATATTCTTGATTTTTCTAAGATTGAAGCTGGAAAACTGGAGCTTTTTATTGATTTATATGATGTTCAAAAAATTCTGGGACAAATATTTGATTTAATTATTTACGAATCCAATCAAAAAAATCTTGAACTTGAATTAAACTTAGATCCATCGGTACCAAAATACATCTGGACAGATATTGTTCGTCTCAAACAAATTTTGATCAACCTTTTATCCAATGCAATTAAGTTTACAAATGAAGGTTCAATCAAACTTAATGTAACAGTTCTGGACAAAAAATCAGATGAGAATTATATCATCCGATTTTCTGTAACTGATACCGGAATTGGAATATTAGAAAAAAATCAGAAAAAAATATTCAAGGCTTTCTCACAGGAAGACAGTTCAACAACAAGAAAGTTTGGAGGAACAGGTTTAGGATTGACTATTTCGAATCAATTATTGGCTTTAATGGAAAGTCGTTTACAGCTTAAGAGCAAAATAAACGAAGGCAGCAATTTTTATTTTGACCTGAATTTAAAAACAAGCCATAAAAGCATCAATGAAAAATTCAAGCAAATTTCAAACAACAGAAATCCGGAATATGCTTTAAGTTACAATTCAAATCAGAAAAAAATAAGCATTTTGATTGTTGAAGATAACAAAGTAAATATGCTTCTTTTAAAAACAATTGTAAAGAACTTAAACATGAATTCTATTATTTTCGAATGCGAAAACGGATATGAAGCCGTCAAACAAATTGAAAATATAAATCCGGATCTCGTTTTTATGGACATTCAGATGCCAATCATGAATGGTTATGAAGCGACAAAAGCAATCAGAATTACTGAAATTGGCCAGCACATACCAATAATCGCTGTCACTGCCGGAGCTGAAAAAGAAGAAAGAAATAAATGTTTATCAGCCGGAATGAATGATTATATCTCAAAACCTATCATAAGAGGTACTGTTGAAGAAGCTATGCGAAAATGGTTAAAATAATTTAAAAACTAAATTGTTTCTGTTAACGTGTAATTCCTAAAAAATATATAAATTCGTATGAAAGAAAACTTAAAAAAGCTTAAATAGAAAGATATGAAATGGTTAGGCAGAAGACAAAGTGATAATGTTGAAGACCGAAGAGGTGTTTCTGGAGGAAAAGTAGCCCTTGGAGGCGGAGTTATTGGTATAATCATTTTGCTTTTAAATGTTTTTGGTGGTGAAACCGGCCAGACCGTAGGATCTGCGTTAGAACAATTGCAAGGTGGCCAGCAACAAACTGAAGCCGCTGCCCCATTAAGTAAGGAAGATAAAGAAATGGGAGACTTTGTTAGAGTAATCCTGGCCGATAATGAAGACATCTGGAGCAAAATATTTGAAGAACATGGCATGACCTATAAAAACCCAAAGCTGGTACTTTTTAGAGGTTCTGTACAAACTGCCTGTGGTGGTGCATCGTCTGCATCAGGACCATTCTATTGTCCGGGTGATCAAAAGATATATATGGATTTAGGCTTCTTTGAAGAGCTAAAAACTAAATTTGGTGCCAAAGGTGGCGACTTTGCCATTGCGTACGTTATAGCGCATGAAATTGGCCATCACGTACAGACATTACTTGGAACCTCAGCAAAAATGAGAGAAGCTCAGGAAGGAAAAAGTGAAGCAGAAGCGAATAAGCTTTCTGTTGCATTAGAATTGCAAGCTGACTTTTATGCCGGAGTATGGACGCATTACAATAAAGAAAATTTAGATACCGATGATATTGACGAAGCCTTAAGCGCTGCAAATGCTGTTGGTGATGATGCAATTCAAAGTAAAATGAGTAATCAGGTTGTTCCGGATTCATTTACACACGGAACATCAGAACAAAGAATGTACTGGTTTAAAAAAGGTTTCAAAACAGGAGACATTAAACAAGGAACTACATTTGAAGAAATTCGATAATTCACAAACCAAATATAATAACCAAATGTAAGCATGACTTAACCGTCATGCTTTTTTTGTTTTTTTCACTATATAAGCGATATAAGTTCATTTAAAAACTACCTTGAACTTATAAAAAGACTTTTAAGTTTTCATTTGTGTTGTTTAAGTTTCTCCTTCGAAATGAAATAACAAGTTCAAAACCATCGAAGCGGAATATATTTCACAATATGTGTCCTAAGGTTGAAACCGTGGGCTATAATTGAATATAACAGAATTTGATTGTAATGAATGTAGAATATTTACTTTTCAGACTAAATATTATATGTACTTAAATTTTAGCGCTCCACAAGTTTTCTCATTGATCCCAAAAAACTTATATGACTTATATGGTGAAAAAATTATGCCCACAAAAAAAGCCTTGAATTTCTTCAAGGCTTTAAATTTCTGGGTGGCTGACCGGGTTCGAACCGGCGACCCGCGGCACCACAAACCGCTACTCTAACCAGCTGAGCTACAACCACCATTTTGCTTAGCGGTTGCAAATATACAACTAATGTTTACTTCCGCAAATAAAAAATTGAAAAAATATTGATCTTTTTAAATCAAATCATCTAAGCTATTGACAGCCAAACATCTTTCAACAGTAAAACCTTCAGCAAAATCCTTTCCAACAAGCCTTCCTAAGTCCTTGGCACGGTAATTTAAGCTTTCAAAAAAGTTTTTACTTGTAATTGGTGTGGCAGGTTCTTTCGAATTTGGATCATAAAATTGTGTTTTATAAGCTGCAATCGATTCTACCTTTTTGTCCTCAAAGCCCGTAATGTCTACAACAAAATCAGGTTCAATGTTTTTCCACTGAATATAATGATAAACCACTTTCGGTCTCCAGGCTTCTTGTTTTTCACCATCAATTGAAGTTTCAATTTTCATCAATCCGGACAAAAAGCAAGCATCAGAAACCAGTTTACTTCCTTTACCGTGGTCAATATGACGGTCATCAATTGCGTTACATAATACAATCTCCGGTTTATATTTTCGGATCATTTTAATAACCTCTAACTGATGTTTTTCATCGTTTACAAAAAATCCGTCGCGTAAACCTAAATTTTCACGAACCAAAACGCCTAATATTTTCGCCGCAGCTTTTGCTTCCTCATCTCTGGTTTCAGCTGTTCCTCTTGTACCTAATTCTCCCCGTGTTAAATCTACGATCCCCACTTTTTTACCCAGAGATACTTCTTTTAAAATTGTTCCGGCACAACCCAATTCTACATCGTCAGGGTGTGCACCAAAGGCTAATATATCTAATTTCATTTTTTTTGTTTCAGGTTTCAAGTTTTCAAGTTTCAGGTTTTACGTTCCAACAACTTGAAACCTGAAACCTGAAACTTGAAACTTTTTAACAATTATTATTCTTTTTTATATTCAAAACTCTTTTCATCGTCATTGATTTATTGACGCTTTCCTCCCATTCTTTCTCAGGAACACTTTCTTTTGTAATGCCGCATCCCATGTACAAAAT